>Ga0307928_10000700_pt1 | contig 25263 bp, 59 predicted proteins | sample AceLakmetagen232_FD_201815 | JGI IMG/M metagenome (GOLD analysis project Ga0307928, IMG submission 201815) | Saline water microbial communities from Ace Lake, Antarctica - #232 | ecosystem: Environmental > Aquatic > Non-marine Saline and Alkaline > Saline | place: Antarctica: Ace Lake... | reverse complement strand
CCCTCATTGTCCAAAAGAGAAATTTTCAAAATCTCGCTTGTTGTCTGAACATCTATTTCTGAAACCCAAATCTTCTTGATACCCAATTCCCTCATCGCCCGCAATCTCATGTTTCCACCAACGATAACACCCTCACTGGTAATAATAATGGGCTTAAATTGCCCGAATTTTTTGATGGATTTTTTGAGGCGCTTGAAATCTTCTTTTTTGATATAACGAGGGTTTTTGCTCCATAGCTTGAGTGAAGATATATTCCGAAGGTCTTTTTTAATCTTCTTTGTGGGCATGTTTTGCTATCATTGTTTTCTAATTGGAAGCCTTTGTGGCATCGGATTAATGGGGTGTGGTTGAGGTGAGCGGTGGACAACCACATACTGCTTGTTCCCCCTAGCAACCTGCTGGCTACCGTAACTATCCACCCTATCAAGAATTTCGTCCAGGGAAGTATTTTCAGTCCCCAGACACTCTTGTTTCCTTGTTGCACCACACTCCACACACTCCCAAACATACGTAGTCATTCCGAAAATCAATTTATCCAAGAAATCTTGAGAAAAACTTGTGGTTAAGTTATTAGTGGAAATATTTTTGGGTTCAGAAACAGTTTTGGCAACCAACTCCCAATCGTGTTTGTGTCGTTTGAGGAATTCTGGAAGCGAGAATTTCATGGTTAATTCCTATAATATATCACATCAACTTGAGTTGTCAACTTTTCCCCGAGAATAATAACAATCATGCGAACAATACTTCATTTTCAAATTAACAAGTCGTGGATGAAATTCCTGTAAGCAAACGGGACATATTCTGGTAATTGCCCAGTTTCGTCGCTCATATTTCCTCTTTTGGACTTTTTTTCGATATTTCTTGAATTTTTCGGTTTGACGATAAACTTTCAGATAGACTTTCATTTGTACTCTTCTATAAGCCCTATCAAACTCCTTTTTGCATTCTTTCGAACAAAATTTAACCGTAGCCCCGTTTTTATTGACAATGAATCGCCGATTGCATAACTCACAATTCCTTTTCTTTGGCTTGTGGCGAGCCTTCCTCCACCTCCTAAGGTATTTACGATAGTCAATTTCAAAAAAACGAATCAATTGGTGAATATATTGACGGGAGAAATTTAGTTGCCTTGCACAATCAGAAGCCGTGTCACCAGCATTGAAGCTTTCAATGAGGTAGTCCTTCAGCTCTTCCATAATTAATAATATAAAACAAAAAACTCAATTTGTCAAAATTGTTTTATAGTTAGATTGGGGGTTGACAAGAGAAAATATAAGTGATAATATATGTAAAATATGAAACGCATATCTATGAGAGAACTTCAAAAAAGTTCCCGGAAAATATTTGACAATGCCCCAGTTGAAGTCACTTGTCATGGTCAAACCATTGGCTTCCTCACTACAACTGCCAAAATGGAGAAATTTTCTTCTCCCTCAACTAATCTTGAAATGTGTCCCTTGCATAATGTTTATAAAAGAACTTGTGGGTGTGAATGATGACTAACGAACAGATACTAAAACTAGCAATAGAGAAAGCCGTTAAGAATGGGTGGGATATTGATTTGGATAAAAGTTTTCCAATATCAGTTGATTGGGATGCACATACTGGAAAATGGATACTAAGCGATGGGATGTCTTTGGGCGAAAGATTTTATTTCTCCCCTTCCTTTGCTAAGGCTTTTTGGGGAAAAACAAAAACAGTTAAACAAGTCAATCCCATTGGTGGTGTAATAGAATCAGAGGCAGAACCATGGGCTTATCACCTTCAACAAATGGTATTAGAAAAAGACCGTATTAAGTATTTGGAGAAGTTTTTAGAAAAGAGGGGGGGTGAAAATAAATGAAAATTAATCAATTTTTAGAAGCAATCAAAGGGGAAAAGAAAGGTTTTGAGTTCGGCAAGCCTTGGCGATATAACAAAGACTCGCTCTTTGCGATATTGCCGATTCTCAATAAATCAAAGGCAAAAAGAAACTACATAACTCTTTCTGAAGCCAAAAAAGTCAAAATCAAAGACTCGGGGAGCATTAATCAGGTTTTTGTCACCAACAATGACAAGAAGCCTCTTTTCGTCAGGGCTGGAGAGATATTCAAAGGACAAACGCAAGAAAGAGCGGCGGTGCTTAGTAGGATAGTAATGCCTGAAGAAACTGCCGAAATCAAGGTGGTTTGTGTCCACCAGAGCAAAGGAATCTTTTCTGGAGCCGCGATGGATGTTGGAGGAATTACTCCTTCTTCTGTTGAACGAACATTATATAAAACAAGTGGTGGAGGTGGGCTTGGCAATGCTCAAGCCAATGTTTGGAACGCTGCGATGAATTATAGTCATACCATGATGGCCTCATCATTTGTAAAAGAAAATCTTGAAGATACCATCGGAGACATAAAGGCAGATGACCTAGCTCAAAGCATGAAAACATTTTCTAAGTCCATTGAGAAGATTATTAAGGCAGTGCCGAAACTCGACTGGCAAACTGGTTTGGTTTTGATTTCCGTCGATGGAGTGGAAGCCATTGAATGTTTTGATTTGGCCGATTCTTGGACAGCAATTTCTAAAGCAGTCCTGAACAAAGAAAATGAAACCTTGGCCAAATATCTTGAAGACAAAGATTCTGTCTTTGAATACAAATCAAGCAAGGCACGGGCAACCGCCCGAAAAGTTCTCGGTTTGGATTTCGGTCAGAAAAATCTTTTCAAAGACAAAAATGGCAAAACCGTAGGACTAGAAATGGGCGACTATTTGGGAGAAGCAACGATATTTAAGAATAAAGTTATTCATCTTGCTTTAACCAAAAAAAAGAACACTTGACAAGACACTAAAAGTTGTCTATTCTTTGATTAGTAGGAAATATTCCAGGGTGGTGAAACGGTATCACGCGTGACTGTTAATCACTGGTTCTGGGTTCGATTCCCAGCCTTGGAGCCAACATTGACAATTTAGTGAGGCGGAGGTTGGTGGAGCAGAGGGATTTTGGTCTCTTGGCCCATTTCTAGCATAAAATCCATTGCTCGTCTCACTAAGCAGTCAATTGACCGCTTAATGGGGATAGCGTCTTTAAAACAGACCGGAAGTGCGAGTGTTAAATCTTACACTTCGTTGTAAGTATTTTGGATTGTACATCAAGGGAGTGATAGTGAGGCACACTGGCAGCTACAACTCTGTTATCCCCACAAATAAGGCCGGGTAGCTTAACTGGGAAAGCACTCGTCTCCAAAACGAGAGAATACAGGTTCGATTCCTGTCTCGTGCCGCCAATGCCAGGTAGTGTAATCGGTAACACGGCAGCCCTTGAAGTTGCAAATTCTAGGTTCAAATCCTAGTCTGGCAACCATAGAACTAAAATGGTAGGTTCTTGACAAGTCTATTAAGATATGTTACCATTTTAGTATGAATAGGAGAAAACGAAGTCCAATATGGAAAATTCCAAAAAGTGAATTGGAAAAACTTGTTGTTAAAAGCAAAACTTTTTCTGCTATACTACAACATTTTAAACTCAATAATATCGGTGGGAATATTAGAACATTAAAAACAAGGCTTAAATCAGACAAAGTTGATTATTCGCACATTCCAACAGGCCTAAATAGCAACAAAGGAAGAAAATTCCCTAACAGTGGACGCCCACTCGAGGAAATACTTGTTAGAAACTCTACCTATAGTAATCGATGGCGTCTCAAAATTAGGCTTTTTAGGGCGGGGTTGCTTGAAAACAAGTGTGCAAATTCCGACTGTAGGCTTAAACCCGAATGGCGAGGGAAACCTTTAGTGTTAGTTTTAGACCATATCAACGGAATTAAAAACGATAATAGACTAGAAAACCTTAGGTTGCTTTGCCCAAACTGCAATAGCCAAACACCAACCTTTTCTGGTAGAAACAAAAAATATAATGCGAGGTAGTATAACTGGTAGTACGCGAGGTTCTGGCCTTCGTAATCTAGGTTCGAAACCTAGCTTCGCAACCAACCGAGTTTAATGTTTAATGGCTAGCATCTCTGCTTTCCAAGCAGATAGTAGGAGTTCGAATCTCCTAACTCGGACCATGAAAAAATTAGAGGAATGGAAACCAAAAACAAAGCTTGAGTGGTTGGAGGCAAACATTTGGTGGCCAATCGAAAGAGTATTAGAAAAACCAGGAGAGATACTGACGGAGATCAAATGGTTTATCCAACGAGGCAAAAGAGGTTGGTCTGACTGCGACGCTTGGGGTTTGGACTACTATCTATCCAGTTGGATCCCCGATGCACTAAGAAGTATGAAGAAATACCAAAGAAGCTGCCCTGCTTCACTTGGAGAACCAGATTTGACAGAAAAACAATGGAAAAAGGCATACAAAAAATGGGATGAAATACTAAATCAAATGATAAAAGGGTTTGAAGCGGCAAAAAAGCAAGATGACACACCAACTATCAAACAATGGAAAAAACTGGAAAAGCAGAGAGAGAAAGGAATGAAGTTATTTGTGAAATGGTATCACGCTCTTTGGTGGTAAGCCGTCGTAAATCGTTAAGGATGCGACTCGGCCTGTAAAGCCGAAATCTGAGAAGATTAGAGAGGTTCGATACCTCTAGGCGGCACTATGAAAGATAAAATAGAAAGAATTATCAGCGGAATCTTAATGTGGGTCGGAATGTGGTGTTTTACCAGGATGTATGATTATGTCGATCTCTATATTCCGGGTCACGGAAAAGACGAAGATGCCCCGGTAAAAGGAGTCACCTTTTCCGCGGATGAAGATTACATTGACTATGTAGGAGAATATGAGGTAAAATCAAAGTAATATCAGGGATTAGCTCAGAGGCAGAGCGCGCGGCCTGGGCCCGCGAGGCCGGGATCTCGGAATTCCCATCCCTGACAAATGGCAAAATCGAAGAAAAAAAAGAACCTGGCCAAAAGAAGGGCAAGGAAGCTTAAAAGAAGAAGAAGAAAATTAGGAAGCGAAAACGGCGCCGGTTGACCGTGCTCCCCCGCTAAGGGAGAATTGGTTTTTCCATACGCGAGTTCAAATCTCGCCTCTTCCGCACAAGGAAGATTAAAGCGTACTGGGTCGCCTCGGTCTTGAAAACCGTGTCCTTCGGGACAGAGAGGTTCAATTCCTCTATCTTCCGCCAACAAGGGCTCGTAGCTCTAACGGCTAGAGCGACTCTTTTGCACAGAGTAGGTTAGGAGTTCGAATCTCCTCGGGTCCACACTAGAGGTCGTAGCTTAGTCCGGACAAAGCGCCGGCTTGTCAAGCCGTAGACCGTGGGTTCAAATCCCATCGACCTCGCAAAGCCGTTATAGTCTAGTGGCAGGACGTTGGGTTTTCATCCCAATAACCGGAGTTCGATTCTCCGTAACGGTACAAAATAAGGAAAGTTAGCCAAGGTGGTCACGGCACTTGACTGAAAATCAGGGGATTCTGGTTCAACTCCAGAACTTTCCACAACAATATGGTGTCCGTAGCTCAATTGGTTTAGAGCACTGGGCTGTGAACCCGGAATGGTGGCGGTTCGAATCCGCTCGGATACCCAATTAAATTAATTTTTTACTCCAAGTCAGTGGCACATCTTTGCTTTCAAGCTCCAGGCCGCTCTTTAAATATTTGAATTTCTGGGGACCGATTTTCCTTGCCCAAGCCACCATCCTTTGGACTCCCTCTTTTAAAGAAACCTTCGGTTGATAATCCAAGAGTCTTTTCGCCTTTTCTTTGGTGCAATAGGCTTCTTTGACCTCTTGGGGTCTGGGAGGCAAATATTGAGGCCTGAAGTTCTCGGGAATCTTTCTATCCGGGAAAAAGCATCTCAGGACAGTCTCGGCCAACTGATTGATGGTATATTTCTTGGTGGGACCGATATTGATGATTTCTCCGTCGCAACTGTCCAAAAATCCGATTCTCATGAAATAGGGAGTGAAGTCATCGATATAAGTGAAGGCTCTTTTCTGCTCGCCGTCTCCGTAAATGTAAAAATTCTTATTGTACAAAAGGCGGTTGATGAAAATGCCAATCACGTTCCTGTAGGGATCAGAACAGTTCTGTCTCGGGCCGTAGACATTGTGGGGCCGGACAATCACATATTTGAATTGATGGACTTTGGCCAAAACCTTGGTTGCCTCCTCCATGGCGGTTTTGGCGATGCCGTAGATGTCTTCCGGCTTCTTCGGCATGTCCTCGGAAAACGGTGGCTTCTGTGCGCCGTAAACGCTCATGCTGCTTGTTAAGACCACCTTTTTGATTCCGTTTCTGATACAGGGAATCAAGGTATACAAATATGCCAAATAATTTCTCTCAGTAGCCGAAATCGGGGTAAATTGACTTCTTCCCTCTGAAGCATCAGCCGCTAAGTAAAAAAGAAGCTCCGGCTTGATTTTGGCAATGTACTTTGCTGTTTTCTTCCGATTGCGAAGGTCAAGCTTCTTGAAGTGCGATTGGGGATTGATATTTCTTTTGTATCCTCCCGAGAGATCATCAACTCCATAAACCTGATGTTTTCCCGTTGCCACCAGGGAATCAACCAAATGGCCTCCCATGAATCCAGCGCTACCAGTAACTAAAACCCTCATGTAAAGAAAGTATAAAGCACTTATGTTTGGAAAGTCAAATTTTTTGGAACAAATACTCAGTGAGAGTTTTTTTGGTATTTGCCTCTTTTAGCCTCTCGAAAACGAAGTCCCAGTTATCAACACCTTTGACAAGAGTGGCAAAGGCGGGATAGACTTTTTCCATCACATCTCCTGAGCGAACAAGAAACCATTTCTTTTTTTTGAGTTCCTTAAACATCCATGGATCCCAATCACCAATAACCTTAAAATCACTACCTTCATGTTCAACATAAATAAGATAGCTTTCATTTTTTCTTTTCGGAGAGATTTTGTTCCAATTCATATGGTTTCCGGCCCTATTCTAACACAGGGAGTTCCTTTTATCACATCGGCGAAATCATCAAACAGTAAATCGACTTTATGCTTCTTGAGCGCCGCAGCTTTCCAATACTTCATCTTTTCAACATGATTCTTGGCCACCCGCCCAGTTAACCTCTTCTCTTCTTCGGGCCCATCGCAAAATATACAGAAATCAAACTGATCTTTAAACTCTTGGGGAAATGCTTTACTAGCATTGCCGGTGCATAAAATCACTTGATGACCAGAAATACGGAGAAGATGAATCAATGGAAAGAAGATGTTGGGATAAATGTCCAAAACACCATTGAAATCAAAGGCGATTTTCATACCTTCCTCCTATTCTTTTTAACGCTTACCCTTGCTCCTTTAAGCGACCAGTCAAATTCCCAATCTCTGGTTTTTGTTTCAAAATCATAGCCTGTGTCAAAACTAATCCCTGCTGCTGATAATTCTTGTTCTGCTTCGTGCAAATGCTTCATTTGCTCTTTGCTTAGCTTTTCAAACTGGATTAAAACCCAGTCGCTTTTTTTATTATTAGCATTGTAGCCAAATTTAGTTTTCATTCTATTCCACCCCCCTCCTATTCTTTCTCTTCTGCTCAAACAAATCAGCCATTCTTTTAATTGCCATTCTTTTCGTTACCCATTCAGTTGACCATCCCATTTTTTCATAAAACTTCTTTTGTTTTTTTGTCATTGGCATAGATGGTTCTTTACTTTTCATTTCTTTTCCTTTAACCATAAAATGAAACCATTAGCATTAAATACTGGAGATCCTGATACTAGGTTAGTATTTTCTCGAACATTTTTATCAGAACAATAAAGTTTCCATAGCCTAACAATACTACCAGCAACAGCTAAATCGAAGTTCAGTTTATCAATCTCTTTCTGGCTAGGATCTATTGCATAAGCCATAATGTAATTACTTTAGCCATTTAATACCTCTTAGGGCCTGGAATCAGAGAGAACACAAAAAGAATGAGCCAGTACAACCACATATGAGGAATTATAGCAGAGAGTTCGCGGGAAATCAATAGTATGAAGGTTTTATGCCTGGAAACTTGAAAATTTATTGGGAAATTTTATTTCTTGAAGACATAGTATTAAGCGCTTGTGCCTGGGGGTGGCTAATTTTGGTGGGAATTTTTGGGAGGGGGGTGGGAATACGCTTGCACCCTCAAAAATTCATTAATCCCTTACCCATTTCATAAAAACCCCCATCGCTTTCTCAGGGAGAACAACCACAAGCCCCCACCCCCACCCCCCTAAAATAAAACCTCATCAAAAAAAAGGAAGGAAAGGGGAGAATGTAAGAGGGGAGATGTAATATAAGAACATAAAGGAATAAATCATCTATAAAAGAAAGAAAGGAAGGGGAATTGATAGCGCAAAAACCCCTAAGCGCGCCAACCCATAGTAAAAAACCACGCCCAATCCAATAGTAAAAACTCGACTTATAGGCCTAGTCCCCAGGTATAAACGCCTATAATAATAAATAAATTGACTATTGACAAGGGTTTCTAACTCTAGTAAGATTAAGGGTGCTATGTCCTACCAGCTCAGATTGAGAAATGACAATGACCCGACTGGCTCATTACTCCGAACCAGTCAGCGCGGAGCATTAAACGCCGCCCGGCGGCTTCTTCTCGAAAACAACAAGCAAGGCGAAGTTATCATCACCCAAAGAAAAAAGAAGGGCGAAAAGTGGCTTAGGTTTTTAGTGATGAATTATAGAGGATCAGGCCTATGAAAAAAGACGCTTTTGACTTTCTCCGGTTATTGATGATTTTACTATCCATCTACATTTGGATTTTAGTAGCTTACTGAGGGGAGGTGAGAAAATATGACCGATAAAAAATACAACGGCTGGACGAACTGGGAAACCTGGAACGCCAACCTTTGGCTAACAAATGACGAGGGAAGCTGTGAGATGGCAAAAGCCTGTAAAACCCCAGAAATGTTAAAAGAAATGGTTGAAAACTGGGCGGATGAACAAGGTTTACTTGAGAAAGGTTTATTTACTGATTTAATCAATATGAGCCTGAGGCAAGTAAATTGGGTTGAAGTTTGGGAGGGACTGAGAGAGGCTTAAGGCTTGACTGGCGGGGTTTCTGAAAGCCTGGAAGCCCCCCCAGATGAGGTCTTAAAGAAGGGGGTGAGAATTTATGAAATATATAGCGACTTTTCAAGGCTACAATGAAAGCGTCATCACTACCGGAGTATATCCCGAACAGGTTTTTGACTCCCTGCCAGCAGTCAACAAGGCAATTCTTGAATGGATAGACAACACCGAGGAAGATGCCAAAGAAATTAAAGAAATAGAAAAAACCATCAAGATTTACAAGCTAACAAAGGTTTAACTATGGGCCTAAAGCAATTCACTACCCACCGATGGGAGAAGATGCCATTTTAAGCCTATAATCAACAAAACCTGATTTTTATTATAGGGTAGTTTTTGAGCAGAAAAAGGAGGTGAAAAATATGATTGAAAATATAAAAGACGCAAAAGAGCAGTTAATTGACTGCTTTGGCGGTAAAAAAGAACTTGAAGAAGCCATCGAAAATAACATTCAAGATACCATCATCGAGCTGGCTGATAGTAATGTTGATGTTTATACCTCTGCCCTACTTGAGTGGGCGAAGGATAATTATAGCGACATCGAGGACGCCATCGAGGAATTTGGATTTGCTAAAAACCAAGAGGGCAAGCCTGATTTTATCAAAGCCATAATGTCTGGGCAGTATTTGGTAAATAATCGGTTGCTTTACGAGGCGTGGGAAGAATTGAAAGAAGAATAACCGGAAATGTTGTTAGGAAATAGTTATAGGACTCTGAAATTGGATTTTTGTGCCTATAAAAGGGGAAAATGGAGAGGGATAACTCCAAAAAAACTACCCCTCCCCTATCCTATTATTATGGTTAAAGATAGTCCCAGTATAAAAACAAAAAGGGTTGCTGATATAGAGTCAAGTCCCTATTCCCTGCCTAAATTGGCACTTGACAAACTAATTTCTGTATGTTACTGTTATCATAGAAGCCTAAAGTTAGAGTTAAAAGATATGAATAAGTGGAAGAAGCTACACAAAACAATAAGCGCCTCGAACTTCGATAGATCAAACAAAGAAGCAGATAAGAAATTGGTTTTCTTTTGGCAAGACTTCAAGAGGATAAAAGGCAAGACCTTCGGAAATATAATCAAAAAGACTGAAAGCAATCTTGGTATTCACCCATCATTCCTAGCTTTATGCTGTGAAACTGCTGAGGAGTATATAGAGAGGAAATATGGAAAGAGATAACCTGAATTACACTTCATTAAAAGAAATCAAAGCCCGCGCCATTGAAAGCGAAAGAAACGCCCGGACCCTTGAGTTGATGAATAAGTTTGACAAACCAGAGTTTGACCGGCTTGAAGAAAGAGCATTGGCCGGGCTAAAGGGGATAATGATAGTATGAGAAAACAAATCGGTGATGTTTGGCAGTTTGAAAGCCAGCAGGAAATAGACTCCTGCGACTTGATGAACTCGCTATATGAACAAGCAATCAATGGCAAGGTAAGCGCCAGGAACTTGATTAAAAAATGCTATGGCAACAACTGGGATACCATTAAAGAGAGAATGAACACTGAAGGCTCGGTTTGGTATGTTTGGTATATGGACGGAGTTAGAGTTTTACTATCGAGGACAAAATAATTATGAGCAATGAATTGAACGCCAACATCAAGTTGGAAATCGCTGAGAAGATAATGACGAAGAAGCAATATCTCAAATACTTGAACAAAGTGGCGAAAGCCGAGGGGAAAAAATGAAAACCTTATACGATAAAAGAATAGCAGAACAAGAAGCCAGCCTGGAAGCAACCAAACAAGCATTGGGAGCATTAAAAGAACTAAAGAAACGCGCCGGAAAAGAAAAAGGGATGGATCAATGGCTCGGCTATCCTTTTGAAAGCTCAAGCGGATTAACACCAGAGTTTGCTCAATTTGCCAAAGACTATAAACAAACCCTAAAAAAAATGATTGGCGCTGATTATGAATTGCTTAACTGGTCAAGGGGGCATTTTGGGGTCTCTGGGTTTGTCAAGAATAAAAAGACTGGTAAAATTGCTTATTTTAGCATAAGTGATGTTAGGTTTTTTCCTGATAGCTGGTATAACAACATTCTTGTTAGAACTGCTAAACACGATAAAGACTGGACTGGTGGCTCTAACCACTACTCATCTTTCGATGGCTTGCTAAAAGCATTTGATCGCCTAACCAGAGAGGTAAAATAATATGACAGAAGATTTTTCAAAAGAGATTTTTATAGTTAATCCTAAAACTTACAAAACAACAATTTTACAATACTCAAATGAAAAATTGTTTGAGAAAATGTTAATCAAATGCCGGGAATTGGAAAAGCAAGAGGAAATAAAGATTTTAGATGTTCGTAATTCTATCTACACTATATGAAAATTAAAGTTTTGCTAACAAACGATAAAGAAGCAGTAGCTTTTTGTAAAGAGAACTATGCTAATTATCTTATTGCGGTTGAGAAATGCGACAAGGAAGTTTATGAGAGTGTTTGAAGGGCGGTAAAAATATGAATGAATGTTATTTTTGCGGAAAGAAAACCGATAACTTGTTTTCTTGGGAGAACCCGAAAGACTTTGAGAAAGACATTGATTATTCTTTTCTCTTGTGTCCGGTTTGTAAAGAAAAGCTAACCGAACTAATAGAGAAAACGCTTGATCTTGAAGCAGGTGAGAAAATATGATTTGTAAAAATTGTCAAAAGAAATTCGAGTATGGCGAGCATACACCAAAGGCTGTAAAGGCTACCGGCATTTGCCTCGACTGCCTTAACAAACCATTTGAGGTTTCAAGTGTCTGCCGGATTGATTTGATGGCTTTTTTAACCCCGAAGAAAATAGCTAAGTTTGATGACAACGATATGAAGCACTTGGCGAGTAAAATGGGAGATGCGTATTGCGATGGCGGTTATTGGGAAACTTTAGAGATGATTAGTGAATACATTTTAGAGGATAAATGAAAGTTAAAAAAATGAACGACAAGCAGTTGATTGAAATGGCTCACTCTCTTAACGATAGCATTTATGTTACTGAGTGTTATTCGGTTAAAGACCTTCAATGGCTTAATCTTGTTTGTGATGAATTGGGGAAAAGAGGCTATGAAATCAATGTTAATAATAGACTATCTATCTCTAAAGAGGGCTGAAAGGCAGTGAGAAAATATGACATACAAAAAATTGCTAATTAAACTTAATCAGTTGAGCAAGGAACAGCTAAATACTGATGTTTCAATCCTTAATACCTTGATTGATGAGTATTATCCGGCCAAGAGATTGAACATTACTAAAAGAACAGATGTTTTAGACAAAAATCACCCTGTTATTGAATTTTGATTATTTGAATAACGAAGAAAGGCGGTGAAAATATATGAAGCAAGAAGCAGGTAAATGTCCAAAATGCGGAAGCGAAAACATAGACTGGGAAACCTGTGTGAATGACGGAAACCAGCTTTATTATCCGTTTCGGTGTGAAGATTGTGGTGTGTCTGGTAAAGAATGGTATTCCCTTCACTACGAAGAAACAACCTTTGACGAACAAAATTCTAAAGAAGCTAAATAGAAAGGTGGTGAAAAATATGGACAAAGAAACTTATGAAGCATTAAAGAATGTTATCAAGATAGCGAGAAAAAACGCATTGGAGATAAACAAAAGAAGAAAGAGCAAAGACAAAGTTTGGGAACAAGCTACATTATACCGAGATATAGTCCAGGTTGAAAGCTGGATTGATGAGGTAGCTAAAGAATATGGAGAAGAAAACGAGGAAGGCGGTGAAAATATATGCTAACTAAAAAACAAAAACAAGCACTATGGCAAGCCGGCAACGAGGATAGTTTATTGAATGAAATTTTATGCGAACACGCTGATGATTATATCAACAGCAATGATTTGGGAATTAAAGACAAGGACAAGCAATTAGCTATTGAGGCTTATTGTGATGGTTTTCACGGAGATAATGAACCAAAGTAGAATGGCAGTAAAAATGACCGGATCAATCGCGGAACTACAAGAGAAATACGCCAAGCATTGTGGCTATAAGAGCTTTGAAGAATTGAAAGAAAAGAACGAGGAAGCATTAAGAGTTTGGTATCTTAAAATGTTAGAACCGGAGAAAGGAGGTGAATAAAATATGGAATTCAAAGTAGGAGATAAGGTAAGGATTAAGTCTGATGATGTTTCTCCTCTTTCCAGCGCTTATAAGAAGGGAGATACGGCAGTTTATTTGGGAGATGGTAGGTTTGAAATGTATACTGGAACAGGGCAAAGCGTAGATGATGAGAGGAGTCAAGAAAGGATTTTTGAAAAAATTGTCCGAGGACGCCCATCAAAACCCAAAACACTCAAATTCGTTGCTATTTTTGATGAAGAAGATGGCGATCCGCACAAGCTATTCTTTACCAAAAAAGAGTTAAACGAATGGTTGACAGAAGCGAGGGAAGATGACAACATTGTTTGGAACTCAATTAAAGTTATTGAGGCAAAGAGGGTATATGATGTGTGGACGAGTTTCAAGCTGAAAGAGAGAAAGTAGAAGGGAATTAAAAGGCTCACCGCGAATAGCGAATTGGACAGGAAGAAGGGCGAATATGGATAAAAACAAACTTTACTTTATCCGAATACCGCAAAACATTTATGGTTTTGAGGATTTTGTCTTTCGTGAAACCAAGCGAGAGGCAGCCATTTATTTTCAAGGCCGGATAAACAAAGAATTACTTGAAGAAAGGGTAGATGTTTTATGGCATTGGAAAGATTTAATGAAATTTATTGAGGAAAAGAAAGGGGGTGAAGGTGGAAAAAGTTGAAGAATTGCGTCAGGCATTGGACAAAATTGACCGTGCCTTGCTCAAGTATTATATGATCGCCGGCAACAAACTGAATAAAATTTTGTTTTACCAATGGTTAAAATTAGAAAAGAAATGGGCAGTTGAAGTCGTGAAAATAGCAACAAATCAATTAAGAATGAGGGAAAGTGGTCGGAAATTGATTGCTGAGGCCGCCAGATGCTCCTAGAAAGGCTTTTTTGTTCACAATGATACAAGTATCGCCATTTGTTAAATTTCTTTTAGTTGTGCTTGCCATACAAGGGCTTTGGGGTTATTTGAAATCGAGGCATTAAAAAGAAGCTATACCAGTAAGTTTTCCTATTCTGTTGGGAGACAAACAATAGAAACCATATTTCTGCGTGAAAAAAGTTTCACCTCCAGTCCGGTAAGCAAGCCATTTTCCCAGGGTTAGAGTTTGCTTTTTCTTTTGTAAATGCTCGGTGAGGGTTTCCTCTAAGGGAATTTCTAAGTCGCCTCTCATTGTGTCCGGATAATGCCTAAGCCCCCATGCCACCATTTTAGAATGGGAGCGGATCCTTTTTTATTTCCTTCGGCTTTTCTTCAATGGGTTTTGGCGGGGGTTCAACCGGTTTTGGTTTGTCATCCCACCATTGGCGGTGATTGAGTTTGATGGCAGCGAGCTTTCCTATCTCAACCACTTGGTCTGTCCGGCCCGCCGGGAAAGCAATGTGTCGTTGATAGAGGTAGCGAAGCTTGAAAGTCGTCAGTTTGCTCCAATCTTTTGTTTGATTGGCTTCTTGGAGAAGCTGGTATTCTTCGTCAGTTAAGTCGAGCATTATTCAGCTTTGGTTAAAACATCTTTTACTTGATGAGGGGTTGGCCTCCAAACCAAGGTGTTCTCATCAAAGTAAATCTCAAGTTGTGGGCGATCTTTAACCTCGCTCAGTTTGATTTCTCTTGGTTCTATTTTTTCTTGATCTCCCTCTATTGACTTCTTGATTTTTTGTCGCAATTCTTTCCTTGTCCATTGTTTTTTGTCGGCGCGCTTCAACCAATCATTTTGTTCTTTTGGTGAAAGAGAAGCAACGCTTTGATGGTGTCCGAAGCTCAAGTGGTCATGCCGGCGTGAAAGTTCAATGCTGTTCGCCACATATTTATCATTGGCAAGTGTTCCATACTCAAACTCTGTTGCGTCTAGTGCTTGAGCATACTTTTCTCCCCACCTTCCCTCGCCATAGTTGAGCCAATCTCCGAGCCACCAATGAACGGCGCCCTCGGCTTTCCTGATGAATTTCCCGGCTTCCTCCCACTCCGCAAAAGTGGGTTTGCCCACCGCTTTCACCCCGCATTTTTGTAGATGAAAACCTGAATAAACGATGTCTTTCTTTTTAGTTAAAACCAATGCTTTATTCGCCATTTTTGTTCAACCTCAAATCCTTTCCCTTAATCTCAAAAACTTTACACATACCAATCAACCTCGAAGTGACTCTTTGGCCAAAGGCTTCCTCCAATTCTTCGAGTGTCATATTGCTGGTAATCATTGTCGGCAACAGATAATTATACCGGTGGTTAATTATTTGGAAAACTTTTTCGAGAGTCCACTCACTTTTCTTTTCGGCACCCAAGTCATCGAATACCAAGAAGGAAGTCTTTTTGACTCTTTCAAAAAACTCCTCATATTCGGGCTCATCATATCCGCGCCGGATGAAGTCGAGCAAGTCTGGCACGCTCAAGAAAACCGGTGGCTTGTAATGAATTTCCCTCACTTGCGGTATCCTTGCCACAACCTCTTTGAAAACCGCCACCGCCAGTCCGGTTTTGCCCACGCCATATTTCCCCAAAAGCAAAATGCTTCCGCTCTCTGGCTTAGCCGCATATTTCTCGAGAAAACCCACCGCCTCTTTATTTTCTTTGAGGTTGGGGAAGTTGCTGAACCCGCAATCCTCAAACCTGGGCGGATATTTAGTGTATAAATTTGCCATATTTACCCCCCGTGTAATTTCTTTCTTTCGGCTCACCTTTTGTTCCGCGCGGAGTCATGTTGATAAGTTGTTCAATTCTATCATCAGTGTGGAAGAACCAAGCAATTCCCCGGTGGGAGTTGTTGGCCATCCACCAGTTGTCGCGGCTGAAGTTGTCAATTGCTTTCAAGAGTTCTTCTTCGGTGAAGGTTTTTAGTCGGGTGCGGATTTTCACTTTAGCGCTGTCGGTTAGTCGAGAGGCTTCTTTTATTTTTTCCTTGTAGGACATATATATATTATTGATTCTTCTTAATATATGTTTCTTCTTTGAAGACTTCTTTTTTACATCTCTGAAGGACTTCTTTTTTACATCTCTTTTTTTCTTTTTGAAAGAGATAGTATCATTTTTTACATCTCTTTGGTAGGCCAATATATTTTCTTTCCAGATATCTGTAATCCTGTATGTTTTAATGGGGCTTGTTTTGAGAACCTTCTTTCCCACATACTTAATCCGTTTGTCTTTTTCCAATTTGCTCAGAACTTTTTGAAGGGTGGGGCGACTAATTCCCAAATTTTTAGCCACCGCTTCCTTTGTTTCAAACCAAATCCCATTTTTACTTTCTCCACATTTCCGTTTGATATAGGCATAAACTCCACTTTCCTCTGCGGTGTAGCCATTGATAATTAGATATGGAACAATGGCAAAATATTTTTTATCTCCGCTTTCATCAACAAATTTTAGGTTTTCATTCTTCATGGGCAGGCAGTCTCCTTTCTTTTAACCTCGCTCTTTTCTCACTCAATTTCTTTAAAAGTTCTTCTTGGTGAGCATAGTAGTATTTGCGTCTCCGGAGCGTCTCTATCTTGTCGCGGCATTCATCACAATAAAGCTTGTTGCCGTGTCCCCATATCTTTTTTCGCTTGCACTCGGCACAGAATTTTATAGCCATGATAGTTTTACCCTAACACATAAAAATTTCTTTGTCAATGGGCAAAGTTTTTCGGCGTTGTGCCTAAGCTGGGGGTTGACAAATGATTATTACTATGTTAGACTCTCTTTGTAAAGATGAGAAAACTAATAATCCGAGTATATCCGAGTGAAGATTATAAACCTGATTTCAATAATCTTCAACACAAGGTAAAAGAGATTGCCCAAGCGATGGGCTGGGAGATAGAAATCCAAAATGAGAGAGAACAAACAATCACTTCTAAAGACTTCAATTCCTTGAGAAAAGCAAAGCCCGACACTTGTCCCGAATGCTTTACCCCTTTGGTTGTTGAATGGGAGAGAAGCGAAATCCCCGGGCAGTCGAGAGAAATGGCTCATTGCCAGGGATGCGGGTATCTGGAGAGCAATTGACAATGAAAAAAATAATTGGACTTATTCTTATTTTACCAATGATTTGTCTTCTCGGATATCTTATGTGGGACACATTAAAAGACCCGGACGGAAGAATGATGCTATTTATATTTATTTCCTTCCTTGGATTAACAATAGTTACCGGAATCGGTTTATCTCTTTTATTTGGAGGATAGAGAATGAAAAAAGAAGCCCAAAAAGAATTTCAGTTAATTAAAAATAGAATAGAAAGCTTGCTAAAACAGGCATATCTCAGAGGCAGGATTGATGCGTTAGAAGGAATAAATATAGACTTAGACAAGAAAAAATGAAAGTCATACACAACGAAGATAACAAACAGATCGAAAATTGGAAAGATATTTCTAAATGGAAAGGTTTTTATCAAGTTAGTGATTTAGGTAGAGTTAAAAGCCTGGACAGAGTCATTGAAGGAAAAAGTAGATGGGTAGGAAAACGACTAATGAAGTTTTTAGGTAGGATATTAAAAGAGGCACATTATTCAAATGGCTACTCTTTCGTCGTTTTGTCATCTCCCGCAAAAACAAAACAAGAAATGATCCATAGATTAGTTGCTAAAGCATTTATTCCTAATCCACACGATAAAAAAGAAGTAAATCATTTAAATGGAATAAAAAGAGATAATAATGTAAAAAACCTAGAGTGGGTTACACCTTCTGAGAACCAATATCACTCTTTTGCTAACGGGTTTAATAAACAAAAGAGAGGATATACCAATGGTACCCACCAAAATTGTAAAAGAGTAATAAACATTCAAACAAAAGAGATATTTACTGACGTTCGAAAAGTGGCTGAGAAGACTGGGCTTTCCTACTCATATATAGCTAGTATGTTAAATGGCAATACAATAAACAAAACATTTTATAAATATTTACAACAATGAAAATAATTCATAAAAAGGACTTAAAAATAATTCAGATGTTGGATGAGAGGTTCTATTTTGACAACAAGACTGGGACTTACCACCCATCGGCCACTACGATTTTAGATGTTTATCCTAAAGGCTTTGGCTTTACCAGGTGGCTTAAAGACTTAGGAAGCAATGCAGACCAAGTAGTTAAGCGCGCTCAAGAACAAGGAACCAATATTCATGACGCGATTGAGTCATTCCTCAATGGAAAAGAACTAAAATGGCTTGATAAAGAAAAAGAGAACTATACCCTAGACGAATGGTTGATGATCCTCAGGTTCTTTGATTTTTATAAAACCTTCAAACCCGTTTCTATTGCAGTTGAACTCAGTCTGGTTAGCCCTGAATTAGGTTTTGGGGGAACATTGGATTTGGTATGCACCCTGCCGGACTTCCCGGATGATATTTGGTGCATTGACTGGAAATCTGGTGGAGCTATTTACAAAACACACAAAATCCAGGGCGCCGCTTACCAGAAACTCTGGAATAACCTAAGAGACAAGAAGATCACCCGGATCGGGTGTATGCACCTAAGAGCTGCTACCAGGGGCCCGGACAAGTCAGGTAAAAAGATCCAGGGTAAAGGTTGGAAGCTAGACGAAGTAATCGAGCCAGACAAGTATTTCAAATTATTCAAACACACCCAAGCCCTCTGGAAAGAGGAAAACCCAAACCCCAAGCCAAAAAACAAGGTTTATCCAGATAGAATTAAAATGAAGAAAGAAAAAAAATGAAAGATAAGTTGGTAGCATTTTCTATAGTTTTTGGTGTGATAGTTGGTGCTAGTTTAACCTATTTAGGAATGTCATATCTTTTTATGAAGGCATTTAACTATGTAGCGAACTATTTTGGCTTTAAGGAGATTACTTTTTGGGTAGCAGTAGCCATTGTTTTTGTGCTTGGTTTTATTGGCAGAACATCAGCAAGAAAATGAAAACGAAAATGAGCACCCACAAATTACTAACCCATTTAATAGGACTAGAAAAGGAGTCAAAGAAGATTGTGTCATATGTGGGCAGGATTCTTTTGCTTAGGGTTATTTTTACAAGCTATGCTACTGGGCCAAAAAGAACATGGGAAGAATGTTTCGATGAAGTTCTGGATACTTTATCCCAAAGAGAAAAGAGGGTTTTAGAAATGAGATTCGGATTAACCGGTTCGCCAAAAACACTTCGAGCTACCGGAAAAGAATTTGGTCTCACAAGAGAAAGAATAAGGCAAATTGAAGAAAAGGCAATACGCAAACTCAGGTACCCGTCAAGGAAAAAGGTTTTATTGGGGATAAGTTGGCAAATGGCGGTGCAGGAGTCAAAGACGATGAAAAAAGATTTGCTTAAAAGATTAACGAGGAAAGGAGTTTGCCCTTAAATGATAATTATCATTTAAATCATGGGCGGAAGGGAGCGTGGAAATACATGAAAGCAATAGTGAAAATATCGGATAAAATAAAAATTGAACTAGAAGAAGGCGAGTTGATGGGGCTTCTTTTTTCAGCGATTACCCTGACTCAATATCCCAAAAAGTGTATTTGTGGAAATACAGAAGGTCTTTATTGGGTTACTAACAGAGATCGCGAGGGGAACTTGTATGTCAATGTAAAATGTCCGAAGTGTGGTGCTCGAGCAAAGCTTGGCTCATTCAAAGACAAGGGCGGGCATTTCTGGAGAGACTTTGTAAAATATGTTCCTAAACAACAGCAAGGAACAGGGGGTAAAAAATAAGAGGGAAGAAGTGAAAATGAAAAACATAAGAGTTTGTGCTGAATGTCTAACGGGTGGTTTTAGAAGTAATTGGAAAGAAAAAATACATGACAATAAAAGAATATGGTGTGATTGGTGTCAAAAACATACAAGAAGTAAGTTTATTAAAAAAATAACTAAAGAAAAGGAGGTGAAAAAATACATGGCAAAAGGAAAACGAAACAAAGCGAAGTTAACAATCAAAGACTATGAAGTCGTCAAGCTCTTGATTAGCGGAAATGTAAAGCGTTCTGTCATCAAGAAAGCAACCGGGTGGTCAAGTTTGACTATCTCGCGCATTAAGAACACTGAAAACTATGAGGACTATCGGGCAGTACAGGTTGCTTACGCAGAGGCTCAGCGAAAAGCAAAAGAAACTCAAAAGCCAAAAAGTCAAGGAAAGGAAGACTTGGGAAACAGAGAAGTTAGGGTTGCGATTGGTTTGTTACAAAACCTCAACACTTATGCGGCTAAAAATCAGAGAACCCAAAGGAAAATTTTGAAAGCGACAAGAGAGTATTTAGAGATTTTGAAAAGCATAAGGCAGTAATCGATTTAATGACATGAGGCGCGCCTTGTTTTTAGGAGGAATTTGCTTTATTCTTGGTGTTAGTCATGGATTATTTAATTCATACAACCACTCTTTTAATGGGGATAGTTTTCGGTCTCTATGTGGGGTATATGATTGGCAAGTGGAACAATCATTAAGCTTGGACAAAAACTCACTCGTGGAGATTGAAAACAATTTCGGAGAAAATTATTACCTTCCTGAAGAAGACTTTGGGGAGAAAGTTGAAGGCTCAATTGTTTTAACTGGAAAGGAAGTGCAAAATGTTAAAGAATTTTTTGAAATTTACTCACCGAAATTGGTCGACTATGCAGGTGTTTTTGTTTATCATGCTGTTGAGCATGGCTTTGATTACCGGCTTTTGGTGGCGATCATGGGGGTTGAAAGCTCTTTTGGGAAGAACTATCCCTACAATACAAACAACCCATTTGGTATATCTGATGGAGGGCGTGGTCTTAGGCATTTTGATAGCCTTGCTGATTCGATTGCTTATCTCGCGAAAATACTCTCGCAAGATAAGGCATATAAAAAATTTCAGCAGTCCGGAGGCATTAGGGATCTTGCGGAGGCATACTGCCCGCCGAATGCAAAAAAATGGGAAGAAGTTGTTAAAAAGTTTATGAAAGAAATAGCACTTTAATAGTTGACATATAACAGGAAGTAGACTATAATTCCTATATGCGGAAATATAGGTTAAAAATAATAAAAGCCTGTGAATTCTGTGGTGAGAAATTTCATCCTTGGCACAAGGAAAATAGATTTTGTAGTCGCAAGTGCTTATCTAACTGGATGAAGAATGAAAAACTCTCAAGGAAGTGGCGGGAAAGTGTTAGTAAAGCATTAAAAGGAAAAAGGTTTAGCAAATTACATCGGAAGCATCTTAGTGAAGCAACAAAGGGCCACAAACCAAATTCGGGAAGTTTTAAGAAAGGAAATATTCCCTGGAATAAAGACAAAAAGTGGCCCGAAATGAGCGGAAGTAGCTCTCCCTGCTGGAAGGGGGGCTCGAAAAAATGGTGGAGAGATTTTTATTTAAAGGAACGAGGAAGTAAATGTGAGGCTAAAAATTGTGATTGGAAACTGACATTACAAATTCATCACCTTGATGGTGATAGCGAAAATTGGAATGATGAAAATATTTTAGTTTTATGTCCGAACCATCATTCTTTAACGCCAGATCATATGCACCAAAGAGGACATCAGAAATTTAAATTTGAAAAGTGGATGTTAAACAAGAAAAAGATTTTAGAGTATATAGGCAACAAAAGTTAAATATTTTATAGAGGAAATGAAATGAAAAAGATTTGTCCATTTTGTAAAAAACCAATAGCAAGGAGAAATCTTAGTGGTAAGTGCGATCACTTGTATTATCCGGAATATCTTAGTTGGTGGAAGAAGTTGTTGTTGAAATGGAAGATAGTTAAATGAACAAATACGACATTTTTATCGTGGGACATCTCTCAAAAGATGAGTTTATCCTACATGGGCATTCTAGGCGTAGTTTGGGAGGATCTTTATACTGGACTTGCTTCCCTGCCAAAAAACTCGGGCTAAAAGTGGCTCTTGCTCCAAAATTGGCAAGGAGAGATTTTCCTTTGCTAGACGAGTTTGAGGACATGGATCTCTATCCGATAGACTCCTGGGCAACCAAAGAGAGGCTATTCATCTATCCTTTGGATGAGGATTTGGACAAGAGGATTATCAAGGTGTTCTCGCCTAGCACACCAATAAACTCAACCGAACTACCCGACATTAAAACAAGAGTAACTCTGTTAGCAGGAGTTCAGGATACGGATTTCTCAATGAACTTCGTCAAGTCAGTTGCTTCTAGGAAGCAGTATGGTGACTTGGCTCTGGATGCCCAGTCGTTCATCAGGGAAGTGAGAGATAGGGAAGTATTCTACAAACAGTGGCGGGAGAGAAGGCAGATTTTGCCCCTGACAAAGTATTTCAAGTGCGATCTCAAGGAAGCCAAGATACTAACCAATGGAAAGTCCCCAGAAGAAGCGGTTAAGCAGATAGCGGACTGGGGAGCTAAGGAGATTATTTTAACATCTAAAGACGGAATAATGAGCTATGTGGAAGGGAAGTATTACAAGGAAATATTAAGCGAGAAAGATATTAAGGGACGCACCGGTCGCGGAGACACCGCCTTTGTCTCATTCATTAGTTCCCGGCTTCAAGGAAAATGTGGCTATGAATCAACCCGAACAGCTAGGGAATATACTGAAGAGAAATTAAAAATAGAAGGAGCAGTAAAGAAATGAAGGTAAAGAGAAAAGTCTTTTATGATAAAGCAGAAGATATTGTTTGGGTAATACTAAAGAGCGGTGAAGAGTATTACTTTAAGGAAGTAGCTCCTGGCATTTTGGTTGAATACGACAGGAATGATAAGCCAATTGGGGTTGAGATAGATTGTAGAGCAATAGAAAAGAAATGAGAAATATATTATTTATGCTACCATTGCCAACCCTAATTATTATAGCTTGCTGTTACGATAAAAAACTTAGAAGCGAATGGCTTTTTACCGTAGCCCTACTTATAGCAGGAAGTGCAATAACCTTGTTTGTTGTTGGACTTTTAAATTTAATAGGAGCAATAAGGAAATGATAGAAGAGTTGTGGTTAGAATTTGGTTTCTTGAAAAATAATAATTATGAAGATATGTGTTGGTATAACGAGGGCAATAGTAGAGAATTACCATATTTTATTAAGAGTTTTATAAAAGACCTATTTAGTTGGGATTTATTCAGAAGGAATATGTATTACAAAGTAAGATTAGGAAAAATAAAATTTTATTTAAAAAGATGAAAGGAGCAGTAAAGAAATGAAGAAGAAAGAGTTGCGAAAAATTAAACTACCTTGGATATTCTTTTTGCCACTATATCCCTTGTTTATTTTATCAGCAGTAATTGAAGGGATGATAGCAATGTGGGTAACATTTTGGGAATTAACCTTGAAAGGAGCAGTAAGTAAATGAAGCCATTAAAGGAGGAAGACTTGAGAAAGAAGATTGGTAAAATAGTAAATGAAGTCGGGGCAAGGTGTCGCCAAGACGCAGCAGATAAAGCTATTGAACAATTACTAGTCCTCTTCAAAAAAGAAAAGAAAGAGGCTTTAAGGAGAGTGCGGTTAAAGAGAATTAGTTGGAATAAAAAAGAGAGGTTAAAATTCTCAACGAATGAAGTTGATGCAATTAAGTATGAAATAGCCTTTAACTCAGCAGTAGATAAACTAGACTCGAATATTAAGGAGGAACTAAAATGAAAATAAAAGACAATAGCATTGTTCATAATAATAAAAAGTATCCTATTACTCGGTACAATCTCGATGTGTTAAAAAAATACTCGAATACAACAAGCCCTAAAGAACAAGAAAAGTTAAAAAAGCAACTTTCAATAGTTGTTTTGGATATTTAAGGAGCTAAAATGACAAAAGCAAGTAAGAAGAAAACACAAAAAGAGTTAAGAGAGAAGATAAAAGAATCTATGCAAAACGAAAACACACCTATTGGTAGTTATGGATGGCTAACTAGACAAGAAGGTGTTGAAGACGAATTGGTAAAACTATTTTCCGAACTTGTCCAAGCCAAAGAGAAGGAAGTGATTAACGTAGAAGCATTAAAACAGACAAAAGAAATGTGGCAGAGAATGGCTAGGAAGGAATTGGTGGGGAAGATAGAGAAGATGAGAAAAAAACCAGTTGCAAAATGGGATGGGGGAGAAGTGTATGATACTGAGCAAGATGAGGGATATAATCAAGCTATAGAGGATATTCTATCCTCCCTCAAGGAAGGAAATAAATGACCAAAGAACGTAAGAGAATGTATTTGATTTATGATGGCCGAGCCATTGATAACACTGATGAAGCAACAGTAATGGTTACCTGCGACTCATTAAAAGAAGCAAGGAGCTATAAAGGCGATTTTGGTGCTGGCTGTGTAATTTGGAGTTATGCTAAAAAAGGAAAAGAATTGGTTGATGAGAGATTTGAGGAGATTTTATGACCAAAAAAGAACTTAGGAAGAAGTTAAAAAAAGAATTTTTCCAACACTTACCACCAGCAGGTGAGATTATGGACGAAGATTTAGTATTCACAGGAACACTAGATGACCTCATCAAATCCCACAAAGCTTACTGTGATGGGGTTATAGGGGAAAGGAATAAAAATGAGAAGAGCTAATGTTTGGGTTTCTGGTTGGCATAAGCTAAGAAGGCAGATAATAGAGCGTGATGGCTATGTTTGTCTCATTTGTGGTATGACTAATGACGAACATCTTAAAAAATGGGCAAGGTTTCTAACTGTCAATCATATTGATGGAGACCTTGATAATAATTCAGATGAGAACCTTGAAACTCTTTGCCTTCCTTGTCATTGCCGAAAAGACGGAATTAGGACTCATATATCACCACTGCTAGAGCATAAGGACGAAATAGTCTTTTTGTATGAAGAAATGGAGTACTCTTGCCCAATGATAGCTAAGAAGTTTAATACTTCTTATTGGAGTATTCAAAACTTTCTAAAACGACATGGGGTTCAATTAAGGTCAAGGTCGGAAGCAAATAAAATTAGAGCTAGTCAACTAAAAGCAGACCAGAGGAGGCGAAATGAAAAATTGGCGGCTTAAAAAGCGTTGGCGGATTAAACAACGACATGAAGATTGTCATTATGAAACCATTATCAATAGTGAAGACATTATGAGGCCTATTATTGCCTATGATTTTTCACAGGAGGGTGCTGATAGTAAAGCATTAGATGAATTTTTAAAAATATATGGTCGGAAAAATAATACAGAGAAACAAATAGACAACTTCACTCAAGAAGAAGCGGACAGCGAAGCTATAAACAATCTTATTAAAGAGCAGAGGGAGCGAAATGAAAAGTAAAAAATATGTTCTTCATGTAATTGGAGAAAGATATAAAATATCTGATTTGCGAGTAGTTATTGTTGCCCGTCGAGATATTGAAAAATCAAATTGTAAGAT
>Ga0307928_10000698_pt1 | contig 25295 bp, 23 predicted proteins | sample AceLakmetagen232_FD_201815 | JGI IMG/M metagenome (GOLD analysis project Ga0307928, IMG submission 201815) | Saline water microbial communities from Ace Lake, Antarctica - #232 | ecosystem: Environmental > Aquatic > Non-marine Saline and Alkaline > Saline | place: Antarctica: Ace Lake... | reverse complement strand
CTACTCCTGTCGGCGGCTGTAACAGGTCTGGCGCTGTGGTGGATGTTAAGCGAGTAATTAAAAAAGAAGAGGTAACAGAATGGCCGACAAGCCAACAAAACCAACCAAACCAAGAAAACCAAAAACAGACGCCGCCGAAGTGGTGGACCCGTTTGCTTATTTATTTGCGGGGTATGATGGGACTGCGTCCAAAGCAAAACTAATCAGAGTCGAGCCGGAAGAGTGGCGGGGCGTCTCGATCAAGGGTTACATTTGCGATATTGATCCAAGTATGGACGAAAACTGGATCAAAACTAATCATGGCGGCGGTAAATATCAGCTAATGAAAATCAGTATAGGGACCGGCAAAATTGAAGCGGCTCGTTATATGGATATCTCAGGAAATCCCCTAGTGGCGGACCCCATATCTCTTCCTGCCGCCGGGGGTGCTCCTGCTTTATTTGAGCCAGTGGAAATTGATATCGATGGCGCCAAAGTTCCCTATAACGGGAATCTACATGAGATTACTAAATTTGTAATCACCATGAAGAGCATTGCCCAGGCGTTTCCAGTCAAACCCGATATTAATGACACCCTCTTGACCCTGCTTTTAGCTAAAGCCGATACTGGCGGGGGCGATATGTTCGAGCAAATAACTAAAATGAAGGCGGCGGCGGACCTGTTCGGTAATGACAAAGGGAATACTGGGGCGGGGACTGCTGATATAGTAAACAATGCAATCACTCAAGCGGGCAAGATTTTAGGCGGTATGGCGGGCGGTCCAAAGGCTATCACAGCGCCGCCTCTGAGGTCGAGGCCGGGAGTCATGCAGGTTAATAGGCCGGTTGCCACTGGAAATAATGGCGATACAATCGATTCAATCGATACAGAAAAAACACCGGGTGCGGATATTGGCCCGGATACAGAAACCCAAACGGAAGAGGTACAAACTATGAGCACGAATGAATTACTGTTCTCAATTGCAAGGCAGTTGGTAACTAACTTTAGCTTAGAAATCCCTATTCCTCCTGATCGTACTGTCAGGATGATAGATCAGGTCTTGAGGCAAGAGAGCCATATTGTCAGACAGTCCTTGCAAAATAACTATGGGGATCTAGTGAAAGACTTTGCAATCGGAGAACTAGGCGAAATATGGGCTGATCCGGATACTAAAATCGGATCACGTGAAGAGTTTGAAAAGTGGTGCGATGAAATTTGGAAAATATACGCCGATTCTGAGCGTCAAGTGGTGTTGGTCTAATGGGTATCAAGGAAGTTAAAAAGGAAGCGCTCCCGATATGTCCTTTTATGTCGGGAAACCCGGTTCCAATGGCTCCAGGCGCCGGAGTTCTAACCACTCAAAAAATGACTATTGCGCCAATGGCAGTCCCTTGCGCCTCTGATAAGTGTATGTTATTTGATGTCGACAAGGGCCAATGTTCGATTAAAACCTTTATGATTGGTTAATATGAAGACTAATATTGATTTTGTAGTCGAGATGGATATCGAGGCCTTTGCGGCTTCGGACCTTACTACCTTCCGGGATTATTTAGATTGGATTAAAACCCTAGACGAAAATTTTGTCTGTAAGTTTACCTATGGCAGTAGTGGCGACTCTGAACATGAGTACAACTGCTCACTCTCTTTTGATTCTGGAGAATTGCGCCAGTGTGTAGACGGGTTGTTTGCTTATTATCATAATCCTATGAAGGGAATCAGCCTAAAGAGTTTTATAGTCGATCAGGTCCCGGTTGTCCCGACGCCGTCGCCTCTAAGTAGCTCCCAGGCTGTCGAGTCTGCTGAATTAGATCACGTTGCCGGGGACCCGGTGTACGAATGTGTAGTCCATTTTAGATCGGGATTGCCTAAAGAAAAGATTGTCGAGATAGTGGCTGTCGTCCTGGGCGCCGCTGATTACAGTATTAATTCTAACGGGCTAGTTGTTAACGAATGATTGGCTCGATTCAAAATGTTGGAATCTGCTGTAAAAGATCAGCCAGAACAAAGAGAGCCGGACAACGTCGCTAGTTCACTGATTTGGTTGGCATTGACGGAGGGCAATGAAAAAGCCCAGGTCAATTTCTCCCTTATCAGCTCGAATGCAGTTCTAGTGGCTGGATAGCCGACTCTAACAAGCCCGGTATGGCTCAACCGCCGTATCGGGTTTTTTTACGTCTCGCAGTACGTTGGAAATCAACATTGCTTAGGATCGCTCCTGAGCTGTCTCAAGGAGTTTTAAATGTCTCTAACTTACACAAGTTATTTGTCAGACCATTTCCCGAATGGAAAGATCAGAAAAGCCCGTATCCCCCATGTTTGCTGGCGTAAATGCGGAAATCTGATAAAGAGGGGAGCGCCTTATTTTGACGCCGGGCCGCTCGATCCCCAGAAACCGGCCAAAGGTCAAGATATTCAGAGATATTGCCGGGATTGTTCCAAAATTACAGAGTCGAATTATGATATGTTCACAAAATAGCGGTGGAATCCGGGCCGCTCTACTTTATTTATTTACTTAGAAAGAAGTTCTCAAACGGAGGAATCTTAATGTCAGTCCCAAAATATTGGTTACGAATCAGGAATAAGATAAAAGATACAACTTTTTGTGTCTATGCTTTACAGTGTTCAGAGCCGGGAGTTGATCCGATCGTTTGCAAGTTTAATTCTGTTGATTTTTTTGATAAAAAAGACACTAAACCCGAAGATTATGAGATATTGGAAAAAAAGCTAGTCGGTGTATGGCCGCCGCCGGAGATAAATTGATTTTTCCAGGCCATGAACTAACCGCCAGGATGCCGATAACAGGCAGAAAGCGTCCTGGGAGTTATATCGGTCCCGCAAAAGGCTGGCGGACACCGGCGTCGGTCATTCTCATAGGTGAAACCAAAATCGAATTGCCTGATTATTGTTTAATCTTCCGGGAGATAGGCCCGGTTTTTTTACGTAGCGATCGTTTTGCAATCTGATTTTTTTCATAATGGCGCTGTCGGGGTCGATATTTTCGAGCAAGATGGGGATATGTCCGATATTGAACGCAATTGTCTAGCTGACAAGTTGGACGATTTTGTCCTGGAGGGAACAAACCTAAATAATTACCAGGGGCGATTGATAGTAAACGATCGATTTAGAAATTGCGGTCAACAGGGGTCTCGATTCGGTTGTAATGAATGTAAAACTCTTTTTTATACTCGCTTTTTTTGCAAGTTTAAGCTGTGCGACCGATGCGCTCGGATTTATGGAAAATCACTCCGGGAAAAAATGTTGGACCTACTCCGGCCATGTTTTTCTAATCGAAAAAAGAGTTGGTCTGTCAAAATGGTTACGCTCTCGACTTCATCCAATAAATACGGCGGCGGCTATCCCTCCAGGGATCAATATAAGAAATTTAATTCTGACGTTGCGGCGTTCTGTCGTTTGCATTATGGAAAATATGAGGGCTATTGGTCTCGGACTGGCAAAGTAGCACAACGGCGCAAAAAGTACCTGGGAGCGGGGACCTTTGCAGTAAATGAGTTCGGCCAGGATAATAATAATCTGCATTGTCATATATTGCTTTATGGACCCTGGATTCCCCATGAAAAATTGCTTGAAAGTTGGATCAGGATTAGCGGCGGCGACCGGGGTTGTCACGTTCAGCCTCTAAGAAATCCGGAAATTGCGACTGCCTACGTTACAAAGTATCTGACAAAGCCTCCCCGGTTCTTAGATACTGACAAAGCGGTCGACTTTATCGAATCGACTCGACATACTCGACGGATCAGGACCGGCGGGATTTTTTATAACAAGCTGAAAAATGTCAAGTCGAATGATCCGCTGACTTGTCCCTATTGCGGCGAGTTTTTGGAATATTCAGGGGTTTTCAAACTGGGATTAGATAAATCGGTTGTTGATTTGCGATATGCTCGCAAAAACAAGGATCAGTTTTTGAGTGATAGAGCGGTCGAAAATGCTATGTCGTATCTTCCGGAGGGAGCTACGGCAGTCAACGAGCCATATTGGCATACGGTAGCGTCAAATTGTCATGTAAACGACCATACTGCATTGATTAAGCAACTTTTTGCATAATTCTACTTGACAAAAGGTGCATAATATGTGAATCTTCTTGCAATGTTAATATTATGAAATATTCATTGCGAGAAATTCCAAGCGGGCTAGCCGGGACTAACGAGACGGTTCGGGTTATAGCAGAGGGAGTCCATAACGATCTGAGGCGGCCAGTTGTAAGACTGACCGCCTCTCGTTTAGTTCAGTCGGCAGGGGTTAAGTCAAAGGATCATTTATCAGAGGCCGAAGCGCTATATTCCTGGATTAGTCGAAATATCCGCTATCAAAAAGACCCGGTCGGGATTGAAACAGTTCAAAGTCCTGAAATAACTTTAGAGTTACGTTGTGGGGATTGCGACGATCATGTCGGGCTAATGGTAGCTATGGCAATGTCACTTGGTATCCCTGGCCGATATCGGGTTATTGGTTACAATGACAATCACCTAGTACATATTTTCCCAGAATTATTAATCGGATCAAAATGGATTGCCGCCGATACCACTGAGCCCCAACATGGCTTTGGTTGGCGGCCTCCAAAATTCCCAGTTGAAAAAATATATAACTTAGACGGCGAGGTTTCAAATATGACAATTTCCGATCAAGTGGCTCCAGGTGTTGGAGGCTTAAGTCCTAATCAGCCGGTTATCAAGCGGGCGATTTTGGATTTAGCTATCCGACAAAAGGTTCGAGAGATTTTAGAGCAAAACTGGCAAGCGGGCAATAATAACCGTCGGGACTTACGGACTTATATAGAAATTATTGACGGTCAAAATTTCCCCACTAAGTCCCCTCTGATTACTGAGCCAGTTCGGGCGGCAATTGTCGACTGGATTAATTACTTAGACGCTAATCAGATTGGATCACTCAAAGCCGAAGATTACCCGGTTAACATGGGTGAATTGAATGGTTTTTTGAGTTCGCTTTGGGGCGGCGTGAAAAGCGTTGTCAAGTCTGTTACTGGGGCGGTTGCGGCCTCCGGGATTCCTATTATCTCCCAGGCGTCGGCTATCGGTCGAGGAATTTTATTTCCATCTACTACTCGTCCGGACGGCGGTAGTCAGGATATTAATACTGATCCCGGTCGTTATACAAAAGGCTCGAAGGGCGGCGCTCCGATTCGGATCAGTCCTAATATTACTTTGCCGCCGGATTTGATCCAAACGCAAATTGCCCCAGGAGCGGCCCAGGCTTTTGGCTCTGGTCTTGGTGGTTCAACTATTCCAATGATAGCTATGGCGGCTGTTCTGGCTGTTGTACTACTCAAAAAGTAAGGTGACAAATTATGGGTTATGTAGCTCTAGGAGCGATTCCAAGTTTTGGCAGTCCGATAAGAAACGCTATTAATGCAAATAGTAGGATCGGCAGGAATTTTAATTCCGCTGGCCCTGGCTATGCCGGTCCGGGTTCTTATATTGGTGCACAAATTAGCAATCAGATTGTTAGCCCTGGTATTAAAACGAGGACTGTCCCGACATTCCATCCGGTTATTGTCAATGATATTCCTGGCGCAATGCCCGCCGAATTTAGGCAGGATCAGCCGGGGACTAGTAGTATCGTTACTGATAATTTAGACTCTGGAGTCCGGAGTAAAACTATAGTCCGGAAAAAATTAAATACTAAAATAATGAAAGTCAGGTCCGGGCAAAACGCTATAATCCAAAGACCAAATTGGGCCGCCGATTCGACTAACTTGACTTTTGATAATGAGCCGGTCGTTAGTGGCTCCCGTTTAGTCCGCTCGACAAACGGGATTAAGTTTTCCGATTTTGTTCAGTTGGACCCGATCAATATTCAGACTCCCGCCGATGCTTCTGGGATGTTTGAGTCGGGGCTGTTCGGTGGAAATAGTAATATGTTAATGTGGGGGCTGGCCGCTGTTGCCGGTTTCTTTATTTTCTCTGAATCAAAATCCAAACCAAAACGTAGACGCCGTCCGGCCAAAAGGCGCCGGAGGTAATTTTGTATCGATTAGGTTTTGTCCCTATAGATCGATTTGATCCAAACCCTATCTATGATATTGCTTTGGATTACTGGGAATCTCAAAAAGTCAAGGCTCTTGTGCCGGAGTTCCCCAGTGTTTTCGAGCAAGCTGTTATCGATTGGACTAAGTTAAAATTGGTTGCTAAATCCAGGGCTTTGGATTCCGGGACCGCTAATACCGCTCTTGAATGGTTTCGGGAGTTCCCCCAGTTATGGGAAACGATCAGACCGAATTTTGCTAATGATCCGGAGCAAGTCTGGTTTGCTGATTCCGTCGATCAATTTGTTTTGCAGTTGGGAAACGATAGCTATTTCAAAACTGGACAGTTGGGCGCCGTCTCAATTGTTGTTGCCGGTGTTGCTATTGTTGGCGGTGTGGCGGCGGCTCTGTGGGCTGTTGGTTTTATCAAAGAGCAAAACAATATTAGCGGCCTTATCGATGCGGCGGCGGCTGGTACGATCTCGGAAGAGGTCCTCCAGGAAGCTCTGGAGAATAGTTCTGTTACTAATCCCCTGGACTCGATCTCTGGTTTGTTAAAATGGGTTGCTATTGTTGGCGTTGGTGTCGCTATCTTGCCAAAAGTCTGGAGTTTTGCCGGTGCGAAAAGGTAAGGCTCTAAAAATGACACCGGCTCTGAAACGGGCTTTGGATTTATCGAGGGAATTTTTCGATCTTGAACCTCGTAAAGTCAAGCGGGTCGATATCGATTGGCCCAAAGCTCTGGTCTGTCTGGGTGTCTGTCCCCAGGTCGACTATATCAGCGATAAGTTTGACGGAAAAATCCGACATTATTTTCACGAATTTGAGGGACCTTGTCAATTATTTGCTGGCGATGCTCCGCAAGTCGATGGATCAAATATTTTGATTATTCATGGTAATTTTAAACTAAAGCCGGAAGGAATTACCGGCTAGCTGGAGGAAAGATATGTCTATTCCTGTTGTTGAAAATCCCCGCAAGCGCAGAAAACGCCGTACTTATTCTGCTAAACAACGCCGTTATGGTTTTGGTGGTGGACGCAAGCGCAAAACTACTACCCGCCGCCGCCGGAGAAATCCTGTAATGGCTTCCCTGGCCGCTAATCCACGCCGTCGCCGTCGGTCCTCTCCAAAACGTCGTTATTATCCGAGACGTCGCAATCCTGGCTTTATGGGCTTAGGTGGCGGTTTGGTAATGAACGCCGTTATGGTTGGCGCTGGAGCTCTTGGCTCTGAGATGGTTCCCCGCCTAGTACGAAAATTCCTTTGGGCTGGTCTGCCGTCTACCGGAATCATGGGGTACGGTGTCAAGTTGGGTGGTACTATTGCGACTGCTACGGTTGTCAAAATGGTTACTAAATCCCAACAAAATTTCAATCTCGTTATGGCTGGCGGTTTAGGTCTTATCTTTGTTGATCTGTTCCGGGAGTACGTAGCGCCTAGAGTTGGTCTCGGCGGTATGGGTTACAACGAGGGTATGGTCTACGCTGGCGAATTGGAAGATATTGCCGGTTATGGTAACTTTGGAGCCCAGGGAGTCGAGGGATATGTCTCTTCTGGTATGAATGGAGCTCCAAACCCTCCAGGCGGATTTTAGGCCACTAGATCTAGTGTTTTGAAAATGTTAATTTTAAACGATAATAATTAGAAGGGTTCTATTATGCCAAATGTCCCAGGTAAAGGTTTTGTATATGATCAACCGGCTTACGATTCGGTCATAGTACCAATTGCCGCCGCTGGCGCCGCTGTCGCCGCTCTCTTTGCTATTCCGAGAGGGCAGTTAATTGCCGCTGGTATTCCCAAAACGATCCGCCATACTAGTTTAGTCCAGGCCGGTCGACTTGAAACAGGTAATAGTTTGAATATTACCGCTATCTCTTTTAACTTTCCGTCAACCGCCGAAGCTGGAGCGCTCCCTACTGTCGCTGACAAACGTTCTATCCGGGCCGGTTCGCTTCGGATCGTCTTTGGTGGGGATACTGAATTCCTGAAAATGCCTCTATCCCACTTCCCTAGCGGCGGTGCTGGCGAGGTTGTTGTCGACGGGGCTGTTGCGCTCAACGATGTGCAAAACGGTGTCGCTGTTGCCCAGAATAAATACTACCTCGATAACGCTCTGGTTTTGAGCTCGCAAGAATCAGTATCCGTTTTCCTGGAAAATATGGACGCTGTAGTTGCTCCAACTGAGGTCCAAGTGGTCCTTTGGGGTGAAGCTATCAGGCCTGTCAGATAGACTATTTGTTCTGCTGATTTGTTAATACTGATCCGCTCTTCTGCCCAGGCATAAAGTCTGGGCAGTCTTTAAACAGGAAAATTATTGTTATGAATAATACGGACTTAAAATATAACGGCTGGCGGGAAGAAAACTTCTTCTATACGACTGGATGGTCTGATCCAATGACCGCTATAGCCCAGACTGTCAACTCTCAAATTGAAATTGCCTCCGATTCAATCTTTAAGGCTTACTATTTTACTGTAGCTGTTCGTCAAGGTGTTTTGGGTGCTGAATTGTTGGTCGGAAACTGGGCTGGCGATATCCAGATTAATGATTCGTCTATCGGTAAAAATTTCTTTAATGTTCCTGGTCCGATTAATGGTATCCAGGGCGACGGCCAATTTCCTTATAACTTAGCTCCGCCTAGGATATTTGCTTCCCAGGTAACTATGGTTATATCCTTCACTTCAAACGTGGCGACTCGCACCGAAGTCAACTTGATGATTCATGGTGCAAAACTTTTTCAGAACTAGGCGGTTACTATGATTCGCCGCTATCAAAGGTTTAATAACCAACATGAATTGACAATCGGGCAGGGCCCGTCTATCCCGCCTCCGGTCCTGGCTCAAACTGTTGTCCAGGATATCGACCAGGAAGAGGTTATCCGGAAACACGCCAAAGCCCGATTGGCAGAACATGAGGGAATCGATACGTCGTTTGTCTTATGGGAGGGCGGCAGGACTCCGCTCAGATTCCCCGCCGGTGCTAATCCATCGGTTGCTATATTGTCCTATACAGTCCCCCCAGGGCGGGTTCTGGTTATCGATCAAGTTGATTATTGGTTATCGGAGCCGTTTTGCTATGGCTCTGGTCAATTTGTATGGCAGTTGAATATTAGCAGAGCTCAACTTCCTTTCCATAAAGGATCGGTCGCTGTAAATGGCCGGGATAGTTTGTGGGTCCCGCTCGACAATATCTCCGGGGATTCTAAAATCCATCCTGTTTACGTCCAGTCTAGTGAATTGGTCGAGGTGGTTATTTTTGAGACAAGTTTGGTCTCTGCTTTCAATGAATATTTAACCGCTCAAGCTGGAATAAGTGGTAAATTAGTTAAGCCGACTGGAGGTATCTATTGAGCACGTTCAGAAAAAATCAAGCTCAAAGACCTATAACGGGTCAACGCCGGACGGTTATGCCGGATATTCTAACGGGTGAATTTGAATTCACGTTTGAAGCGGCCCCTGATCCAAGTCAGTTCGTAGCGCCGGGATTTATTCCCGATCAAGGGACCTGGGATGAGTCGTATTGGGTTTTATTTACCAGGGCTGTTGTGAGTTGGAATATTATACTTGGTCAAGGCGTCGGCTTTGCTCCTGGATTAGGGGGCGGATCGCTAACAGTCTGGCTCGGAACTATTCAGGACCCGGATGCGGTCGGTTCTGATCTAGCTGTTTGGCCCTGGCGGACTTTCACTTTATATGGTGAAGGGACTCCTAATATTATGAGCGGCTTAGAAATCGGAGCGGCTGATTTTGCTCGGTTTGAGATACGGACCGGGGACGAGGATGTCCTGGGCGTTAATTGTTACGGGTCGGTTCAAATGAGGAGTTATTAAAATGGCTTTGTCAAGAAATTATGAATCGGTAACTTGGTCTTTTAGAGACTTTACGATCTTCGGGGCTGGTGCTGATTTCCTAATTCCTCCGGGTGCAAATGAATCTAATTTTTTTGCTACTGATATGGGCGCCGCTGGAGAATTTTTAGTCCCTATTCTCGATCTGCCGAATTTCTCAATCGATGTCTATGTCGATGGGGCGGCGGAAATCGATATCGAGGTCGGGCATAACTCCGGAAATATCCAAGTCTTATCTACCCTGGTCTGTGCGGCTGGTGCTAATCATAATACAATCTATGATCTACCGGCTCCGTACAATCAAAACGGCATACTAACTGTAACTAGTAAGTATATGCGCCTCCGGTTTAGAAATCCAACTGCCGGGAATGTCGGACCAGTTGATCTAGTAGCTAGGATCTGGCGGTAATATTGTATGATTTTAATGGCTGGACTTTGGGAGTTATTGCTCTTATCGCTGTTTTGATATGTGGTATCGAGGCAATCGCTCTCAACTTCGGCGTCAATGGTAATGCGCTGACAACGACTATAGCGTCTCTCTCCGGGTTAGGTGGGTTTCTGATTAGATCGTTAATGGTGCGAAAAAAAGGAAAGAGGTAACGGATGAGTTTTCTAAATTCGATTATCAGTAGTGTTGTGAGTTTGTTCAAAACGATAACCGCTAAGCCTTCGTGGACTCAGATTATGAGTTCGGTTGTCCCTCAAATTTTCATGTTAGTTGACCAGGGAATCTCCGCCGGTAAGCTGTCGACAAAAGAGAAACTTGACGACTTTCTGGAGACGATGGATTTAAGGACCGGGGTTGACGCCCAGGCGCTCGATATGTTTAAAGATATCACTGCCGCCGCCGAAGAGGAATTCTTTGACGGTCTGATTAAAGCTCTCCGGGCTTATGGTTACGCCAAAATCGGTGTTCCTGGTTACATTGAAATAACTAATTGAATAAAATGACTCTAAGTCGCTTGAATTAATAGCGCAAAGTCCCGAATCTCTGTCGATTTGGGGCTTTTTTTGTTCCGGATGAAAAATAAACTCTTGACATTATAAATTTTCTCTAGTATAGCTTGAATATGCTCAAGCGATTTGAGCGGCTTACGTAAACTGCGGGACCGGGTGACACCCCTTTCCCGGTCTCGCAAAATAAAAGGGGTTTTATGCCCGTTCTTGGAAATAATGTTGCTGGCGGCGGTTCAAACGGTATGGATGCTGTCCAAAGCAGGGGACACTTTGATCCGGCTCAGATTGCTACTCACTTTGCTGTAGTCCCTGTTAATTTTCAAATACAAAACGGTTTCGCTCGAATCTCCAAGTCATCTGCTGGTATTGGTTCGGCGCAAATGGGACTTTACGATGCTTCTAATGTCAATCCTGATTTATGGTCGCTAGTTAGTTCGTCGGCGGTCGTTGCTATTCCTACCCCCTCAGTCGTACAATGGTTTGTTTTTCCCTGGACGTCTATAATCCCCGCCGGGACTTATATTTTGGGGATTATTATTAATGGGGTTGGTACTACTGGAGATATCTATAGGCTGATTGGGCCGAATGTCCGAATGTCTGTGGCACCTATCACGCCGGGGGTTTTGCCTGATCCAGTTGGGGCCGCCAGTCTTAGTATTCTCGACTGGTCAATGTATATTGATTGGATCGCTTCGGCTCCCCCTACTCCATCGGCGGTCACTGATCCCCCGGTATGTTGTTGCGATTGTTAATAATATGAAATATGAATTTATAATAACGGAGGTTTTCTCATGGCTCTAAATGCAGGTACTTTTAGGTCTGAAAGATTTGATCTATTGACGTTTGCTAGCGCCGATCCAGGCGCCGGCAATGATTTTAATGTTACTGTTCCCGATAACCGTGTCCATCAGTGTATGAGTTTACAGTTCAATATGGTGACCTCGGTCGTTGCCGCTGATCGTGTCGTATCGGTTCGGATACTCTCTGGGGCCTTGAGTGGACATCAGGCTTTTATGCCCTTCATTCAAGAGGCTAACACTGAGCGGAACTATTATTTTGCTGTTGGTATCGCCTCTGCTGATCTGTCGGCGGTTGCGGGCGTGTTGGCTTATCAGACTGCTTTGCCTTGTGGCTTTGTTGGTCAGGCAGAGGAAGTTATTCAGACAACCGTTCACAATATGGATGCCGGGGACGTTATCACTGGCATAGAACAGGCAATCCGGGTATGGCGTATCCAATAATCGATTTTGTTGTCTGCTGTGTCTTTGCGGTAACGATGTTTTTGATACTTTGGGAGGTAATATCAAATGTCTCTGCTCATTATCATTTGATTGCCTCGATCAGAATGTCATTGTTTTTATTGCTGGTCTGGTTTCTAATATCACTCCCTCGACTATGGGAATTACAGAAAGTTTTGTACGGTGTCTGAAAATCTAACTCACACAATTGACCCGGTCGACTGGTCGGTCATTCGATTCTATAAGAGGGAAGAGTTTGCTTCCCCAGATAAACTCGATCACACTATTGTTTCGGCCCTGGATTCATTTGTCGACGTTCTGGGAGTCAAGCCGGTTGTTATTGATGATTGGCGGGAGCGGAAAAATGAGGAAGATAAAAGTCAGCACGCAAATGGTTTGGCTCTGGATTTTATTGTTACTGGTCTCGACTCCCTGGTCGTGCTGGATAAGATCAAAGAATCCCGGCTTTTCACCGGATTCGGTTTATATACAAACGAAAACAATATACAGTCTTTCCACGTCGACCGGCGGACGGATCGGACCTGTGATGATCCTGCGACCTGGGGCGGTTGGAAAGACAGAGACAAAGGGATTGAATCATGGCAGTATGTAGGACTCCAGGACTTAATCGAAGTGGTAAAAAAAAACAAAGGTGGAAGCCTACTCCTGGCGGCGGCTGTAACAGGTCTGGCGCTGTGGTGGATGTTGAGCGAGTAATTAAAAAAGAAGAGGTAACAGAATGGCCGACAAGCCAACAAAACCAACCAAACCAAGAAAACCAAAAACAGACGCCGCCGAAGTGGTGGACCCGTTTGCTTATTTATTTGCGGGGTATGATGGGACTGCGTCCAAAGCAAAACTAATCAGAGTCGAGCCGGAAGAGTGGCGGGGCGTCTCGATCAAGGGTTACATTTGCGATATTGATCCAAGTATGGACGAAAACTGGATCAAAACTAATCATGGCGGCGGTAAATATCAGCTAATGAAAATCAGTATAGGGACCGGCAAAATTGAAGCGGCTCGTTATATGGATATCTCAGGAAATCCCCTAGTGGCGGACCCCATATCTCTTCCTGCCGCCGGGGGTGCTCCTGCTTTATTTGAGCCAGTGGAAATTGATATCGATGGCGCCAAAGTTCCCTATAACGGGAATCTACATGAGATTACTAAATTTGTAATCACCATGAAGAGCATTGCCCAGGCGTTTCCAGTCAAACCCGATATTAATGACACCCTCTTGACCCTGCTTTTAGCTAAAGCCGATACTGGCGGGGGCGATATGTTCGAGCAAATAACTAAAATGAAGGCGGCGGCGGACCTGTTCGGTAATGACAAAGGGAATACTGGGGCGGGGACTGCTGATATAGTAAACAATGCAATCACTCAAGCGGGCAAGATTTTAGGCGGTATGGCGGGCGGTCCAAAGGCTATCACAGCGCCGCCTCTGAGGTCGAGGCCGGGAGTCATGCAGGTTAATAGGCCGGTTGCCACTGGAAATAATGGCGATACAATCGATTCAATCGATACAGAAAAAACACCGGGTGCGGATATTGGCCCGGATACAGAAACCCAAACGGAAGAGGTACAAACTATGAGCACGAATGAATTACTGTTCTCAATTGCAAGGCAGTTGGTAACTAACTTTAGCTTAGAAATCCCTATTCCTCCTGATCGTACTGTCAGGATGATAGATCAGGTCTTGAGGCAAGAGAGCCATATTGTCAGACAGTCCTTGCAAAATAACTATGGGGATCTAGTGAAAGACTTTGCAATCGGAGAACTAGGCGAAATATGGGCTGATCCGGATACTAAAATCGGATCACGTGAAGAGTTTGAAAAGTGGTGCGATGAAATTTGGAAAATATACGCCGATTCTGAGCGTCAAGTGGTGTTGGTCTAATGGGTATCAAGGAAGTTAAAAAGGAAGCGCTCCCGATATGTCCTTTTATGTCGGGAAACCCGGTTCCAATGGCTCCAGGCGCCGGAGTTCTAACCACTCAAAAAATGACTATTGCGCCAATGGCAGTCCCTTGCGCCTCTGATAAGTGTATGTTATTTGATGTCGACAAGGGCCAATGTTCGATTAAAACCTTTATGATTGGTTAATATGAAGACTAATATTGATTTTGTAGTCGAGATGGATATCGAGGCCTTTGCGGCTTCGGACCTTACTACCTTCCGGGATTATTTAGATTGGATTAAAACCCTAGACGAAAATTTTGTCTGTAAGTTTACCTATGGCAGTAGTGGCGACTCTGAACATGAGTACAACTGCTCACTCTCTTTTGATTCTGGAGAATTGCGCCAGTGTGTAGACGGGTTGTTTGCTTATTATCATAATCCTATGAAGGGAATCAGCCTAAAGAGTTTTATAGTCGATCAGGTCCCGGTTGTCCCGACGCCGTCGCCTCTAAGTAGCTCCCAGGCTGTCGAGTCTGCTGAATTAGATCACGTTGCCGGGGACCCGGTGTACGAATGTGTAGTCCATTTTAGATCGGGATTGCCTAAAGAAAAGATTGTCGAGATAGTGGCTGTCGTCCTGGGCGCCGCTGATTACAGTATTAATTCTAACGGGCTAGTTGTTAACGAATGATTGGCTCGATTCAAAATGTTGGAATCTGCTGTAAAAGATCAGCCAGAACAAAGAGAGCCGGACAACGTCGCTAGTTCACTGATTTGGTTGGCATTGACGGAGGGCAATGAAAAAGCCCAGGTCAATTTCTCCCTTATCAGCTCGAATGCAGTTCTAGTGGCTGGATAGCCGACTCTAACAAGCCCGGTATGGCTCAACCGCCGTATCGGGTTTTTTTACGTCTCGCAGTACGTTGGAAATCAACATTGCTTAGGATCGCTCCTGAGCTGTCTCAAGGAGTTTTAAATGTCTCTAACTTACACAAGTTATTTGTCAGACCATTTCCCGAATGGAAAGATCAGAAAAGCCCGTATCCCCCATGTTTGCTGGCGTAAATGCGGAAATCTGATAAAGAGGGGAGCGCCTTATTTTGACGCCGGGCCGCTCGATCCCCAGAAACCGGCCAAAGGTCAAGATATTCAGAGATATTGCCGGGATTGTTCCAAAATTACAGAGTCGAATTATGATATGTTCACAAAATAGCGGTGGAATCCGGGCCGCTCTACTTTATTTATTTACTTAGAAAGAAGTTCTCAAACGGAGGAATCTTAATGTCAGTCCCAAAATATTGGTTACGAATCAGGAATAAGATAAAAGATACAACTTTTTGTGTCTATGCTTTACAGTGTTCAGAGCCGGGAGTTGATCCGATCGTTTGCAAGTTTAATTCTGTTGATTTTTTTGATAAAAAAGACACTAAACCCGAAGATTATGAGATATTGGAAAAAAAGCTAGTCGGTGTATGGCCGCCGCCGGAGATAAATTGATTTTTCCAGGCCATGAACTAACCGCCAGGATGCCGATAACAGGCAGAAAGCGTCCTGGGAGTTATATCGGTCCCGCAAAAGGCTGGCGGACACCGGCGTCGGTCATTCTCATAGGTGAAACCAAAATCGAATTGCCTGATTATTGTTTAATCTTCCGGGAGATAGGCCCGGTTTTTTTACGTAGCGATCGTTTTGCAATCTGATTTTTTTCATAATGGCGCTGTCGGGGTCGATATTTTCGAGCAAGATGGGGATATGTCCGATATTGAACGCAATTGTCTAGCTGACAAGTTGGACGATTTTGTCCTGGAGGGAACAAACCTAAATAATTACCAGGGGCGATTGATAGTAAACGATCGATTTAGAAATTGCGGTCAACAGGGGTCTCGATTCGGTTGTAATGAATGTAAAACTCTTTTTTATACTCGCTTTTTTTGCAAGTTTAAGCTGTGCGACCGATGCGCTCGGATTTATGGAAAATCACTCCGGGAAAAAATGTTGGACCTACTCCGGCCATGTTTTTCTAATCGAAAAAAGAGTTGGTCTGTCAAAATGGTTACGCTCTCGACTTCATCCAATAAATACGGCGGCGGCTATCCCTCCAGGGATCAATATAAGAAATTTAATTCTGACGTTGCGGCGTTCTGTCGTTTGCATTATGGAAAATATGAGGGCTATTGGTCTCGGACTGGCAAAGTAGCACAACGGCGCAAAAAGTACCTGGGAGCGGGGACCTTTGCAGTAAATGAGTTCGGCCAGGATAATAATAATCTGCATTGTCATATATTGCTTTATGGACCCTGGATTCCCCATGAAAAATTGCTTGAAAGTTGGATCAGGATTAGCGGCGGCGACCGGGGTTGTCACGTTCAGCCTCTAAGAAATCCGGAAATTGCGACTGCCTACGTTACAAAGTATCTGACAAAGCCTCCCCGGTTCTTAGATACTGACAAAGCGGTCGACTTTATCGAATCGACTCGACATACTCGACGGATCAGGACCGGCGGGATTTTTTATAACAAGCTGAAAAATGTCAAGTCGAATGATCCGCTGACTTGTCCCTATTGCGGCGAGTTTTTGGAATATTCAGGGGTTTTCAAACTGGGATTAGATAAATCGGTTGTTGATTTGCGATATGCTCGCAAAAACAAGGATCAGTTTTTGAGTGATAGAGCGGTCGAAAATGCTATGTCGTATCTTCCGGAGGGAGCTACGGCAGTCAACGAGCCATATTGGCATACGGTAGCGTCAAATTGTCATGTAAACGACCATACTGCATTGATTAAGCAACTTTTTGCATAATTCTACTTGACAAAAGGTGCATAATATGTGAATCTTCTTGCAATGTTAATATTATGAAATATTCATTGCGAGAAATTCCAAGCGGGCTAGCCGGGACTAACGAGACGGTTCGGGTTATAGCAGAGGGAGTCCATAACGATCTGAGGCGGCCAGTTGTAAGACTGACCGCCTCTCGTTTAGTTCAGTCGGCAGGGGTTAAGTCAAAGGATCATTTATCAGAGGCCGAAGCGCTATATTCCTGGATTAGTCGAAATATCCGCTATCAAAAAGACCCGGTCGGGATTGAAACAGTTCAAAGTCCTGAAATAACTTTAGAGTTACGTTGTGGGGATTGCGACGATCATGTCGGGCTAATGGTAGCTATGGCAATGTCACTTGGTATCCCTGGCCGATATCGGGTTATTGGTTACAATGACAATCACCTAGTACATATTTTCCCAGAATTATTAATCGGATCAAAATGGATTGCCGCCGATACCACTGAGCCCCAACATGGCTTTGGTTGGCGGCCTCCAAAATTCCCAGTTGAAAAAATATATAACTTAGACGGCGAGGTTTCAAATATGACAATTTCCGATCAAGTGGCTCCAGGTGTTGGAGGCTTAAGTCCTAATCAGCCGGTTATCAAGCGGGCGATTTTGGATTTAGCTATCCGACAAAAGGTTCGAGAGATTTTAGAGCAAAACTGGCAAGCGGGCAATAATAACCGTCGGGACTTACGGACTTATATAGAAATTATTGACGGTCAAAATTTCCCCACTAAGTCCCCTCTGATTACTGAGCCAGTTCGGGCGGCAATTGTCGACTGGATTAATTACTTAGACGCTAATCAGATTGGATCACTCAAAGCCGAAGATTACCCGGTTAACATGGGTGAATTGAATGGTTTTTTGAGTTCGCTTTGGGGCGGCGTGAAAAGCGTTGTCAAGTCTGTTACTGGGGCGGTTGCGGCCTCCGGGATTCCTATTATCTCCCAGGCGTCGGCTATCGGTCGAGGAATTTTATTTCCATCTACTACTCGTCCGGACGGCGGTAGTCAGGATATTAATACTGATCCCGGTCGTTATACAAAAGGCTCGAAGGGCGGCGCTCCGATTCGGATCAGTCCTAATATTACTTTGCCGCCGGATTTGATCCAAACGCAAATTGCCCCAGGAGCGGCCCAGGCTTTTGGCTCTGGTCTTGGTGGTTCAACTATTCCAATGATAGCTATGGCGGCTGTTCTGGCTGTTGTACTACTCAAAAAGTAAGGTGACAAATTATGGGTTATGTAGCTCTAGGAGCGATTCCAAGTTTTGGCAGTCCGATAAGAAACGCTATTAATGCAAATAGTAGGATCGGCAGGAATTTTAATTCCGCTGGCCCTGGCTATGCCGGTCCGGGTTCTTATATTGGTGCACAAATTAGCAATCAGATTGTTAGCCCTGGTATTAAAACGAGGACTGTCCCGACATTCCATCCGGTTATTGTCAATGATATTCCTGGCGCAATGCCCGCCGAATTTAGGCAGGATCAGCCGGGGACTAGTAGTATCGTTACTGATAATTTAGACTCTGGAGTCCGGAGTAAAACTATAGTCCGGAAAAAATTAAATACTAAAATAATGAAAGTCAGGTCCGGGCAAAACGCTATAATCCAAAGACCAAATTGGGCCGCCGATTCGACTAACTTGACTTTTGATAATGAGCCGGTCGTTAGTGGCTCCCGTTTAGTCCGCTCGACAAACGGGATTAAGTTTTCCGATTTTGTTCAGTTGGACCCGATCAATATTCAGACTCCCGCCGATGCTTCTGGGATGTTTGAGTCGGGGCTGTTCGGTGGAAATAGTAATATGTTAATGTGGGGGCTGGCCGCTGTTGCCGGTTTCTTTATTTTCTCTGAATCAAAATCCAAACCAAAACGTAGACGCCGTCCGGCCAAAAGGCGCCGGAGGTAATTTTGTATCGATTAGGTTTTGTCCCTATAGATCGATTTGATCCAAACCCTATCTATGATATTGCTTTGGATTACTGGGAATCTCAAAAAGTCAAGGCTCTTGTGCCGGAGTTCCCCAGTGTTTTCGAGCAAGCTGTTATCGATTGGACTAAGTTAAAATTGGTTGCTAAATCCAGGGCTTTGGATTCCGGGACCGCTAATACCGCTCTTGAATGGTTTCGGGAGTTCCCCCAGTTATGGGAAACGATCAGACCGAATTTTGCTAATGATCCGGAGCAAGTCTGGTTTGCTGATTCCGTCGATCAATTTGTTTTGCAGTTGGGAAACGATAGCTATTTCAAAACTGGACAGTTGGGCGCCGTCTCAATTGTTGTTGCCGGTGTTGCTATTGTTGGCGGTGTGGCGGCGGCTCTGTGGGCTGTTGGTTTTATCAAAGAGCAAAACAATATTAGCGGCCTTATCGATGCGGCGGCGGCTGGTACGATCTCGGAAGAGGTCCTCCAGGAAGCTCTGGAGAATAGTTCTGTTACTAATCCCCTGGACTCGATCTCTGGTTTGTTAAAATGGGTTGCTATTGTTGGCGTTGGTGTCGCTATCTTGCCAAAAGTCTGGAGTTTTGCCGGTGCGAAAAGGTAAGGCTCTAAAAATGACACCGGCTCTGAAACGGGCTTTGGATTTATCGAGGGAATTTTTCGATCTTGAACCTCGTAAAGTCAAGCGGGTCGATATCGATTGGCCCAAAGCTCTGGTCTGTCTGGGTGTCTGTCCCCAGGTCGACTATATCAGCGATAAGTTTGACGGAAAAATCCGACATTATTTTCACGAATTTGAGGGACCTTGTCAATTATTTGCTGGCGATGCTCCGCAAGTCGATGGATCAAATATTTTGATTATTCATGGTAATTTTAAACTAAAGCCGGAAGGAATTACCGGCTAGCTGGAGGAAAGATATGTCTATTCCTGTTGTTGAAAATCCCCGCAAGCGCAGAAAACGCCGTACTTATTCTGCTAAACAACGCCGTTATGGTTTTGGTGGTGGACGCAAGCGCAAAACTACTACCCGCCGCCGCCGGAGAAATCCTGTAATGGCTTCCCTGGCCGCTAATCCACGCCGTCGCCGTCGGTCCTCTCCAAAACGTCGTTATTATCCGAGACGTCGCAATCCTGGCTTTATGGGCTTAGGTGGCGGTTTGGTAATGAACGCCGTTATGGTTGGCGCTGGAGCTCTTGGCTCTGAGATGGTTCCCCGCCTAGTACGAAAATTCCTTTGGGCTGGTCTGCCGTCTACCGGAATCATGGGGTACGGTGTCAAGTTGGGTGGTACTATTGCGACTGCTACGGTTGTCAAAATGGTTACTAAATCCCAACAAAATTTCAATCTCGTTATGGCTGGCGGTTTAGGTCTTATCTTTGTTGATCTGTTCCGGGAGTACGTAGCGCCTAGAGTTGGTCTCGGCGGTATGGGTTACAACGAGGGTATGGTCTACGCTGGCGAATTGGAAGATATTGCCGGTTATGGTAACTTTGGAGCCCAGGGAGTCGAGGGATATGTCTCTTCTGGTATGAATGGAGCTCCAAACCCTCCAGGCGGATTTTAGGCCACTAGATCTAGTGTTTTGAAAATGTTAATTTTAAACGATAATAATTAGAAGGGTTCTATTATGCCAAATGTCCCAGGTAAAGGTTTTGTATATGATCAACCGGCTTACGATTCGGTCATAGTACCAATTGCCGCCGCTGGCGCCGCTGTCGCCGCTCTCTTTGCTATTCCGAGAGGGCAGTTAATTGCCGCTGGTATTCCCAAAACGATCCGCCATACTAGTTTAGTCCAGGCCGGTCGACTTGAAACAGGTAATAGTTTGAATATTACCGCTATCTCTTTTAACTTTCCGTCAACCGCCGAAGCTGGAGCGCTCCCTACTGTCGCTGACAAACGTTCTATCCGGGCCGGTTCGCTTCGGATCGTCTTTGGTGGGGATACTGAATTCCTGAAAATGCCTCTATCCCACTTCCCTAGCGGCGGTGCTGGCGAGGTTGTTGTCGACGGGGCTGTTGCGCTCAACGATGTGCAAAACGGTGTCGCTGTTGCCCAGAATAAATACTACCTCGATAACGCTCTGGTTTTGAGCTCGCAAGAATCAGTATCCGTTTTCCTGGAAAATATGGACGCTGTAGTTGCTCCAACTGAGGTCCAAGTGGTCCTTTGGGGTGAAGCTATCAGGCCTGTCAGATAGACTATTTGTTCTGCTGATTTGTTAATACTGATCCGCTCTTCTGCCCAGGCATAAAGTCTGGGCAGTCTTTAAACAGGAAAATTATTGTTATGAATAATACGGACTTAAAATATAACGGCTGGCGGGAAGAAAACTTCTTCTATACGACTGGATGGTCTGATCCAATGACCGCTATAGCCCAGACTGTCAACTCTCAAATTGAAATTGCCTCCGATTCAATCTTTAAGGCTTACTATTTTACTGTAGCTGTTCGTCAAGGTGTTTTGGGTGCTGAATTGTTGGTCGGAAACTGGGCTGGCGATATCCAGATTAATGATTCGTCTATCGGTAAAAATTTCTTTAATGTTCCTGGTCCGATTAATGGTATCCAGGGCGACGGCCAATTTCCTTATAACTTAGCTCCGCCTAGGATATTTGCTTCCCAGGTAACTATGGTTATATCCTTCACTTCAAACGTGGCGACTCGCACCGAAGTCAACTTGATGATTCATGGTGCAAAACTTTTTCAGAACTAGGCGGTTACTATGATTCGCCGCTATCAAAGGTTTAATAACCAACATGAATTGACAATCGGGCAGGGCCCGTCTATCCCGCCTCCGGTCCTGGCTCAAACTGTTGTCCAGGATATCGACCAGGAAGAGGTTATCCGGAAACACGCCAAAGCCCGATTGGCAGAACATGAGGGAATCGATACGTCGTTTGTCTTATGGGAGGGCGGCAGGACTCCGCTCAGATTCCCCGCCGGTGCTAATCCATCGGTTGCTATATTGTCCTATACAGTCCCCCCAGGGCGGGTTCTGGTTATCGATCAAGTTGATTATTGGTTATCGGAGCCGTTTTGCTATGGCTCTGGTCAATTTGTATGGCAGTTGAATATTAGCAGAGCTCAACTTCCTTTCCATAAAGGATCGGTCGCTGTAAATGGCCGGGATAGTTTGTGGGTCCCGCTCGACAATATCTCCGGGGATTCTAAAATCCATCCTGTTTACGTCCAGTCTAGTGAATTGGTCGAGGTGGTTATTTTTGAGACAAGTTTGGTCTCTGCTTTCAATGAATATTTAACCGCTCAAGCTGGAATAAGTGGTAAATTAGTTAAGCCGACTGGAGGTATCTATTGAGCACGTTCAGAAAAAATCAAGCTCAAAGACCTATAACGGGTCAACGCCGGACGGTTATGCCGGATATTCTAACGGGTGAATTTGAATTCACGTTTGAAGCGGCCCCTGATCCAAGTCAGTTCGTAGCGCCGGGATTTATTCCCGATCAAGGGACCTGGGATGAGTCGTATTGGGTTTTATTTACCAGGGCTGTTGTGAGTTGGAATATTATACTTGGTCAAGGCGTCGGCTTTGCTCCTGGATTAGGGGGCGGATCGCTAACAGTCTGGCTCGGAACTATTCAGGACCCGGATGCGGTCGGTTCTGATCTAGCTGTTTGGCCCTGGCGGACTTTCACTTTATATGGTGAAGGGACTCCTAATATTATGAGCGGCTTAGAAATCGGAGCGGCTGATTTTGCTCGGTTTGAGATACGGACCGGGGACGAGGATGTCCTGGGCGTTAATTGTTACGGGTCGGTTCAAATGAGGAGTTATTAAAATGGCTTTGTCAAGAAATTATGAATCGGTAACTTGGTCTTTTAGAGACTTTACGATCTTCGGGGCTGGTGCTGATTTCCTAATTCCTCCGGGTGCAAATGAATCTAATTTTTTTGCTACTGATATGGGCGCCGCTGGAGAATTTTTAGTCCCTATTCTCGATCTGCCGAATTTCTCAATCGATGTCTATGTCGATGGGGCGGCGGAAATCGATATCGAGGTCGGGCATAACTCCGGAAATATCCAAGTCTTATCTACCCTGGTCTGTGCGGCTGGTGCTAATCATAATACAATCTATGATCTACCGGCTCCGTACAATCAAAACGGCATACTAACTGTAACTAGTAAGTATATGCGCCTCCGGTTTAGAAATCCAACTGCCGGGAATGTCGGACCAGTTGATCTAGTAGCTAGGATCTGGCGGTAATATTGTATGATTTTAATGGCTGGACTTTGGGAGTTATTGCTCTTATCGCTGTTTTGATATGTGGTATCGAGGCAATCGCTCTCAACTTCGGCGTCAATGGTAATGCGCTGACAACGACTATAGCGTCTCTCTCCGGGTTAGGTGGGTTTCTGATTAGATCGTTAATGGTGCGAAAAAAAGGAAAGAGGTAACGGATGAGTTTTCTAAATTCGATTATCAGTAGTGTTGTGAGTTTGTTCAAAACGATAACCGCTAAGCCTTCGTGGACTCAGATTATGAGTTCGGTTGTCCCTCAAATTTTCATGTTAGTTGACCAGGGAATCTCCGCCGGTAAGCTGTCGACAAAAGAGAAACTTGACGACTTTCTGGAGACGATGGATTTAAGGACCGGGGTTGACGCCCAGGCGCTCGATATGTTTAAAGATATCACTGCCGCCGCCGAAGAGGAATTCTTTGACGGTCTGATTAAAGCTCTCCGGGCTTATGGTTACGCCAAAATCGGTGTTCCTGGTTACATTGAAATAACTAATTGAATAAAATGACTCTAAGTCGCTTGAATTAATAGCGCAAAGTCCCGAATCTCTGTCGATTTGGGGCTTTTTTTGTTCCGGATGAAAAATAAACTCTTGACATTATAAATTTTCTCTAGTATAGCTTGAATATGCTCAAGCGATTTGAGCGGCTTACGTAAACTGCGGGACCGGGTGACACCCCTTTCCCGGTCTCGCAAAATAAAAGGGGTTTTATGCCCGTTCTTGGAAATAATGTTGCTGGCGGCGGTTCAAACGGTATGGATGCTGTCCAAAGCAGGGGACACTTTGATCCGGCTCAGATTGCTACTCACTTTGCTGTAGTCCCTGTTAATTTTCAAATACAAAACGGTTTCGCTCGAATCTCCAAGTCATCTGCTGGTATTGGTTCGGCGCAAATGGGACTTTACGATGCTTCTAATGTCAATCCTGATTTATGGTCGCTAGTTAGTTCGTCGGCGGTCGTTGCTATTCCTACCCCCTCAGTCGTACAATGGTTTGTTTTTCCCTGGACGTCTATAATCCCCGCCGGGACTTATATTTTGGGGATTATTATTAATGGGGTTGGTACTACTGGAGATATCTATAGGCTGATTGGGCCGAATGTCCGAATGTCTGTGGCACCTATCACGCCGGGGGTTTTGCCTGATCCAGTTGGGGCCGCCAGTCTTAGTATTCTCGACTGGTCAATGTATATTGATTGGATCGCTTCGGCTCCCCCTACTCCATCGGCGGTCACTGATCCCCCGGTATGTTGTTGCGATTGTTAATAATATGAAATATGAATTTATAATAACGGAGGTTTTCTCATGGCTCTAAATGCAGGTACTTTTAGGTCTGAAAGATTTGATCTATTGACGTTTGCTAGCGCCGATCCAGGCGCCGGCAATGATTTTAATGTTACTGTTCCCGATAACCGTGTCCATCAGTGTATGAGTTTACAGTTCAATATGGTGACCTCGGTCGTTGCCGCTGATCGTGTCGTATCGGTTCGGATACTCTCTGGGGCCTTGAGTGGACATCAGGCTTTTATGCCCTTCATTCAAGAGGCTAACACTGAGCGGAACTATTATTTTGCTGTTGGTATCGCCTCTGCTGATCTGTCGGCGGTTGCGGGCGTGTTGGCTTATCAGACTGCTTTGCCTTGTGGCTTTGTTGGTCAGGCAGAGGAAGTTATTCAGACAACCGTTCACAATATGGATGCCGGGGACGTTATCACTGGCATAGAACAGGCAATCCGGGTATGGCGTATCCAATAATCGATTTTGTTGTCTGCTGTGTCTTTGCGGTAACGATGTTTTTGATACTTTGGGAGGTAATATCAAATGTCTCTGCTCATTATCATTTGATTGCCTCGATCAGAATGTCATTGTTTTTATTGCTGGTCTGGTTTCTAATATCACTCCCTCGACTATGGGAATTACAGAAAGTTTTGTACGGTGTCTGAAAATCTAACTCACACAATTGACCCGGTCGACTGGTCGGTCATTCGATTCTATAAGAGGGAAGAGTTTGCTTCCCCAGATAAACTCGATCACACTATTGTTTCGGCCCTGGATTCATTTGTCGACGTTCTGGGAGTCAAGCCGGTTGTTATTGATGATTGGCGGGAGCGGAAAAATGAGGAAGATAAAAGTCAGCACGCAAATGGTTTGGCTCTGGATTTTATTGTTACTGGTCTCGACTCCCTGGTCGTGCTGGATAAGATCAAAGAATCCCGGCTTTTCACCGGATTCGGTTTATATACAAACGAAAACAATATACAGTCTTTCCACGTCGACCGGCGGACGGATCGGACCTATGATGATCCTGCGACCTGGGGCGGTTGGAAAGACAGAGACAAAGGGATTG
>Ga0307928_10000697_pt1 | contig 25398 bp, 30 predicted proteins | sample AceLakmetagen232_FD_201815 | JGI IMG/M metagenome (GOLD analysis project Ga0307928, IMG submission 201815) | Saline water microbial communities from Ace Lake, Antarctica - #232 | ecosystem: Environmental > Aquatic > Non-marine Saline and Alkaline > Saline | place: Antarctica: Ace Lake... | reverse complement strand
AGTCTTCGGGCAACTTTACACCGACATGCTTTGCCATTAAATAGTCCCTTTACTTTTTATAATTTTTACAAAAGAAATTTTAACCCAGAATTTCTAATAGACCCCACCTGAACAGGACCTTCCTGAGCAGGACCTTCCTGAACGAAACCTTCCTGAGCAGGACCTTCCTGAGCAGGACCTTCCTGAGCAGGACCTTCCTGAACAGTCCAAACCTTAACAAAATTGAGAGATATCCCCTTTAGTCCACCCCTTTTAACAATCATCTAATTCTATGACCCCTATATAATTAGTTTATCTTTTTATCGACATGACACATGTATTTACAGTATACCAGGCGTGTCAAGGGCCTTTTTTATAATCAGGCGGCAATGTTTTATCAATAATAACAATAACTTTACGCACCAAGTCAGCGATTTCGGATAATGCAGGTTGCTGCTGATTGAATTTAATGTCCCGAGCTTTATTTATAATTATCGCACAATCAGCGACAAATGGTTTAAATAAATCAAAACCTTTAATATATGTAAGCCACTGCAAATCGGTCATAGCAAGAACAAGATCATTGTATGTTAACCAAGCAGTGTATGCCTTCAGCACAACCATAATAGTCGTTAATACATCTGCAGGCTGAAAAGCCCCCTGCTTTACCCCCTCTAATGTCTGCACTAAAAGTAATAATAATTGCTGCGGCACAGGTTTTTTCTTTTTTTTCGTCTTTAACCAGCGATATCCAAAAAAAGATCCTGCTAACAATGCAACACATAGTAAAGTTAAACTTATTAACACATACGGATGCTGCCACCAAGAAATATATGGCATATGATAAATAGCCAAATCAAGTTGCTCTTCTAACTGAACCATTATCCCTCCTTAACGAAGTGACGCATGAAGCATGCGTTTTTTGAAAAATTCTACTAAGGTAGCACAAGCATCATGCGAATATGAAATATCTACCACATCAATTCCCAAGCGCGCAAACAATGTATCTTGATGCGACACGCGCTCTTCTAGAATATGTGTATTATTACCTTGTGTATTAATATAAGACGGAACTGGTTTTTGTGATTCAACATCCTCACACATTAAATATCCTATATCTGGCAGTGAACGTTCAACTGGATCGTAACATCGCACAGCAACCACATCAACCCGCGCGGCAGTCGCGCGCAATGCTCTATCAAAATTCTCTTCAATAAAATCCGAAATTACAAAAACCGTCGCATCTTTATACCACTTCTGGCCGATATAATTAAACAAAGTTGTTAAATTAGTTTCTTTTCTTTGTTCTGGTTTATATGCATGTAATTTTTGTATAAGTGCTTGAATATATGAATTCGTATTTTTTGGCTCATATACTTCATCAATATCATCTGAAAATAATATCAACCCCACACTATCTTTCGCATATTGCGCAGCAAAGGCTAGGATTGTTGCAATTTCTTTTAACACGCCAAATCGTTCAGTAATGGAACCATAGAAAGAAGTACCAGAAATATCAACGGCAAGAATAATTCGACGGTTGCGTTCTTCCAAACATTCTTTCACAAGTAATTTAGATAAACGGCACGAACTTTTCCAATCAATAAAGCGCACATCATCACCAGACTGATATTCACGAATTTGATGAAATTCAACACCGTAGCCTTTTCGAGCTGAAACATCATCACCAACAAATGGGCCCGCCATTAAACCATTAGTAACAATCTTTAATTGCTGAATTTTACGTAACGTTTCACTTGAAAGCATTACCAGTCCATATATAATTGTAAATTTTCAGGCAATACAATCGAACCATCAGCCTGTTGATAGGTCTCCATCAAGGCAACCATCAAACGTGGCAATGCTAATGATGAAGCATTGAGCGTATTAACTAACGAAGTCTTTGCACTTGCATCTTTTCTGAACCGAATTTTGCCACGTCGCGCTTGAAAATCTGTACAATTGCTGCACGATGACACCTCATAATACGCATTTTGCGCGGGCATCCATACCTCAATATCATACGTTTTTGCAGACGGAAAGGACATATCTCCTGTTGCAAGCAAACTAATACGATAATGCAATCCAAGTCCATCTAAAATAGACGTTGCACAGGAAACCATTTTATCAAGCTCATCATTCGATTTTTCCGGATCAGTAATAGAATAAAGTTCTACTTTTTCAAACTCATGAATACGAATCAAGCCACGCTCTTGCGCACCGTAACCACCAGCTTCACGCCTAAAGCAACTTGTCCAAGCAGTCATACGAATTGGCAACTCTTCACCAGCAACAATAGCATCACGATATAAATTCGTTAAATTAACTTCGGCAGTCGGTGTCATATAAAGATTTTCATCTTTAATCGCATATACATCTTCTTTAAATTTTGGAAAGTTACCAGAAACTTCCAACGATTGGGCATTAACCATATATGGTGGCAAAATTGGCTTAAATCCATTAGTGACATTATTTTTAAGCATCATACGCGTTAAAGCATAAATTAACTTAACTGCATCACCTTTATACAATGCAAATTGACTTCCAGCCATTCGCGCAGCAGCTTCAAAATCAAACCAGCCAAGATCATTGCCAAGCTCAACATGATTTTTTAACTCAAAATCAAACGTAGGTTTTTTGCCAACTGTTTTGACAACCTTATTTGCTTCTTTGCCGCCTACTGGAATATCAGCCCCAGGAACATTAGGACAAAAAAGATACAGCTCTTTAAATGCAGCTGAAATTTCCTCAAATTTCTGATCTTTTTCTTTTAACTGTTTGCCAACTTCAATTGATTTTTGTCGAAGCTCATCAGTAATTCCACCTTGCGCAGCTTTTGCCAATTCATTTTTTTGTGCACGCAATAATTCAATATCTTGCATCAACAAACGATGCTCTTCATCAAGACTCAGCAATCTCTCAACATCAAAGTCAGGGTCTTTATCTTTTAAACGTTTTATTTTTTCAGAATCATTACGAAGCGCTGTCAAATCAATCATGAAAAAACCTTTAATTTCAGAGTTTTACTTTAATGATACTAAAAATAATACACAAAAGACAGGCTTAACCTGAACAGGTTTAACCTGAACAGGTCTAACCTGAACAGGTTTAATCTAAAAAAAAAGACCGCAGGAAATGCGGCCTTTCTCGCAAGAGCAATTACTTCTAGGCTAAGTTCAACTTATTACAAAGCTCGAACAACCTGGCGCAAATTTTTACCTGCTTTAAATTTAGGAACGTAAATTGCAGGAATATCAATTTTTTCTTTAGTTGCAGGATTGATACCTCTACGTGCTGGGCGAAGTGAAGTTGAAAATGTACCAAAGCCAGCTAACGCTACTTTGTCACCCTTTTTTAGAGAACGCTCAACTACTCGAGTTAGCGCATCCAAAACACGTGAAACATCTTTTTTGCTAAATGTTGTTTCTTCGCTTAGTGCATTGATTAGATCTGTCTTGTTCATTATTTCTTGCTCCTCTCTGTGAAGGTTATGGTTTAAACACTGCTATTAACTTTTGCCTTTGTTAAGACTCCTTATTTGATAAGTATCTTACCTAAATCTATATATTTGTCAAATAGCAACAATAAAACTATGCTTAATAAAAAGCTAAAATATCGTAAATAATGAATACATCAATCAAAAAAAACAGCCCTATTTTTATTGACACACATTGCCATATAAATCTTTTAGTAAAAAAAGGTTTTGATATTTCGCTCACCGAGCAACAACTTCGTGACGCCATACCAATCATCGCAAAAGCATCTACAGCGGGCGTTAAGCAAATCATCAATATCGGAACCAGCATTATTGAAAGTCAAAACTGTATCCGACTTGCACAGATGTATAAAAATCTTTTTGCTGTTGTCGGTATACATCCATGTGACCTAAGCACATCATGGCGTGACGATCTCAAAAAAATTGAAATGCTTGCAAAAGAAAAGGACAAAATTGTTGGCATCGGCGAAACAGGTATCGATTTGTATCGCCCCGGTTATCATTTGCAACAGCAACTTGATGGCTTTCGCGCTCAAATTGAACTAGCGCTTAAATATGACCTCGCGCTTGTAATTCATACACGCACAGCACCAGAAGAAACTCTTACAGTGCTCAGTGAGTACCGTCACAACATTAAGCACGGCGTCATTCATTGTTATCCATATGACCTATCGTTTGCAAAAGATGTTATTGGCATGAACTTTCTTCTTGGAATTGGTGGAAGCGTTACGTATCCAAATAATAAACAGTTGCAAAATATTGTACGGGAACTTCCGCTTGATTCTTTCATCTTTGAAACTGACGCACCATTTTTACCACCACAAACAATTCGTGGAAAACAAAACAGTCCCGATCAAATCGCAACAATCGCTCAATTTGTTGCTGAATTAACAAATAATTCACTTGAAATCGTTGCACAAAAAACAACCACTAATGCACAAAAACTCTTCTTGCTTCCTCCCATTTGTGATAATATAGAATCATGAATATGATAATCGCTAGTGCTTTTGCACTGTATTTTCTCACGTTATTTATTATTGCCTTTGTTTTTTATCGGAAATCGAAAACCGAAAAGGCTTTTGTTCTCGGCAATCGTAGTTTAAATTATTGGGTCACTGCAATTTCAACACAAACAAGCGATATGGGAAGCTGGCTATTTCTCGGCTACCCTTCGGCCATCTATTTATTTGGCCTTTCGCAAATATGGATTGCAGTTGGACTTGTATTTTGCATGTGGCTTAACTGGCGTTTTATTGCACCAAGACTACGTAAAGAAACAGCTCGTTACAAAAGCCTAACGTTATGGACCTTTTTTGAAAAACGTTTCAATGATCCAACGTCACGCATACGCACTACAAGCGCAATCATTTCACTCATTTATTTTGTTATCTACATCGCTACGGGCCTCATTGGAATTGGCAGATTATTCGAAGCAGACTTTGGCATTTCTTATAACAACGGCATTTTGTTAGGCGCGTTATTAACCGGCACATACATTCTGATAGGCGGATTTCTTGCTGCTGCATGGTGCAACTTATTTCAAGGTCTATTTTTACTAAGCACGATTATTCTTGTTCCATTGTATGCATATAATTATATAGGCGGATTTCCTGCTATCCAAATAGCTACACATTCTAAAATGTTCACATTTTTTGGAAGTGGTTTTGATTCGCTAAGCTATCTACTACTTGCTGTTGGGTGGGGCCTTGGATATTTTGGACAACCTCATGTGTTAATTAACTTTATGGGCATCGATAAAGCTGAAAATATGAAAAAAGCACAATACGTTGGTTTAACATGGCAAGTTATCGCACTTTCAGCTTCAATTATGACAGGCCTTGTTGCTCTAGCATTCTTCAAAACACCTCTCACAAATCCTGAACATCTTTTCCCATTGATGGTTAAACAACTTTTTGGACCGTTTATGACTGGCCTAGTTTTATGTGGAGTGCTCGCAGCAATCTTATCAACCGTAACGATACAAATCGTTGTTGCTGCATCATCTTTCATTGAAGACATCTACAAACGCGCTTGCCCATTAACATCACAGCAAGCGGCACATATGACGCGCATAGCCACAATATTAATCACGGCACTCAGCGTTGTTGCTGCTTTTTGTACGCAAACAAGTATTCATAAGCTTGTTCAGTTTGCATGGTCTGGATTGGGAAGTTCTTTTGGACCACTCGTTATATTAAGTTTGTATAGTAAGAAGATAAATTATCACGGCGCGCTTGCTGCAATCATAGGCGGTGGCGCAACAGCATTCGCTATACCACTTTTACACATTCCAATACCAGCACTTGTCACGGGATTTATTGTTAGCTTTTCCTGTGCATATCTCGTTTCTTATTTCAGCCGCTCTTCAATACGATTCAATTGATTCTTTAAATCTGTTGTTATTTCATCAAAATGATTTTTTAAAACTGAAACCATCCTATGGCTTCGCCACCAATAAAAGGCCGAAGCTAAAAAGCCAATTACAAAAAAACTGCCAACAACAGGATTGACAACCCTTTGTGAGAGAGCATTTTTAACACGACCACGAAACGGCAACCACCGTGGCAATATGAACGTCGGCAACAATAACAAAAACAATAACTTTTTCTTCATTCAATTATTTTTGGGCTAAAACTACTTCCTCTGCTTCTGAAACTACTTCCTCTGCTTCTGAAACTACTTCTTCTGCTTCTGAAACTACTTCTTCTGCTACAGAAAGATCCTCCGGTGATAGTTCTTCCGAAAAAGCACATGGTTCTGAGGCCTTTTTCATTTGCTCCTCAAATTTTCTCTTCAGCGCATACTCGTGTGCCATTCTCTTCATAGCGACTTGTTCTTCCGCTTCATTTAACTTTTTTTGTTTTTTCGCTCCATGATGATTACCAAAATAAAGAGCCGTACCTAACAAGCCTGCCCCTGCCACAAATGAAAAGGTATCATTTTCCATCTTAAAGCTTTGATCCTCATCTTCACTTAGAGTCTCATTTGCACCCCAAAGATACGTTCCTTTTATTCTTTCCCACTTACTACCATAACCACTTAAATCTTCTGCTTTTCTCAACTCATCTTTCATACTTTCATACTCTGAAGACGAAAGATGCTGTTCATATATTTTTTGTTTTTCAGACATAACTCTTAGTTTATCTCTATACTTACGGGAAAGAAGCTTTAGGGCTTTTTTAAATTTGCGCTCTCTGTACAAATCAACAATCCCATCCTTTACTGCCTCCATCTCTGGCCCAAAACCATAAATATTTTTCAAAAGATTTAAGCACATTGCTCTCCCGTATGCCACCGGCTTCCATTTAAACAAGACAGACTTAAACACTGGCTCTAAAGCATGATCAAGAATTCTTTTAGCAACAACAGAAGTAACTATAATGTTCCGTCCATTCTTTAATTGCGTTACCAACGAATTTAATGAGGCCGGCACAAAAGCAGCCCTTATACCAAAAACAAAAAATACATAAAACAACAACATAAACTTTTTCATCAAGTATCCCTTTTATAAGTAAAAAAATATATAGATAATATACTAAATTTTTGTGGAAATGACTACACGCATGGTCGCTGTTTCTTATGCAATTTACGGGAAATTCCTAAAGATTGACAACCATATTGTTCAAGTAAACGACAAAAAACAAGGCGATCACGTGTTTTAATGACTGCTTTTTCATGTGCCTCAGCAAGCATAATTGGATAGCCATCGCCCTTAATAATTTGATCAATAATTATAGATTCAATTCTATTAAAAGCAGGATCCTTTACCAACCAACGAGGTATCTCAACACGTCCAACTTCGTGACCACCGTTCACATAAAAAAAATATGGCTTCATCTCCGAAGGATATGATTGAGTAATTGGAGCATGATTAGCAAAAATAGTAGAGCGTTCATATGGCTTTAAAACATGTGCCATTAAATCTGCATCGACTATTGTGTTATAAGTATTTTCTGTATCACAACAACGAATAATATTTATTAATTCTTTACTCTTAGGCAAGCTGATATAACTCACCAATAAAATACGATGTTCATAAAACTTTTGCAGCAATGCACAATAACGATCAAAATACAATTCTTTTAAACGCGGCTTACCCTCTAAATGCCAAAAAATAAGTGAACCATCAAAAAAAACAACCGTCCTCACCTGAGCCGGCCCCGCCTGACGAAACTTTTCGCCATACTTTTTTTCGTAATGCAATGCCATATGAAGAGCTGTTTTTAATTCAAGCTCATGACGATGACAGTCAATAATATCTGCCGAAAGTTCGTGGCCTTCACTATATCGCGCACGGTACACATATGGTTCTGAAAAAAATTCTACTGATGAATTCTGCTCAGGAGAGTCCTGTTCAGGGTAATTTTGTTTTTTGTAGTGAATATACAGCCCACCAATGTGCACTAACGCACACGGCAAACCTTCATGTCGATCGGGATAAATTTGTGAACCATCAACAGCAATAATAGGATATTCCATTTGTTCATGATTAATTTTTTTTGTTTCCTTAAATTCACCATCCCATGTTGGAACAAACAGCGATGACTGCTTGCAGTTACGCAATGCATCATCATTTTCTATTTTTTTCCATTGTTGAAGTGCAAAAGTACATTCATCATGTGATGCATGAAGAAATTCGTCTTTTAGTACATCTAATGCTTTAAAAAGTTTTTGTTGATCAAGCATAATACTTTCAAATTTTACGAAACAACTGTACCAAACCTTATATTAAAACCATAAAACAAAGACCAACACCAAAAATAACGAGCACGATACCAACAATGCGATTAACCCATACAAAGTATTCAGGCTTAATCTTTCCAGTCAACAAGCAAGTAAGCTCGCTCAACGCAACCCACCACAACATTGAGCCAAGAAAAATACCCGATACAAGCATGATGGCATCAGCATAAGAGGTGCAACCACCTAAACCAAATCCTGCAAAAATTGCCATAAACACCAATATCGTCACAGGGTTTGTAACAACCAAAAAAAATGTCGATATAAAATAAGAAAATAGCGTTCCAGCACTACCTTGAACCTCTTGAGTTATTTTTTCTGCTTTAACAAAAGCTTTTATACCGAGATAGATAAGAAAAATACCGCCAACTATTTTTAATGCAATCTGATAACGCATCAACACATCTGAAACAACTGTCAATCCAAAGCCAGCAATTACACCATAACAAGCATCACCAAGAGCTGCGCCCAAACCAGTCATTATGCCTGCAACTCTACCACCCTCCAAAGCTCGCCGAATACACAAGATACCGATAGGACCAACAGGGGCAGCAATTAAAAATCCAATACCAATCGCCTTAAAAAAAACTTCAATCATATCTCTCTCCTTTTCTATCTAATAATCTTATTATACTCATTTCACACAACATTAGACCAGAACAGACTTAGTCTGAACAGAAAACATGCCGAATCTTCATTAGAAGCTTTCTTAAAAAATTATTACGAACCTCGCCGAGGTATGTTACCACCCAAATGGCTCTACGCACTGCATCCTGCCGTACCCATTCCCTTCGAAAATACTCAGGATGAACTTCGCTTTTTACCGAAGACGGGAGCAATTTGCGAAGCGAACCGTATTGAAGGACAAGAATAGTCAGGACAAACTACAACCTAAGCGTAGTCGAAGAATCCGGACATACGCGCATATCATAATGAATGCGAGGCAAACCTCGAGGAACTTAACCCGACATGATTAAAAATATAATATGGTTTATTGAATCTGACTTAATGCTTCATGCAAAACAATAAGAGGTAATTCAGCACATTGCGAACGTAAAAATCCGAGTTCAACCCCAAGCATCTGCTTCACATCTTCTAATGTAATCTTGAATACATCTACAACTGTCATTCCAATAACTTTTTCAAGTAACATCGCCGCAGCAGCTTGACTAATCATGCACCCAGTGCCGGTAAATTTAACTTCTTTGATAATGCCATCTTCAACGATACCAGAGATCGCCAAGCTATCTCCACACGCAACATTTAAACTCTGCGAAGAAAAATTAGCATTCTTCACTTCGCCAAAAAAGCGCTTATCTCGCGCATAGTTCATTAAACGTTCATTGTACAATTGTTTATTCATGATTAAGCCTTATTTATTATATAATTATAGCACAACCATTGCACAAAAAAGGCATTTATTTTAGAATAATGCAGATTTATCTCAAGGGGGCTTTATGAAAAATCGTATCAAGTTAACCACACTTCTCTTTTTATTTTCACTTAACGGCATGGCAGAAAAAAACAAAAAAAATGTGCATCCTCCAAAAGATGTCCAAAAAGAACGCCTAATGCAACTTGTCCTTTACAAACAACCTAAACCACCCATAACAAGCGCCGGAGATCGTTTTGCAGTTGTTCCCTATAGACATCCACATGAAGTTATCGGTGTGTCACGCAATTCATACGAACACGTACATTCCACTCGCGATATTACCTCAATAAGTAAACGATATGTAGATGAATATGGACAAGGAAACAGCATTTACCACAGCGATGGAAGCATAAATGACAAAAAAGAATTTCTAGAGGCTTGCGATATAGCAACAAAAGCATTAGTTGAATTTAATGGCACCCAAGAAAACATGCTAAAATCAGCTCAACGTGATTCACGGTATAGACCAATTTTTGAAACAATCGGCTCTATAAAAACAATCGCTGGCATTGCTGGTTGTATCATTGTAATTAGCCAATCAATTAAATACCTTACGCCCCAAAAACGATTCTTCTTTTCCGGAATACTTGGCCTTTTATCAGCAACCTTTATAACCAAGGTCATTACAGGCATGGGCCTCGTTCTTACATCGGCAAGAGGTGCTTACAACTGGGTATACATAAGATATCTTGAACATAAACAATCACAACTCGGCAATATCGTCAAACTTCTCAATCCCCGCCTAACAAAAGTAGAAAAAAGACTAGACAAGGATGAAAGAGAAGAAAGTCAAATAGTTTCGGCACTCCAAACTCAAATTCAACTTCTGGAAAAACGCGAAAATGAAACACGGCTTATTTTAGAAGAATCCTTTGGTGGCGTAAAAAGTGAACTCCAAGAAACACAGGAAGAAGTACAAAAATTACGAGTAACTAATTCAACATTATATAAAACACTCATGGAATCAGCCGAACGCATCCAAGAAATGAAAGGCAACGTAAAAGGGGTGCTCTTACTAGATGAAAAGCTTCAAACGTACAATCAATATATAGATGCGATTCTAGCTCAACTGTCTGAACTTGAAAGAAGAGAAAATGAACGTTACGGCATCGGGCCACAAAAAGGAAAACGGGGTTATCCCAAAAAAAAGAAAAAAAGTAAATAGTAGTGAAGTTTACAAATAGGAGGTATCAATAATGAAATTAACCCATCTACTTAGGCGAGGGCTGAACAGGTCCAACCTGAACAGGTTAAACCTGTTCAGGTTGGACCTGTTCAGGTTGGACCTGTTCAAGCCAGGCTTGCTTCTTGCCTGCACATTGCTCACATTATGTAGCGCCATGGAATTGCCTGTTATCTGTGATTTTGGAGCAATTGTTGATCGAGAAAACAAAGAATTAAAAATGCGCCACACAGCAGCATGCATCATGAATCAACTAGAAGGAAAAGCTTGGCCAACAACACTCGAAAGTCTCCCATCAAAGAAAGATGCCAAAAGCTTTCTAGCTAGTTACGCACCATCAATGATATCATTAGGCTCAAAAGTTTGGACAGCATTTAAGGGAGCTGTAAAAGGTGACTTAGAAGGAGAGTTTGAAAGAAAAATCCAAAAACATCTATTTGATTTTTGGAGAAATGTACCTTCCACAGGAGTCCCATATCCATACAAAGAAAGCGAAGCCCCTGGATTATTTGCAGAATGGCAACAACCGGTACACGAAGATGGCGTAGATATATCAGAAGAATTAATTAAACGATGTGAAAAAACGGCAGATGCGAACGAAAGCCTTTCACTAGAAACCAAAATCTTTTATAAAACGATTTCCAGAGGCACTTATGATCCAGAAACCTTGGCGTTAACAAGCCGACAAATTCCAGAAACAGTTGAGGCTGTTGAAGGTAAAGACTTTATAGTTTGTGGAAACGTAAATGATCAATTATCAAGAATCGCACCCGAAAAATTCGCTGCACTTAAAAAAGCTGCTGCAACATTTTATTCTTGCCATACAGGCGAAATAAAACCACTACCAGAATTCTATCTTGCATTGTACAAGTTTCTTAAAAACAAATATCCAAATCTAGACCCACATGACTTCACATTCTGGGAAAGCGATTATTCACATGCAGAATTAACAAAACAAGCCGGTTTTAAAAGTGTTCTACTACCTAAAGAACTAGAAAAAAACGCAAAAAAATAGCCCCTTAAAATTGACAAATAACCCCCATCTGATATGCTTATTGCGTATAGAGTTGGGGGTTAAAATTTAATACTAGTCAGGTAGGTTATGAAAAGTCGTATTACACCAGCCCTTTTGGGGCTTTTTTTATTATTTGTACCATCAATCACCCGTTCTGCATTCGTTTTCTGGGATATGGAAGGAGTAACGGCCAAAGTTAACAAAAACGCAAGCTTCCGAAAAATGGGCCGTTTTGACGTTCTTTGCCAGCTTTTCCTTTTCAAAATTGGCCATCCAACGGACGATTTCAAAAAAACTATGCAAAATCTCTTATTCCAAACATTAACTCAAATGCCTGACAATCGTGATAACAATGGCTTAAATGATAATATTGTCATATATTCAAATGACGGCGTAACCCCATTGCCAGCACCTCTCACCAGATTAATGCTTGGCATTGACACCTACAAAACGGTAAAAGGACAGCTTGACTCCTGGATACAAAATGGCAATTTTCCACTCAAGGGACGAAAAAAACGCCTATTTCTCAACATGTTTGGACTTGCTTTTAATCCAGAATCACTTGTTTCAGTCTTAGAACTAAACAAAAAAATATGCCAACTTCTCAAGGAATCTGCTGATGCCGGCAATATCAACATTATTCTTTCAAATCTTGGCTCTGAAGCAGTTGAACCATTCACCAAAAAATTTGACAAAGAAATCATGCAATATATGGACGAAGCAATCTTTTCAGGAAACCTTAAAAACATGGCTAAGCCCAATACAAAAATTTATACGTATAGCAAACAATTTGCACTCCAAAAATTCCCTACGCATCTAGATAAAAGGATGTTTTTCATAGATGATCTACTACAAAATACTGAAGCTGCAGCAAAATGTGGTATCATATCAACACATCCAGATCTTGCTAGAAAAATGTTATCTGAACATGGTGTCATTGCCTCTTCATAAACAATTTAAAACAGGCTTAGCCTGTTATTGACTTATGCCCCTCATCTTATAAATTAGGTGAGGGGTTTTTCTTTGTTTATGATCAAGAAATCAACCTAGAAGGCGCACGAAAAAACCAATAGCACAAATTTATCTGCACTCTTCCAGATCAAGCACAAAAAACTTTTGAACAATATGAAGTTATCTAACAATGTATCTACAATGTATTTACATTGTATTGACTTTTATGATAAGATTATACAAAAGTTGAAAGGAAAATTATGATAAAAAAATTAACCAAATACGGAAATAGTTTTGTTCTTATCCTAGATAAACCCATTCTTGAAATTTTAAACATCGACAGTAAAACACTCTTAAAAATCAAAACTGATGGTAAAAAAATCATCATTGAACCACTCAACACAACCGATACAAATGAACAATTAAAAAAATTATATAAAAAAAACGCAAAAAAGTATAAAGAAGATTTAAAAAAGCTTGCTGATTAATGGCTAAAATCACCTTTATATCCCAAAAGAAGGTTCTTTTTATTCATCAACAACTCATTGCCGAATTTGGTGGATCATCAGGCGTCCGCGATACCAAACTCCTAGAATCAGCTCTCTACTCTCCACAAGCAACTTTTGATGGAAAATTTCTCTATAAAAACATTTATGATATGGCAGCAGCTTATGCATACCATATCATAAAAAATCATGCCTTTGTTGATGGGAACAAACGTTGTGGAATCATGGTTGCAATTCTTTTTTTAGAAATTAATGGCTATCGGCCTCTCTTTACCAAAGGCACCCTTTACACCATAGCGATAGATATTGCCAATTCAAAAATTGATATTGAACATATAGCTCAGTTATTTAGACAGTATACAAAAAAAATTTAACTAATCTTTTTCAGAAAAATTTTGATGCGCAACGCGCAATACTCGTTGCTGTGTTTGCCAGACAAGTTCATAAAGTGCTTCATCATATGTTGCCCAACGATGCGCAACCCATTCATCTTCCTCTAAAATCAAGGACTCTGCAGATGACAATGGCGCAATAAACCATCGAACGAGAACAATTTTTTGTTTTGTATTATCAAAATAAGCACTTTGATGACTCAAATTACTAAGAACAGATGCGTCCAAAGTAATACCAATTTCTTCTTTTGTTTCGCGAATGCAAGCAGATTCAACAGTCTCGTCAGGTTTGACGCCCCCCTTGATTAATCCCCACCCTTTGTAACGTTTAGGGTTTCGACGCAAAATCAAGTAGCGTCCACACGCTCTATCAAAAACTACCACCCCTACAGTTGATCGAATTTCAATCTCCATAATACCTTAATATTTTATTTTATCTGTTTTTTCTTTCCACTCCCTAAACACTGCTTTAGCATCTGCTTTTTGTACACGATGCATAGATAACGATCGGCTTTCTGCAGGCAAACATAATTCTTGATAAATAAAAGCATCATCAAAACCTATTTCTGCTGCATCAACATGCGTCAAACTATACCAAATAGAATCTATATGAGCCCAATAGGCAGCACTTAAACACATTGGACATGGTTCACAACTACTATACAAACTACATCCTTTAAGATCATGTGCTTTCAATTCTTTCGCGGCAGCTCGAATTGCAACAATTTCAGCATGCGCCGTTGGATCATGAGATAATACTACCTTGTTGTGACCAGTCGCAATGACTTCGCCTTCTTTTACAATGACAGCACCAAACGGTCCGCCCCCAGAATGCAAGGACGCTCGCGCCAAATCAATTGCTTGTTTAAGAAACTGCTCGTGAATACTCATATGTTCCATTTCGCTCATATAGTCATTGTATCAAGAGATAAAAAACAGGCAAGTCCTGAAAAAGCCACAAGTTAATTCGCTTGTGGCTTTTTCAGGATTATCCTGTTCAGGTAAATTAATTAGTTAACGCGATTTACTAAAATTCAAATACAAAATTCCAGGAATAAGAGCTGCTGCCGTTATTAAATAAATACAAGACAAAACCCCTGGAACTATAGCTATACTAGTTAAAAGAAAACGAAACGTTGCATCAAGTGGTATTGGCAAAACCGAGTTAAACAACCATACAATGCCAAAACAAACGCCTCCTATAACAAGAAAAATGAGAATCGCATAAATTATAAGCAAAAACCATATCCACAAAATTACAATAAAATTACGATACGCTAACAAAAAAGAAGCTTTTAATGTTTGAAAAAGAGAACCCTTCTTTTTTATTAAAATTGGAATAAAGAAATAAATACCGACTGCCCATGCAGATAAAAGCACAAAGCTTACAAGCCACAATCCCAATTGGCCATAATCAACAGCAGCCTTAAAACCACCACCAATCACATTATAATCAATACTAAGACCTTTTTTGAAAGGCCAATAAATCCTTGCAACTTGAATGGCCGTTATTATTAATGTTAAACCAAAAAGCGTTTGAATACTGTCTCGAAGAATCAAGAATGAGTCACCAAATGACAAACTTCTAGAAAATAACCTTTTAATAAGCGCTGTAAAAAAAATATAAATGATAAAGGTAAAGAGAAAAAGTGAAGCTAACTGGCAACTCAATAATCCAAATGACATTTCCTTTGCCGGTTCATAAAATGAACAATGAATATTTAACAAACCAAATAGCAGACGCCTTACAAATTCTGCAACAAGAATAACAATAACCCCCGCGACAGGATACCAGAAGAAACTTTTTTCACGCCACGCTAAACCAAATGCTTCTTTTACCGACTTATTACCTATGGACAACTTTTTCATAAATGTCATAAAAACCCTTTCGTATACCTATTTCTTCATCATAATACTATGAAACAAAACAGCTGGCAACGCCATAAAAACAGTAACAAAATACCAGCTCAACAATATAACTGGAATAATAGCAATGAGAATAAATGGTAAAATCAAGCCTGCCCCAATAGGAACATTTAACAGGTGACACACTAGCCAAGTAACACTCATACCAACAGTACCAAACAAAAAACCAGATAATAATACAAAAAAGGCCATAACAATGGCAGCCGTAAAAATACCTGGCAAATGTTTCCATGCAAGGAAAAACGATTGGAAAATTGCTTTACCAATTTTTTCATTTCGTTTAATTAAAAGAGGAATAACAAAAACAATCCCCACCAACCATACTGCTAACAAAATTGACGCAATATATAATGTTAATGCATGATGAATAAGAGCTGGCAATAAACCAATCAATAAAACCACAACAACAAAAAGTATACTCCATACAAACAGCTTCCTCCCCAATCCCTTCTCAAAATCAAAGCTTTTGTTAAATCTTATTTTCTTATCATGCAACAAAAACATACCATGCTTTAATAATGCTGCTTCAAAAATTACCTTGATCCAACTAAGCAAAATAACAAGACAACTCACAACCCCCAAAATGTACAGCCCTTCTGTTACACGCATGGTCATAACCCATTGATTAAGAACCTTATAAATACCAAAAATACCAAACCCCAAAACAAGCGACCCAACGGAAAAAATAAGTGACCCAATCAAATAACCAAGCAATGGATAAACAAGCAATACACGATGATTCCAAACAAGACCAAACGACAAAATTACTGAACGATATCCAGTAACAATATGATCTACAAACGTCATAGTTCTTCCCTCTTCCTTTTAAAAAAAATGTTAACGAACAATAATTATTTTCCTATCACCACCTCCTTATGCAACGTATAATTAATTGAACGGAAGTTTTTTCATTTTATCAATAAAAAGCTCGACTTCATCAAGAGTATTATACAAATAAAAACTTACACGAACAGAAGCAGGAATACCAAGAATAGCATGTAGCGGTTGCGCACAATGCTGCCCAGCGCGCACAGCAACAGAAATTTCCGCTCCATCAAGAAATGCTGCCACATCATGTGCGTGCATATTTTTTACCACAAAACTGACTAGATGCCCTTCACGCTTAAGCTGTTCACACGGCCCCAGCAATTTAATACCATCAATTTCTTGTAATCCATCAATAACACGACCACACAATGACGCTTCATGCTTTTGCAAGGCATCAAAATTAACGTTATTAACCAGATACTCAACTGCAGCACCCAAACCAACCGCCTGAGCTATTGGCGGCGTTCCTGCCTCAAATTTATGCGGTGCTTTAGTCCACACCGATTCTTCACGACACACATTGGAAACCATTCCACCACCAAATTGATATGGTGGAACCTCCGCCTCTAATGATTGTTTAATATATAAAATGCCAACGCCCGTCGGTCCCAGCATTTTGTGCCCAGAGAAAACAAGGAAATCCGCGCCCATATCATGTACATTTAATTTTCTATGCGGAGCTGACTGCGCTGCATCAACAAGTACGCGCGCGCCAACCTCATGGGCCAAGGTAGTTATTTTTTTAACATCGTTCGTGGTTCCAAGAACATTTGAAATATGTGTTACAGCAACAAGCTTTGTTTTTTTTGATAAGGCTTGTTCATACGCCTCCATATCCAAAAGACCATCGGCTGTCACCGGAATAATAACTAATTTTGCTCTCTTTTTCTTAGCAAGCTGTTGCCAAGGTAAGAAATTAGAATGATGCTCCATTTGACTTACAATGATTTCATCTCCCGCACCAATATGCAACTCTCCCCACGTTGACGCAATAAGATTGATCCCATCGGTTGTTCCGGATGTAAAAATTGTCTCTCGTGCATCTGCACCAATAAATTCCGCAATAATTGATCGCGCTTCTTCGTAAATGCTTGTTGCTTCTTCAGCTTTCAAATAAACACTACGAAAAATATTGGCCGTATGAAATGCATAAAAATTTGCAAGTGTTTGTATAACCTGATCCGGTTTCTGTGTCGTTGCTGCATTATCAAAATAAATCTGTTCAGGTGAGACCTGTTCAGGTGAGACCTGCTCAGGTGGGACCTGTTCAGGTGGGTCCTGTTTTGTTTCTGCCTTTTCCTCAAAAACAGGAAAATCTTTACGTAAATCTGCAAATTTCATATCTTGCTCCCTGCTATGTAAACTTTAATGTCAGATTAACAAATTTACGTAAATAAAATAGACATGGTCTGAGCAAACCTAAACAAACTAACATGCTAAAAAGTAATCGAATCAGGAAATTAAAAGATTGAAAAACAGTTAGAATCATCGAATTTAATAAAACCATGATTATTCAATTCAAATCTATAATATCCGTTCGCCCTGAGGAGGTATCGTTAGATACCGTCTCGTGGGGTGCGAACTCGATCACTTTTTTTGTTTTTTTAACAAATAACCAATTATCCTCCAATCTTCACTTACATTTTTTTAGATATCTTATTATAGATCAAATTTTATTATATTTATTTTGAGTTTGCACCCAGAGTTTATCCTGAGTATTTTCGAAGGGAGACGCCGACTACATCGTCTCCTCCAGCCGTCGCCAACCTGTACGGCGTAGCTTTAGCGAAGACGTAGGCTATGGCGGGCACAGCAGGGCGAACGGATAAAGATCAAGTTTACGTTAATTCAAACAATTAAGCATCTAGTTCTATTTCCTGATTCGACTAAAAAATAATGCACCGGCACTGTCGATAGGTCTATCTTCAATCAAAAAGGGCGTCCTTAGACGCCCCATCCTACTTGATTCTTACAAGATCATGCACCTCCACACTTAAACTTCCTGGTACTTGTTGCTTCAGCAGTACGTTTTACAATTAAAACTATTTGATCATCAAGACCATTCTTTTCATCTTCAAGCTGCTTTTTTAATTTTGATGCAGTACGTCGAATCGACTTTACACTATGTTCTTCGAGAGGAATTAATTTTTTGTCAATCTCTCGTTGAATATCTTTTTTTCTCTCAAACTTTTGCTCAAAACACTCACTGACACAACCATCCTTCATGTTCTTTAAAAAACGATCTATTTTGGAAGAAATAAGTCTTTCAGCATTATCTTCGGATATTTTTTTCTTATTTTGTACTTCATCAAAGATTGAATTAAAACTTTGCATTAGAGCCAACACTATATCATGCTCAAGCTCTAATTTTCTAATAGCACCACCCACAGCAAAACCACATTTAACTTCAGCTTGAACAAATTTTATACTTTTCTCAATATCATTTAACTGATCCTTGATTCTCTCAAGTGGGCCATATGGGTAAAGCGGAAAAAACGAACAAAAGACTATAAATAACTTCTTCATCTCAAAACCTCCATTTTTATCATTTTAACAAAAGCAGAGGCAAAACTTCAAGGTTTTTAAACTATTACAGTACGCGAAGCAGTTCTTCCAGGGATATGACCCCCTTCTCAAGGCATTGCAAAGCTTTATCTTTTAGCGGTATCATTCCTTCTTTTGCCGCTTTTTTTCGTACAATCTCAAGATCAACGTCATCATTAATAAAATTACAGAGTGACTCCGAAAGAATCATGAATTCAAAAAGGGCTCGTCGCGCACTATATCCTCGGTTATTACATTCTTTGCATCCTTGTGGCTCATGCAAACTCTTTCTCTTTAACCCAAGTTTCTTGGCTGTTTCTTGTTGAGAGGATGGAATAGTCACCAATTTCTTACACGAACACAGATTACGTACTAAACGCTGAGCAAGCACACCGGAAAGTGCCGCTTTTATCAAATATGGCTCAATACCCATATCAATAAGTCTTGTTGCTGCACTTGGCGCATCATTCGTATGCAAGGTGCTCAGCACCAAGTGACCTGTCAATGCAGCCTGTATCGCCGTACGTGCCGTCTCTGCATCACGAATTTCGCCAACCATAATAATATCAGGATCTTGGCGCAAAATTGAACGCATTCCTTGAGCAAACCCAAAACCAATACGACTATTAACTGGCCCCTGAGTAATTCCTTCAATATGATACTCCACAGGATCCTCGAGTGTAATAATATTACGTTCTTCTGTATTTAAATAATCGAGAAGAGCATACAACGTGGTTGTTTTTCCTGAACCGGTAGGCCCTGTAACTAAAAAAAGCCCTTGAGGCTTATCAATCAATTCTTTAATCTGTTGATACATTTTTTTATCAAAACCAAGTTGGTCAAAAGTAAGAAATGCATAGTCGCGATCTAAAATACGAATAACAACCTTTTGACCATAGATACCGGGAAATGTAGAAACACGCAAATCAACAGAGCTTTTATTGTGCTTATACGGAAAATTACCATCTTGCGGAAGGCGTGACTCTGCAATATCGATACGTGAAAGAATTTTTAAGCGCGATATGATCTGTTTTGCTATTTTTTTGGACAATGAAGGCTGATTTTGTAATATACCATCAATACGAAGTCGTATCTTCAATGCATCTTCTGCTGGTTCTATATGAATATCAGACGCATGCATTTCTATTGCCGCTGCAAGCAACGCATCTACAATCTCCACAACAGACAGATACTTATCGTTATAACGCATCCCCCTAAACTCCCCTCCGCGTAGATCAATAAATATCTACAATATCTTCAGTACTTTCTTCTACTTCCTCTTCTTCTTCAAATCCCACATCATCTGGCGGTTCTTCATAATATGCTTGCGCTTCACCAATAATATCACGCACAATACCAACACGAAATTCAATATGATGCGTTGTATACTTCCGAATCTTTTCGCGCAAGCATTCTTCGTCAGGATATCCGGCAACTACAGTCAAAATATTTCCATCAAATTGAATCGGTATAACAACATTGCGAACCAAAAAATCTTGTGGAAATAATTCCAACAAATCATGATTAAATTGATAGCCACGCACATCAAAATATGGCAACTGATAATACTCACTTAAAGCGTGGAATAACTCTTCTTTTGCAACAAGTCCTTCATCAAGCAAAAAATAGTTTAATTGATCTTTCTCAGAACCCTTAAAATCTTTAGACAATGATTGAGCATCCTGTTTACTCAAAGCTCCATTATGAGACAGGATGTCACTTAGTGCTTTAACATATTTCTTCATTACCATACCTTCACCCTACACGGTACCCAATAACAAACCCAATAAGTCCACTTACTACCAATACAATGTGCTCTTGTATTATTGAAAGAACCTGCTCACCGGTATGCTGAATCGTACTTTGTGGATCAACACCAGTTAGTTGTTGAATATGAGTCCAATCAACCAAAATTACACCAAACCGGTCAAACACTATAAAGAAAAAAATTAATGTTAACGTAATAATAAAAAAGTAACGCAGATATTTTTTCAACAAAAAGCCAACAAAAAAACCAATACCAAAAAACGATAATATTCGAACAATATCTTGTAACGAAATGTTTAATCTCTGTATTAAAGCTTCAGATTGTTGTTGGACCATTCGCCACCAGGGCATCGCTTGCACTTGTGTACCATTCATAATTCCCTCATAACACTTTATATTTATAATACTCTTTTAATAATTCAAAAAGCAATATTAACAACTTGCTTGTTCATTTTTCATGCAATAAGCAGAAGAATTATTCAAAAGAATACTAGGAATTAATATGAATGTAAAAACCAATAGTTACAAAGCCCTTTTGAACATAACATACTCAACTTAAAAGCTTGATGGCCCAATCTCGTTTTAAATTTTTGGCAACCTCAGCGGGTACACCTGCTTGCGCCTTTATCTTTGTATCGGCACCTTTTTGAACAAGCTGAACAGCTATATCTTCACAGTCTTCAATAATAGCTGTATGCAAAGGCGATTCATTCTTGTTGTTGGTTATATTTATATCTGCTTTATCTACTAGTAGCATGACAATATCTTTATTGTTTTTAGAAACTGCCTTCTGTAATGCTGTACGCTGCTTGGATCCACATTTGATGTTGACGTCACAATCACGACTCACTAATTCTTTAACAATTTCAAGATGCTCAAAATGAACCGCTATATACAGTGGAGTCGCACTCCACTTAAGCTTATTAATATCCACTGTATCAATGTACCGATTCATACGCTCAACATTTCCCTTGCGCACCGCACCAATAAAAGCGTTAAAATTATCTGCACTTAGCGAAAAAAATGATAGCGTACTCACAAACAAGATAATTCTGTAAAGTTTATACATACACAGTCCCCTTCTTTTTTGTGAACATACCATACATAAGTTTTTTATTTATAGATTTGACAAAAACAAAGGGGTGCACTTTCGTGCACCCCGTCTTTCTTCCAGGAAGATAAAGTCTTTAGACTATATCTTTAAGAGCTTTTCCTGGCTTGAATTTCGGAACAGTCTTGGCCGGAATGGTCATTTTCTTACCGGTTGCAGGATTCACACCCACACGACTCTTACGTTTAATAACAGTAAAAGTACCGAAACCGGTTAAAACAACAGGCTGCTTTTTCTTAAGTGACTGGCCCACAGCTGTAATAAAAGCTTCTAGACAGCTTTTACAAGCAGACTTAGGAAGCTTAGTCATTTTGGCCATTTGCTCAACTAATTTTGCCTTGTTCATACAACTTCCCTATAGCTTAAACTTTTCGTCATCTCAGGGCAGTGACAAAACTAGTACCTATTCTGTAAACCTATTGAGCTTTCAACATTTGTCAAGTTTTTCTTGAAGATATGAAAATTGACACCAAAGATCGGACTTCATTTTCTCGGACTTCATTTTAATTGCTTTACGCGTCCACAACAGGCTCCTCGTCCAACAATTTCTTTTCTATCACCCTACGGCAACTTCCAGTTGCATCGGGCTTTATAATGTAACAAACAATTTTATTGTTAGTGTTACGACCCGGTCAAGCTGGAAGCTTGCGCGGGTGAGGCACAAAATAGGAAATTTTCTATCACCCTCCGCGGGTGAAGCGCAAAGATTTGTTTGCACAAACCTTTGATAAAGCGCACCAACGTGCCGTTGGATCACCATCGCTCAAAACGTACACCATTCGCCTTCAGGTTTATACCTTCGGCCTGCCCGGCGAAGCTTTACGCGAAGCCTGGGCTTAGGCTTCTGTTGAGCTCAAATGAATTTATTTTGAGACATTGCAGGATAAGCAGGGATAGACATATACTATTAAATTATTCCTTTAAAAAAGTGGCCATGCCAGTCGTAGTTTGCCGAGCCGGAAGGCCCGGATAAACGTACACCATTCGCCTTCAGGTTTATACCTTCGGCTTCGCTCAGGATAAACTTCTCGTCCTAAAAGCACCCATTTCAACCGGTCAAGCTGGAAGCTTGTGGTGCCGAGGGCCGGACTCCCTTCGACTCCGCTCAGGATAAACTTCTCGCCGGCCTTATCACAACCCGGTCAAGCTGGAAGCTTGTGGTGCCGAGGGCCGGACTCCCTTCGACTTCGCTCAGGATAAACTTCTCGCCGGCCTTATCACAACCCGGTCAAGCTGGAAGCTTGTGGTGCCGAGGGCCGGACTCGAACCGGCACAGACTTACGTCCGAAGGATTTTAAGTCCTTTGCGTCTACCAAATTCCGCCACCCCGGCAAACTATTTCAAAAAACCATTGAATAGTATAGAAAATTTTAATGTCTTTCTATTTTTAGAAGTCCGTCTACGCTTACAGCTACGCCGGACAGTCTTCGCTTATTAATGGCGTTAGCCAGGCGAAGCTGCACTAGCAGCGAAGACTGGAGGCGGCACCCGGATTCGAACCGGGGATGAGGGTTTTGCAGACCCCTGCCTTACCACTTGGCTATGCCGCCCTATACTTTATTTAAATTTCAATAACCACACACAACAAGTTGTTAACCTTACCTAACAAGTTCCATTTTTTTCTGAAGCTCGTCAGTGGAAATAATTTTAACACTTGTATCAAAACTATCTATCGGCTTATTTTCCATCTTAAGATACGCTTCCTTGCATGGTCCATTAACAGGCAACCCAAGTTGATACCATTCAGCAAGGCCCGCTTCATAAGCCCATACATCCTTGAATGCCACATCTTTTAGCATACGCGCACCTAAACCACTCGCTGTACACTTATAATTTGAACAATAAAGAACAATCGGCGTGTCTTTATCCAAACCCTTAGCAAATGATTCTAGCTGCTCAAAAGGCACGTTAACCGAACCTTTAATATGACAATCATCAAACAAATCACGATCAAGAACATTAACGACCTGTAGCTTCGCTGGCTCTTTCTTTTTTAAACACGCACATCCAACAAGCGACAACGACATCAAAACAATTGCTATAATTCTCATAAACCTTCTCTTGATTACTACATCCACACACTATTAATTTATCATAATAATGCATTGATGCAACCTTTTTACTATCTTACAAGCTGGAAACATCTGCTCCAGCGAACACGTGTCCAAAAATCAATCGGATGTTTAATCATATCGAAAATAAACCATGACTCATCGCTATCAATCGAATAAAGGCGCAGTACAATTTTTCCATGAATATGCTCGGCCTTTAAAACGCCCCACGCACGTGAATCACTACTACCAAGACGGTTGTCACCCATTACCCAATACTCATCTGGCCCAAGAGTGATATCAAATTCATCAAACGTCTTTCCAGCTCGTGATGTATTAGGAATTGTAGAATCTAAACATGGCTTTCCTGGTTCCAACAAATCTGACACCCCTGCAAGCTGCGAGTATCGCTTACCAAGCATCACTTCTTCTCTCGTTAAACGGTAAAAAGGTTGAGAATCATTGGCAACACCTGGAACATACGACTTATAGGCAAATTTTCGCGCGTCACGCACTTGTTCATACGTTGCGATGAGAGGATATTTATTGATATACGATTCATCAAGTTTTTCGTTATTTCGATAAACAACAGGTTTGCCATCTTCAATCATTCCTTTAACATGATCCCCCGGCACTCCGATAACACGTTTTGTCCAATTTGCAGGGCCCCATACATAACGCTGACTCCAATGCAGTATAGGATTTTGGGAATAATCAAAAAGTGGGTCATTAAATGAGATAATATCACCATGTTTAATATAACCAAAAGACGGTGTTAATTTATCAGCAAAAAATCGTTCTCCAACAAGCATCGTCGTTTCCATTGATCCTGTTGGCACCTGATATAAACCAAAACCTATCGTACGAACAACAAATGCTATTGGAATAATGACAATCAAAGACTCAAAAAAATCCGCTACTTTTGACTTAGGACGACGATACCATTTAATTACCCGCTTAATATAATTCAATCTATTTCCTCTTTGTTCAAAAACTCTTTGTACTAAAAGATTTTGGCTCAACAAGTGTTATTCAAAAAACATTGTCCAAAAAACTATGTTAAGACTATACCAAGAAAATAGAATGGTTGCTAACTTTTGCACGCAAGAATAAAACTTTATCCCTTAAAAAATTACAAAAGTCAGCAACCTAAAAAAAGCATAAAAACACGTTAGAAAAGGAGCCGAACATATGCGCGTCTCCTTCACGACTATTTTTTACGCGGCAACACTCCCTTGAAACTCTTATCTAACCCAGACAACATTAAGCCATAAATGATCATGCCAACCGCAACAATTGTCCATGCAAATTGCCAATTCAGCAATCCCAAAGTTCCAAGCAATATCAAGGTACCACCAATGATATACACTAAACCCTGCTGTGAATATTTGAATCCTTTCATTACACTCCTTTTGATATTAATTACTTTTTAATACCTATCATATATACTAAAAAAAGAAATCCCTTTACGATT
>Ga0307928_10000696_pt1 | contig 25401 bp, 29 predicted proteins | sample AceLakmetagen232_FD_201815 | JGI IMG/M metagenome (GOLD analysis project Ga0307928, IMG submission 201815) | Saline water microbial communities from Ace Lake, Antarctica - #232 | ecosystem: Environmental > Aquatic > Non-marine Saline and Alkaline > Saline | place: Antarctica: Ace Lake... | reverse complement strand
CAGTTAATGCAATTCTCTTTTAGCCCTCCGCCAATCGAAAAGCAAGATCCTTATGAATATCTATGTACCAAATTCACTAATGCTTTAATCCAATGCTTTGAAGATAATCTATATTCCAGAAATTATGACGGACAGATAGAAGGCGGTGAGTTTCTAATAGGTTATAAGGATAGGTTATTCCACGTATATTCTGATTTCTCTGTATCTGAGTGTCAAACCCCGTACGATGCATGTGGTGCAGGAGAAGAATATGCACTTGGATCTATATGGACCAATAAATCACCAAGTCCAAAAGACGTATTAGTTCATGCTATTAATGCAGCAAGCTTCTTATGTCCAAGTGTTGGTGGTAACATTCATATAATGTCAACAGCTGGTACTAATGCCATAATCATTAAGCTTTCTGGCTCCCAAATACAAATTCCGGGCCTTTAAATTAAATCAAATCTAAAACACTATGGATAACAATAAAGAAGTAACTAAATTACGTAATGGAATATCTTATTGTAATAATACTAACAGGTTTCTAGTCAATATCATATCAGAAACCCTAACCAAGTCATTTGGTAGCTTTAACACTATTGAAGAGGCAAGAGTAGAATATAATAAAGCACTTAGCTCTTTTATAAGGGGAGAATATGATACCCAAGAGGGCGAAGTCTAATAGTCTGTCTAACGAAGTCTAATAATCCTTCACCCCGAGTCGTACATGCACTATAGGACAATGCCCCGTTTTCTTAGTTTAAGATGTCATATGGCAAGGTAGCCAACCCCGACGAGAAATTAAGTCTTTTAACATATCTAAAGTTAAAGAATCTTAATTAATCTTATGTCAGCATCGAAAAACAATAATTACAACCCTAAAGGAAGACCAAAAGGCACTCCTAACAAGTCTACAAAAGAAATTAGGGAAGCTTACCAGAAGTTTGTAGAGGATAATATGGACAACTTTGGAGCTTGGTTATCTGGAATCGAAGATCCTTCTAAAAGATTTGATATTATAATTAAGATGTCAGAGTATTTTATACCTAAGTTAGCCAGACAAGAAATTACTGGATCTGAAGGTAAGGACCTTTTCGAGAATATCATAGTTAATTTCAATACTGCACCCGAAAAAAAGGTTAAGGGGGATACAGAGTAATGAATATAACTACTAACTTTACTCCTTATCCATCACAGGTTAGAATACTTGGTGGAATCTTAAATACTCCGGCCAAGCATCATGTAATTTCCTCGTCTAGACAGTGTGGTAAATCTCTAATGATTCTAAATTTAGCGTTTAAGTTTACATTAGAAGCACCTAGTATGATGACGGGTGTAATATCACCGGTATTTTCCCAGTCTAAAAAGCTGTACCTTGAAATGTTAAAGTCGTTAGGAGACTCTGCAGTCATGTTAGTGGCTTCTAATAATGCACAGGATCTAGTAATAAATTTCAAGAATGGATCTACGATGTCTTTTTTCTCTGGTGAAGCCTACAATTCCATTAGAGGAAATACATTCGATTACTTACTATGTGATGAACACGCTTATCAAAGAGAGAATCTTTGGAACGAGATTCTAAAACCAGCCACGCTTATCAAAGGTAAAAAGATTTGCTTCTTTAGTACACCTAGAGGTAAGAATCATTTAAAGGATCTTTTTGATCTTGGTTTAGACCCGGAATTTACTGACTGGAGATCCTATACGATAAAGACCGAAGAAAATCCATATATAGATCCACAGGAAATACAGTTTGCACGTAAGCTTCTCCCTCCTGCTATATTTGCTTCTGAGTACCTCGGGGAGTTTACAGATTCCTCGTCCTTGGTATTCGAAGGAGTAGACAGAATCTCTACACTATCTAAGTTTCAAAAGAAACCAACACCAGGAGTACTTTATAGAGCAGGATTAGACCTTGCAATTGCAGATGACTATACAGTATTAACGATTCTTGACGATAAGGGTAATATAGTAGACTATTTCAGAGAGAGACAAACCTCTTGGGAACAGATAATGGACGGGGTAGTTTCAAAGATACTCCAATGGCGATGTTCGACCTTTGTGGAACTGAATAATATAGGATCTGTCATATTTGAACAACTTAAAATAAAAGTAGGTTCTTTAGTTGTACCCTTTACCACTACCAATAAAACTAAGTCCGATATTATAGAAAATCTAAAGCTCCAAATATCAGAAGGTGCTGTACAATTTCCTACGTCTGCTGTTTGGCCGGAACTCCATAATGAATTAGCAACATTTGGATATAAGATTCTACCCTCTGGTTTACTTACCTATAAAGGAGTTTCCGGAGCTCATGATGATATTGTTATGTCACTGGCTATGGCAGTATCTAATTATACAAATAATACAGGTAAACCCAAATTCGGGTTTGCTAGTTCAAGAAACAGATACTAATGTCCTGGATATCCTCAGTTTTAAAAGATAATGAAGGTAACCCGTCTTCTAAAAGAGCTATATCTATTTTAGCTTTTGGCCTTCTGTCTATTGGGTATCTTGGTAATCTCTTTTTAGATCTAAGTATTGACGAATTCCTATATGATGGTATGTTAACATTAGTTATATTCGGACTTGGTTTTGTAGCTTCTGAGAAATTTACTAGAATAGTTAGATTCGATAGAAGTCCAAATGTATACAAACCAAACCACAAACCAAATAAAAACGAATTTAATATAAACCAACCCTATAATATACCCCCTACTGACACGGAAAACTACGAAACCCCGGGCGAATAAGGTTGGATATATAAACTAAACTAAAAGAAACCTATGAGATATACTTGGGATAATATGACAACCATTCAATATCAGAGACTCCTTAAGAATGGAGATTCTAAAAAGCCTGAGGATTTACTTTGTGCATTAACTGGCAAAAAGAAAAACGAGATAACTATAAGTGAAATAGAGTCTCTTCGAATTGGTTCGATTACACCAAAGCACGATCCTATAGTTGCTCAGATATTTATGGGTGAGGACGGTGTACTTTATGGACTACAAGACCTAAATGATATGCCGTTTGGTTTATTCGATGACCTTATGTCTATTGCAGCAGATGTTAAAATACATTTAAGCTTAATGGTTAGTTATTTATACAGGCCAATTTCTAAGATGTCCTTTATGTCTACTATGAAGCTTAGAATCATATCTAAGTTTGGTCACAAGACCAAGTCACAGTGGTTTAGAAGATGGATCATTAAAAGTATGAATACGCTCAAATATGAAATAGAACCTTATGACCCATTAAAGTGTGAGTCAAGGTCAAAAACTATAGATTCTTCTCCAGCATATATAGCGCATCATGTCGTTACTTTTTTTTTGATTTTATCCAGGGAGTTACAGAAAAGTTCCCTAGTCTCTTTAAGAAACCACCTGAAGGAGATGAAGACGCAATTACACCAGATTACCTTAGAGGAGAATCTGAAGCAACCCTAGAAGGCTTTGGTTGGCTTCCAGTAGTCTGGATATTTTCTAATGAAGAAGTAGCCAAAGTGGATGCAACATTCAAAACAAACTATATGACGTTTTTAACCCTTGCCAATTATGTTACAGAGAAAGCTAAACAAGACGCTATAAACAGAGCTAAGAAATAAACAATATAATTATATTTAATCACATGTTAACAACCCAAAGACAAATAGTAGATAGACTCAGAACCCTTTGCTTATCCCATAAAATGGTTAACGAGGTTCGTTATGGTTTCTTAAATGACGCTGAAGACCTTCCAGATTTTAATGGACCTATAATTTATATAATACCCCAACCAACTTCTGTACCCAGAGAGGGAATATTTAGGTTTACTTTTCAGCTTATCTGTATGGATGAACTGTTTCCTTCTAAGCTAAATTTCGAAGACATCGTATCAGATACAGGTTCTACTTTAATGGATATTTATTCGGCCCTCCTATACATAGACTCTAGTACAGAATCCTGGTTGAATCCACCAGGTACTTTAATAACTCCGTTCCAAGAAAGGTTCACTGCTTTTATGGCTGGTAATACAATGACTATAGCGTTAGACGTATTTCAATATAACTGTCTTACGGAAAAACCATTTAACTAATGACTCAGATTGAACTTAACCTAGAGGAATATACTAACCTGCTTAGATCTGCCGCACAGGAAGCTCTAGCTTCTTCTTCTGTTCGTAAGAAGTCTGGATCACTTATGAATTCTATCTCTGTTAAGGTAGGGGGTACAGAGGATGATCCAAAATATCTATTAGAGTTTAATGATTATGGTCTTTTCCTAGATGAAGGAGTAGCTGGAACCCTTGGTGGTACTTCTGCTGGTGGATATCAAAAGCTTTCTTTTAAGTATTCAGGTTCCTTTAAGATGGTCGGAGGAGGCTTACCCTTTGGCGCTAGAACTTCGATATATAAATTTGGAATTAAAGCTAAACCGTGGATTGCTTCTGCAATAGCAGCTATAGAAGATGTAGCCACAAAAAGAATAGAGCAAGATCTTCCAGGAGAAATAGAGAAAAATATAATAGACACTATAAATAGTGTTGGTACAATAAATATAAACGTATAACATGGCAGTAACTATAACAGAACCAAGTCAAATATATTTACCCTCGGAGAATCTCTCCTGGTACGAAGCAGACTCAACTAATAAAAACGAACTGTCTTTCAATTACACATTTACTGTTCAAGTAGCTGAGGTTGATGAAACCTTTGGAAACGGAGTAACTGGATCAGATATCGCTGGGGTATTTAGAGTTCCACCAAGACCTTTAACGGGTGAAGGCTATTTCAGCCCTAATGCAATAATTAAAAATTATGTGGTTCCACTTCTACAATTTAATAGTGGATCAACAGTTACGTTAACTAACGACGGACTTAGAAAATTTAGAATAGTTTATGGTGAAGAATATGTAACCTCTGGACCCACTGGTGGTGCAACCGCTGGATTTGGGGCTACCGGAGAAACTTATTATACTTGGTCTTCAGTAATACAAGACGAAAACTTTCCTACATATGACCAAAGGGACTATATAGTATATGTGCCCGTAGGAAGTTCGGAACCAGTAACCAATTTATTAACTGATAGTTCATTAACCAGGTGTTCAATAGACAATGATAATTTATACGCTCTTATAGACAATTCCAATATACCCGGATTTGGTGCTACTAGAGATAAAAACGATCTTATAGGATCCTCTAGATTAGATTATACTAGTGGAACGGTTTTACCTCAGTACACCCAAGAGGTTGGTACTGGTGTAGCGTCAGCATCTAGTTGGTTTCAAGAGCCCGACGGAATAAGTGCTGGTTTACCTGGTGCTGGAATTGGAGACTATTCTAGAATTCTAACATATTCTGACACTACCAATTCAATGGGACCGGTTTTCGTTGGAGATGGTATATTTATAGAAATCCAAACGCCAATAGCTTTCGGGGATATAGGAAATCATAACGGTTTATATTTATTCGGTAAGGATTCATCTGGAGTATGGTCAGTCATTACCCAATTTAGTACTATTAACGTAGGAGGTAATGCAGCTATGGTTCTTGGAATAGGTTCAGGTGGATATATAGCGACTTCGGACTACTCTCAAATAGGACTTTCAACAAGACAAATTTCTTTAGCTAATATAGTACTAGAAGAGGTGGAAACATTTAGTATATTATCTCCTTCTTCACTATATTGGGAAAAGAATATAGTAGATAATCCAATCCCTGTCAGATACCCAATAACAAGTTCTAATAGATTAACATATATTAACGCTGGTAAATTAGGAATAGGAGAAGCCGAGGACGAATATTCTATAAAAATAGTTAACGGAGCCGGTGAAGCATTTTCAAAAGAGTATACGTTTAAACAAGACTGTCCAGTTTGTGGTAATTGTGATAAGATCCAACTGTCCTGGTTAAATTCTAAAGGTGGATATGATTCATATTTCTTTAATTGTCTTGCGGCTAAACAATTAGACGTTACTAGAGTTAATGGTGGAAGGGCTTTAGCTAAAGGATATACTGTAGGAGCCCGAGGTAAAATCAACCCTAATAACATAGGTAATAGAATAAGATCAGTAGCTACTAATTATGTCACAGGTGATCAAATAGACTGGTTGGAATCCTTGATGATGTCACCCGACGTATATGAGGTAAACTCAGAAACTGGTGTATTAATCCCGGTAATAATAAACAATTCTACTTACTCTCAGTTCGTTAGACAGGATAAATTAAAAGTGGCTTCTTTTGATTACACGATCGGGTACAATCTAAAATCTCAAACATTCTAATGATAAATATACAACTTATATTAACAAACAAAACTAAGGTTTATTCATATTCAGTTTCTGACGCTGGAGTTGCTACCATAGGGTCTTTAATAAGATCCGATGACATTAAAGAATTTGATATTGACTTATTTGATAACGAAGCAATTCCAATAACATATGAAATAAACGATTCTATAGATCCATCTAAAAAGAAAGCACCATTTTCTAAGACTTTCTTAGTACCAGGTACTATTATAAACCAGAAAGCCTTTGGGTTTCCTTATATGATATCAACTGCCCTGCCTTTCCAAGAATATCAGGGTTCGATAGTTAACGAAAACGAATGGCAGATCCCAGTTACTGAGGGTCAATTGTTTGTTGATGGGATATTAACTTTCTCGGGAAGGGTTCAGTTAACAAAAGCAAATATTATAACTGGAGATGTTAATTCTTTTGAAGTATCCTTTCTCGCAACACAGATTAATATATTTGATGAGATAGGAAATAAGCTTTTAACGGATCTTGACATTCCTACCCCAGTTTATGCAACCCCAGAAGATGTTAATTCAGTATTCTCCTCTACAGATTCAGAAGATACGTTTACTGTTAATGGCGACTTATATTCTGGATTTACTTTAGCCTATCCAGATTGGGGTTTCCCAGATACAGATATTATAGTAACTGATATAGAAAACCCAGACAGTGCAATAATTACTTTTACCGTAGATCTTTCATCCGAAACTGTTTCTTCTGATGGTGTTTATTTAATAGGTACCTTTACCAACCCGGTTTTTGAAGGTGGAGCTTTATTAATGATAGATACGGGAGGTGATGTATATGAGATCTCTTATGAAATTTCTGGAGCAGAAGATATACAATATAAATTCTCTAATGGTCTTCCAAATTCTGGAGGATCTCAGGAATCCGCAGACTTCCTTGCTGGTGGATGTGGTATTTCTGACGGCGAAGGTGGATTCAATAGACTATTTAGAAGATCTGGTCAAGATGAAACATTAGAAACCGTACTATTTAATGCTTGTCCTTCCTCATTACAAGAGATTAACCCAGTACCAGATACAGATACAAACGTTACTGCAACTTCAGGTAAAACCGGAATATGGAGAACAGAAGCATTTGAACCAACTGAATCAAACCAGGTAGGATTAAGACTTGGTTATAATATAACTCAGTATGCATACGTTAAATATCTAATAGATAAAATCTTTACCGATGTTAACTTCTCTTATACGTCGGATTTCTTTAATTCTGATGAATTTAAAACTATACTTCTTTTATATTATGATTCTAACGTTTCTCAAACTAATACGTCTGTTAAATTATTTGGTTCTTCACCCACTGCAGATTCCTATTTTCCTGATATTGTAACTACCTCAGTTCCAGTAACGTCTTCTAATATACTTGGTAACATATCTTCAGGAGGAACAATTCCTAGTGCTTCTCCTTTTGATGCAGATTCAGGACTGCAAGATCCGTTTAGATTATTTAATGTACAATCACAAGTATTAAAATTCCAAACTAAGGGTCAATACACTTTAAGATTTAAAGGGGTATTAGACGTAAGATATGGCTGGGACCAATTAATAGGTTCTGATGGTGGAGTATGTGTAGGTGGATTAGATAACGTATATCCACACGGTGCAAGTCCTTTGGTTGGTCCAGATTCTAAAATATCCATAATAAAAAACGGAAATGAATCACAAAACGTAAACATCTCTGGGGTTACTTCTACTTCACAGAATATTTCAACTCCTGATGTTTATTTTAAAGATGGAAGTGGACACTACCAATGGGAAAGGTCGTATGACTTACATTCAGCGGGGAATTTTATAGATTTCGTAGTTGATGTAGAGGAAAACGACGAAATACAGTTTGAGTTTACTCTAGATTCTTCTGAATATTCATCAGTAACAAACGAGGCTGGGTGTAGTGTATTTTCAGGAGAACAAAGGAAATACCAATTTGCTGTTGATTTTTCTATAACTGACGTTTCTGAAATATCTCATAACTGGGAACAAACCTTACCTAATATAACTCAAAGGGATTTCATTAGTGGAATACTTAAACATTTCAATATCTATACGGAAATAACTCAGAATTCCAGAAGTATTTCTTTTGAACCTAGAGACGAATTCTATAGTGGTGGTGATATAAAGGACTGGACTATTAAATTAGACACAGAGGAATTAAGAAGTATATCATCTGACGTTACTCCGTATAGCGTTATATCTAGAATGACAAAGACCTCTAATGTTATAGACAAGGAATTCCAGGAAACAAACGCTGACGAACTTGAATATGGATCATTAAAATCCGTTATTAACAACGAAGCTACTTTAGAAACTGAATTTACTTCCATCTTTTCTTCACTGACTCCCAATTTTTCTTTAAGTCTGGCCGAAACCTCGTTTCCTGCTAACTATATACAGACAAAACAAACTATAGACGGTGAGGTATTACAATGGAACGTACCAAACCCTTCTTTATATTCTACCAACAACAGAGGTGAAAGAACTTTAGTAGATACATCTTCAATATTCTTAGCTTATAAGAATCCTAACGTTACTACTATAGCAGGTACTGGTACAGGAGAGGTTAAAATGAGAGCATATTTTGTTATTCCTGGATTTCCATCAGACTTTGGTGACTTTGATTATCTAAAAGATGGATCAGATGAACCAATAGGATCTCATATCTGGGGTATTTCCTCGTACGAGTCTCCTGGGGTAGATATAAATTACAGAAAAACAAGAACCGATATGTTCTTTAAATCTGATCAACCTCCAGTATTTTTAGATTTAACAGGGGCTTATGAAAAATACTACGAGTCTTTCTATAAGAATCTTAACGGACAAAGAATATTCTCTGCTAAATTTAGGTTAACCTCTACAGATATTTCTCAGTTCTCTTTTTCGGATCCAATATTTATAGAGTTTTCTAATGGGGATTCTGCATATTTTATAGTATCTTCTATAAAATATGATCCAACTGTACCCGGTCCTTTTGACGTTGAGCTATTAACATTCAATAAACAATATTTCGATTTCAATTTTAAAGAAAACGGAGAGGGTCTACTTTCATTAGGTGGGGCCGGATATACTAATATTGCTACAGGTATCCAAAGGACTTAAGAAAACAGAACGTAAAACATATTTGATATTATGGCTGGACAAGCAAACATAGACATTAACGTAAAAACCACAACCCTAGGAGACTTAGATAATAAGTTAGCCTCTTTAAATGACGAGATAAAGGATGTGGGTATTAATTCAAAGGAGTTTAAAAAGCTTTCTAGGGAAATACAAAAGACACAAGCGGTAGCAGATAAGACTTCTAAAGCAGTTAGAGGTATAGACGCAGGAGCATTAGCAGGAGACATTGCTAAAGTATCTGGTGGGCTTGGTGCTGCTGGTTTAGCTATATCTTCTTTCACTGGGGAGAACGAGGCGTTAGAAGAAACTCTTAAAAAGACAAATGCAGTTCTTGCTTTATCTGCTACTGGTGAAGCAATATACACCGCAACAAAGAAAGATGGAGAAATTGCTACCATTGCTTCTAATGTTGCTACTAAAGCATCTGCAATAGCTCAAGGAGCTTATACTGCAGTGGTTGGTACGTCTACCGGTGCACTTAAATTATTTAAATTGGCTTTAGCAGCTACTGGAATTGGTTTAATTTTAGTTGGTGTTGGTCTTCTAGTTGCTAACTGGGATAAATTATCAAAAGTTATTTCAGGATCCTCAGGTAAGATTAAAGAATTCGCTAAAAACGTTCTAATATTTTTAGGTCCATTTGGTCAAGCTATACTTCTAGTAGATAAATTTGCAGAATCTATAGGAGGTTGGGGTAACTTATTAACCGCTGGTATTTCAGTATTCAAAACCTTCTTTACTAGCTTTAGTGAAATCGCCGATTCTGTAGGAACTATATTAAGTGGTATATTTACTTTGGATCTAGATAAGATTAAAGCTGGTATTGCTGCTGGTGCGAAAATATTTAAAGACGGAGCTAAAAAAGCCATTGAAGAATCAGAAAAAGAAAAAGCTAAACAACAATTAATAGAGGATCTTAAAGCAACTGCTGTTGAAAGAGAGAGAAACATTAAAAGATTAGAAGCTGCAAAGGCATCAGATGCAGAAATCTTTGCTGCTAAAAAACAATTCCTAGAGGATAAGTTAAAATTAGAAGAACTTGAAGCTGGTAAGGAAACAGATCTTTATAAAGATACCCAAATAGAACTTCTAGCTTTAGAAACTACTTTTGGTGCCGAACGATTAAAGATTAGGGAAGCCAATAACAAAAAGGCAATAGAGGATGCTAAAAAACTTAATGCAGAACTTGATACTTTAATAGACTTTGATATAGATTCTGAAAAAGAAGTTGTAGTAGAGAACTTTATTCCTGGACCTAAAGCAATTGCTGAAGAGTTAGAAAGGGTTATAACTCAAATAGAGACTGAGTTAGCTAGATTAGAAAGATCCTTTTTAGAATCTGGTGATAAGACTTTAGATGGTATTAAGAGAAATGCTAATGAAAGACTTAATATAGAATTAACAGCATCTAACGCTATTAGTGCTGCTATATTTAAACAAATAGGTTTATCAGAAGAAGGATCAATAGAAAAGATAAAATACGAAAAGCTTTACCAAGAAGCTCTATTAGAATCTGTTAAAATACAAGAAGAGATTACTGAAACACAGACAGAATCTACTTTAACTACTTCCGAATTTTTTGAAAAGCTTGGTCAGGAGACCCAAGATTTCTTTGAGGTTGTAAATGCTGGACTTGGACTTCTATCTGCAATCGCTGCTAATACTAAATCAGATATAGATGCTATTGGGGTTATCTATGATAACCAAACCATATTAATAGAAGAAAACTACGCTAGACAAGCTGCTGCTGCTGGTGAAAATGCAAACGCTATTGCTGCAATAGAGGCTGAAAAAAACCAAAGACTAGCAGCTGTTGATGCAAAAAGAAGAGCAGAGGAACAAAAATTAAGAATAAAGGCTGCAAAACAAACATTTGCTTTAGATGCTGGACAGATCATATCATCTGGTGCATTAGCTATTATAAAAGCTATAGCAACATTAGGTCCTATTGCTGGTCCTATTGCTGGAATTCTAATAGGGGCTACAACAGGGATCCAATTAGGAATCGCGGAAAAAGCTAAGAATTCTGCTATCGCTGCAGCACAGTCTGGTGGTGGAGGATCAGTATCTTCTTCCTCTTCTTCTTCTGGTGGATCTAGTAACGGAGGAAGATCTGGATTTGCAACAGGTGGATTGGTACAAGGAGCAGGATCAGGTACATCTGACTCTATTAATGCACGTTTATCAGACGGAGAGTTCGTCATAAATGCAGCAGCAACCTCTCAGTATCTACCTTTATTAGAACAAATAAATAACGGTGCTAAAGGCTTAAATAACTCATCAGCTGGAACCAATCCGGAATTATTAGCGTTACTTAAAAAATTAGATATTAGATTATCAAGAGCACCAAAAGCTTATGTGGTATCTTCAGAAATTCAAAAAGGATTAGATTCCGACGCTTTACTAGAAAGAAGAGCGTCACTTACAAATTAATATATAGAACATGTTTAGACAAATAACAAGAATAATAGAATTACTAATAGATGAGAAAGACGGAGCCGTATTGGAATCCATTTCTTTAGTTGATCATCCAGCAGTTGAAGTAGACTTTAAGTATTTCAATAAAGCCAAGTCTTTAATATTTGAAATCCAAGACGAAGACCAAAGAATAGTAATAGGCCCAGCTATGATTCCTAATATCAGAATCCCAAGGATAGACGAGAATACGGGTGAGGTTTACGGAGTATACTTTTCAGAAGAAACAATAGCGAAGGCGGCCGAACTTTTTCTAAAGCTTGATAGAGCATCACGTCAAAATACCGACCACGAAGACAATTGGTCTAATGATCTATACTTAATGGAGAGTTGGATAAAAGAGGATTCAGTAGATAAATCCAATAAGCACGGATACTCTAAACTCCCGGTAGGAACTTGGTTTGTTAAGATGAGAATTCTTGACGATAAGGTATGGAAAAAAATAAAGGACGGAACATACAAAGGTCTTTCTGTTCAAGGTGATTTCCTAACAGGTGACGAGCATCACGAATCAATTAACTTTAAGAGAGAAGATTATTCGGATCTCTATAAGGGACTAGAAACAAAAGAGGATAAGCTAAAGCTAGATCAGATAATAAGACTTTTAATAATAGACGAAAACAAGAAATAATGGGATGTGGCTGTAACGATTTAACCAACAAAAATTCTATTTCTCCAGATCCTTATATAAATAAGAGGGTAAGATTAACAAATGAAACTGAAGGCAGGATCTCCATTAAAGTAGAAGGGGATAGACCAAAATACGGAATGATAGTAGAAGGTAAAGAAGTTTATTTCTACCTTAGAGATATCAAGAAAATACTACCCTCGGAAAAGTAATTATAGCACATTATATTTTTCCGAGGGTCAAAAAAGGAAATAGTTTATGTTTCCATACTTAATAGTGCTTATTAAAATAAAAATAATTCATACAACATGAATAATATCTTACAGAAAATTAAAAATTTAGTTTTTGTGAAAGACAATCAGGAATTCGCTGAGGTTGAAATGGAGGACGGTAGAGTAGTAATGATCTCTACTGAATCTATGGAGATTGGAACGAAGGTATCTGTTATTGCTGAGGATGGGTCTGAGGAAATGCTTGAAAAAGGCGCCTACAAACTATCTGACGGAACAGAATTCGTTATCGATGAAATGGGAATGGTCACAGAAATGCCAGGGATGGAAGTTAGTCCAGAGGTAATAGCTGAAGAAGAAGAAATGGAAGAAGTAGAAGAAATAGTCTCTGACGAAGTCGTTGAGGTTATAACTGATATAGTTTCAGATCTTACTCCTGATGAGGTTACCCCAGAAGATTCTGCTGTTATAGCAGATGTTATTAAAGAGTATATTACAAGCGAACTTGTAAAAGCTGAAGAATCTATGAATTCTAAATTTGAAGCTTTTAAGGACCTTCTAATAGGACTTGCTGAGTCACAAGAAAAAATGACAACAGATTTTACTGCTTACAAAAAAGAACCAAGCGGAAAATCAATCTCACAGACGGAATTTAATTCAATGAAAGACGCTGATTCATTATCAGAAAGAATCGAAAGAATTAAAGCTATTAGAGAATCAAAAAACTAAAACAAACTTAAAAATGAAAAATCTTAAATTTAACTGGGACGTATCTAATCTTTCTGATTATGTTGATCAGAATTCGTTAGACCTTATCTCAAGAGCAATACTTGCAGACCCAACATCAAAATATGTAACTATCGACGCTGATGTAAAATCGGCTAAAGATATACACACGATAGAATCTGATCCTTTAGGAGTACAAGAAGGAACTGCTGGATTTTCAGCATCAGGAACTACTGACATCGCAAGAGTAACTTTGTCTGTTGATAAATTAAAAATCAACCAAATCTTAGATCCTTACGCATTAGAATCTAAATTTACTCAAATGGCACTTAAGCCTGGATCTATTCTAGACGAAGTACCTTTCGAACAAGCATTGTCTGACGAAAAATCAAAACAAGTTTCTAAAACTATTGCTCTTCAAGTATGGCAAGGGAATAAAACAGGTGCAGTTGGGGATTACCAATTGAACGATGGTTTTATTACTGATATGGCATTGGATGGTACTAGAATTCAAGCTGCAAACGCAAACGCTGCAACTTGGAACGAGACTAACATTATAGCAGCAGTTCAAGCAATGATTAAAGCTTTAGATCCTGAGGTTCTTGGAGAAGATGACTTGGTAATGTTTATGTCACCGGCATTTTACAGAACTTTGTCTAACGCTTTATTTGCTGGAAATTACTTCCACGTAAATTCTGATGTTACTGTAGCTGGAGAATTCATGTTCCCTGGAACAAACGTTAAGATAGTAAGAACATTCGGTCTTTCTAATTCTAATACTCACGCCGATGCTACTACAGCTGGTGATTGTGTTATACTTGGATCTGCTAAATTCCTACATTGGGGAACGGATTTACTTTCAGATTACTCAACTTTCAGATTATTTTATTCTTCTGATAACGATGACGTAAGGTTTATCGCAAGATACAAAATAGGTGTAGCGCATTTATTTGGTTCTTCTTTCGTAACGAACTTCTAATCATTATAAACAAATAAAGATCGACTGAGGTAATACTCAGTCGATTTTAATAAACTAAAAAAAACACATTTAATATATGTCATGTTCAAATTTAACAACTGGTAGAAACGCAGCTGGTGCATGTAAGATAATTGGTGGAGTCGAAAAAGTATATCTAGCAAATTCAGATTTAATTACAGCAGTTACTACTTCTGGTTCTGATGCTACTGAAGCTATAGATTCGATTACTTCTGACGTAGTTCCTTTTTACGAATTCGGTCAGATCCAAGAAACGTCTTCATTTACTGCTACGCCAACAGCTAACGTTCAGAACGGAAGCCTTTTCTACGAAAACATTTTAACTTTAGTATTCACTAACTATGATGCTTCATTAAGATATACTATAAAAACCCTTTCAGAAAACAACTTAGTAGCCGTAGTGGTTATGAAATCTGGAGAATATGTTTACCTTGGCGAAAGCGGTGGTTTAGATATCTCAGGTGGAGCCGGAGGTTCTGGTGTTGCTGCAGGAGATAGAAACGGAGCTCAATTAGACTTTAGAGGTATTGACGCTAATCCTCCATTAACTATTGATGCTGCTTTTATAGCTGCAGGTTTTGATGCTTTAGTAAACGCTTAATCATTTATTCACAAACTGAAAGCTTACCTATATAGGGTAAGCTTTTTTTGTGGGGATAAACAAACAGAAATTAAGGGACTTTTCATACTTATAGTAAATACATTATGCTAATATTTGATAATAGAGATGATAATGGGGTCTTTTCTGTGATACTTAGGGACAAATTCACAGTAAGCGACACTAATGTATATTTAAAATTAACAAAATCTGACAATTCAGAGTTTGCTTATTATACATTAACAAATACATCTACCTCACTTTCATATAAAACCTTTAGTATTCCTGTTTTAGGATTAGAAGAGGGTCAATATTTAGCAGAAATATTTGAGGGTGTCCCACTAGTTCCTGGGGAATGTAGAATTAATGAGCCCAGAATAACTGTTGGAACCTGGTATAATTGTAATGCCGTAGATGTTAATTCCGAAGTATCATTAGAAGCAGAGGTTTTACTTAGTTCGTTTACCGATAACGGAAATCTAATTTATTCGACATATTGCAGAATAGATGGAGAGACCAAAAATACGGTATATAGTACTACAACAAACTATACAACATATAACAAATAACATGAAAGAAGCACAAGATAAAACAGCATATACTTTCGCTAAGTCTGGACAAAGATCACCAGACTGGACAGAATTTAAAATAAGCGGTAAGCCTTACGTATCCTGGGGAGATAAAAATCTTATGCCAGAGTATCTAATCCAAATGAAGGATAACTCATCTACACATAATGCTATACTCCAAAAAAGGGGTTTATATACTTATGGTAATGGTCTTGTGGAAGATCAAGTAATAGAAGCATTTAAGTTAGGACAAAAAGAAACAATCCAAGCAATTATTGATGATTTCTGGCTATATGGAATGTATGCAATGAATGTGGTTTGGTCTAATGACGGTAAAACAATAGCTCATGCAGAACATATCGATATGTCTAAGTTAAGAGCTGGTGTAAAAAATTCATTAGGTAAGATAGACCATTGGTACTTTTCAAATAACTGGAAAGAATCAAGGAAAAGTGAGAATAAACCAACCGCTATGCCTGCATATAATCCAAGAGAACCTAAGGGATCTCAGGTATTTGTATATAGAGGATATTCATCAGGGTCATCTTTCTATAATAAACCAGCTTATTTTGGTGCAGCTAACTACATATCTTTAGATTTTGAGATATCTACGTTCCATTTATCTAATGCTCAGAACGGATTTGCACCATCTATGATGATTACTATGAATGATATGCCAGATTCTCAAGAAGAAAGGGACTACATTTATGATGAACTAAAGAAACAATATCAAGGAACAGCAAATGCAGGGGAGATTTTCTTAATGTTTGCTAAAAATAAAGAGAACGGAGTAGAAATTACACCAATAAATGCTAACGATTCAGATTCTAGATACAAAGATCTTATGGGAATAGTAACAGATCAAATCTTAATTGGTCATTCCGTAGTTTCTCCTACCCTTTACGGAGTTAAAACAGCAGGATCTTTAGGAAATTCTAACGAATTATTAACGGCATTTACAATTACTATGGCAACTGAAATAGATCCGGTACAAAACCAGATAGCAGAGACCCTTAAAAATGTACTTAAATTAGATTTTGAACCTAAATTCCAAGATTCTTCTCCAGTAGCTTATAACTTTTCTGAATCTATAATGAAAGAAATACTAACAAATAATGAAATGAGAGAAATAATCTCTTATGAACCGTTGGAAATTTCAGATACCACTATTGCAGAGGACGAAATAAACAACCAAAATAAATAAACCAAAATGAACAACGTACTATTTATATCGGAGGCTAATGTTAAAGATAATTCAGATCTTTTAGAAAATGTAGACGCTAAGTTTATCAGAAATGCTATACTTAAAGCTCAAAGAATACATTGTCTTCCTGTTATTGGTTCAGACCTTTATAATAAAATAGAGGATCTTATAACAACCGGCGAAATTAGTCTGGAAGCAAATGAAATATATAAGGATCTTCTTGAAGGTGAACTACAACAATCCATCATTCCATTTGCTATGTCTTATCTGGTTGTTACTCTATCTTTTAAGGTAACACAAAAAGGATTACAGCAATCAGAAAATGAATTATCAGCCCCAAGCTCACTAGAAACTATAAAGTATTTAGAAGAAACCCACAGAGAAACTGGTGAATATTGGTTAAATAGAATGACCGCATATTGCCAACAATTCGAAGCAGACCTTTCTGAATACGCATCACCAAATACAGAAGACGATAGAAACATTAAGCCAGATGTCAGAAATAATTTTGGTTCTAATATTTACCTAAGAGGATACAATCCCAGACGTTGGACTAACGTGACCAACGAAAAATATGATGTATAACGTGAGGGAAATTATGAATTTATTATCAGGGATTGCTCTAGATAGAACAATTTTAGCAAATGCATCAGCTATTGCTTTAATAAACCTAGAAAGTATAGATTTACTTTTAAAGGTTCTAATTGGAATAGCAACTTTAGTATGGACTGGATTTAGAATCTCCACAGAAATTAGTAAAAGAAAACAAATAAAAGAAAATAAGGACGTAGAGGACAATAAATAGGTCTTATGGGGACAAGGTTTAATCAGCAAATAGATATAATATCTTATATACTATTGTATAATTTTACTTAATCCTTATATCTAAGACCCTCCGTTATAACATAAAAGAAATATAATCGATAAGACATGGCAGGATCATTTAAAATACAACAAGGACCTTCTGGCGGAATAATACCAGAGGCTAATTTTACAACAATATACGCTTCTGATGTAGACAATAAAATATGGGTAGTCCCACCAAACGGAGAGGAGTACTCAATAGGCTCTGGAGCTACAGGAGCTGATGGTTCTAATGGAGCTACAGGAGCTGATGGTTCTAATGGAGCTACAGGAGCTGATGGTTCTAATGGAGCTACAGGAGCTGATGGTTCTAATGGAGCTACAGGATCTACAGGATCTACTACCTCAGTAAACTCTGTAGAAGAACTCGATGGAGATATAGCAATAACATTAGATGAAATCCCAGACGGAATCCTATTCCAGAAGTATACAAACGAAAAAGCAAGAATAGCTGGATATAATTCAGGAACAACCTTCCCGCTATCTCCAGGTGATTACCAAAAGTTTTTTAGAACCGATAGTGGTATAATGTTTTATTGGGATACGTCTAGATCCGAATGGCTTTCTGAAAATACTAGAGCGTGTAATTTTACTTTAGATATTACAACTTCTTCTTTAACTTCAATAATTCTAAATTGTGGTGAAATTGACAGGGAATATGTACTTTCACAATGGAAATTAGTTGGTATAATAGTAGGTAATGATAATTTATCAGCTACTGGACAGGTAGATGTATTAGATTCTACTGGTTCTTCAAGACATACAGAGTCTTATACTGGTGCTTCTAATAACTTTAATATAGATGCCAACATGCAAGCTAATACTTTTCTTCAAGTCCAACTAACACCACTTTCTTTAGGGGTAACAAAACCCGCAGTAACACTTATGTTAAAATATAGAGGATAATATGATAATTCTACCTACACCTTCAGATCTACCTTCACAGATTCCAGACCTACCAGCAACATACTATGCTGATATACCATATAGAAATAAGGTGGATATAACCTTTGATATGTTCGTACCTACAGGAGGAAGATCAACTAAGCCGTGGGTTCTTTTCCTTCACGGTGGTGGTTATATTTCTGGATCGTCTTCAGGTATATACAACGGTATAGAAAACGAGACCCAATTAAGGGCTTTAATTGCTGCTGATATTACAGTAATATCCATGAATTACTCATTAATAGTTGAGGATGGTACAGAAACAGTAGGAGTGTCAAAAGCTCATAATGATGTTTCAGTTGGTATAAGGTATATTAAATTTAACTCGACTGTACTTGGTATCGAAAAAGACAATATGGGATTCTATGGAAGATCCGCTGGAGCTGGTGCTTTAATAGTTTTCTGCGGTAGAGACTGGGCAGAACCAGATCGAACAGGAACAATGTGGGCAGAATCAACCAGACCTGTAGTAGTTGCTGCTTATCGGCCACAGCCTTATGATGTTCCTGGATGGTATGATTACTTTCCTACGCTTACTTTTGCTGCAATCTTCGATGGTACTCAAGATGAACTATTAGAGAGACTATATCCATTCTACGGATTACAATATCCAACATTACCCGATGTTCCTGCAGCAGAAGATTTTTATACAACAGCGATAGTCAACGAAAGAGAGAAATTGAATACTGTAGCTAATGCAAATCCGGTTGGAATACCAATGCATTTAGAAAATTTTAGTGCTAATGTTCCTCCTGAACCAAATAACGTGGATCAATTAATACATAATCCTGCATATTCGCAAGCATTTAAAGAACAATGGGAATTATTTGGAGAGGAAGTGAACTATTATACTGTGGATCCACCAGCAGAGTCTACAGCAGAATTCATTATCAGTAAACTTAACGTATAATAAAAATGTCGGTCTAATTAGACCGACATTTTATTTAGTATATACTCTATATTAACATCCTTAAATTGCTCTAGGAGTTCTATAATCTTAACGGTAAAATCTGCAGCTTTAATAGGTCTTTGGTGTAGGTATTCCTTATTTCCCCAGATATGGTTAAACGAACCAATAATAAGATCTAGCTGTTCGTCACCCTCTTCCCTTAGAAATTCGGCTTCTTTAGTATTCCATACGTTACTAATAAATAGGTCATATATAATTTCTTGCTCTATTAGGTAGAGGGCTAGAGCTTTTTCTTCTATATTAGTGTTTATATAATTACCTATATTTAGTTGTCTTAGAGCGCTAGAAGCGTATCCCCTTCTTGTCTCTTTATTCTTCCATAAATTAAAAGAACAATTAACGACTAGCTCTTCATAAGGCGTAGATTCATAGTCTGTTTGTAAATAAAAGAATCCACATTCATCCGCTTTTAGAAATTCAGCTGTATATTCGTTAGTTATAAGGAGATGTGGATCTAAAAATATACATTCCTCTAAGTTACATTGTAACTGAGCAAGAAGATTAGGCACGGATTCAGATTTTTCTCTATTTATACCATCAATTAAACTATAATCTAATAGTTCAACAGAATTATAAAGGGATAAAACCCCGATTTTATCTAGATAAGCATATGCTTCTTTACAGCAATACAGTCTAATACTTCCGAAATTCCTCTGATATAGTTTAATAGATGCTACTTGCATGAGAACCTCCCAAGATTTTCTTGGTTCGGTTCTCGTTTTATCGCATATTACATGAACTCCTATCATTTCTTAGGAACTCTTTTGGTTTTTGCTGTGGTTTTCTTAACTGCTGGTTTCTTAACTGCTGGTTTATCAACTGCTGGTTTATCAAGGTCACTAAATAGGTCAATTACAACTTCTTTAGCTAATTCTTTAGCTTCTTCTGATTCTTCATTTAATAAGCCAGCAGACATTTTAAGTTCCTCTAGTTTTTTAGATACCTCGTGATCGTTTAATTTGAATTGACCTAAGCTTTCTACCATTGGAGAAAGGCCAAGATTAAATATGCTTCTTATCCACACAACCATTGGATCATCACCAGAATTATCTCTAATTGCTAGCTCAAATAGGTTTCGCATTTCTAATTGGATCTGGATTTTTGTGGTTCTTATGAATTTAACCTTGTTTGTATGTGGATCGTTTAATGAAAAGAATGTAGTGTACGTCATAATATTTGTTTTATTTAATCTATATATCTAAATAGGTTTAGGTTTTTTTGATCCCCCTAAAGTACGAATAATAAATTAGATATATAAAGAAAGAAACATTATGGAAGAACCAAAGAATTTTTTCGAGTGCAGAATACCAGATTATCAAACAAGCGATATAAGGTATTACCATCCAACTTTACCCCATATTTATTGTGATGTTAACGGGACTCTTCATAGTTCATCTGAGGATATGAGAATTATACATCAGGCTAGACCAAAGAGTAATAAGAACTCGTCTATGTTTAAGTCAACCACTATTAGATTATATCATAAAGAGGATGGAAGATATATTTATTATAATATATCCCGGACTAAACTAAAGCTTCTTTACGAATGTTTTAATAGCGCAAAAGAATCTAAAGGTGTATTTCTTAATAATCTAAATAAATTAGATTATAGAAAGGAGAATCTAAGGGTATTTACTAGAAAAGAAGGTAACGTTTACAGAAGTAATAAGATAAAGTTCATAAAAGAATCTGTTTTAGAAGGTATTAAAAGATTGGAAAGAACACTTCCAGATTATTATAACTTAGAAGGCATTGAAACACTAATTAAATATATGAAGCTTGTTACATATCCAGATGATCTTATAGAAGCTATTCAAAAAAAACTTATTTTAAATTTTGACAAATAAAGAATATCACGAAATTGAAGAAATATGCACCAATATTTGCAGAAATAAACAACTACTCCCAGATTTAATTCAGGAGGTTTCATTAATATTCTTAGAAACCAACGAAAGAAAAAAAGAAGCCATTAGAACCTACTTTAAATATTGGGTAGTAAGAGTGGTTTCTAATAGCTGGAATTCTAACACATCTCCTTTCTGGACTAAATTTCGTAATACTCTTCCAGTAGATCCTAATAGCTTGTATGACCTGTCGGAGGAACAACCAGAAAGTGAATGTGGTTATTCTAATGACGAAATACTTACCAAATTAATAGACGAGCTCTATATTTCAGACCAGAACGTATTTAAAGATTATTATTATAAGGGTTTAACCATAATGGATATAACAAAAAAGTATTCCGCAGAGAAAACGTTCATCTGGTCTATGCTTGATAGAATAAGAACCTCGTTAAAAAGGAGGGTATCTTGGTTGGAGGGTAAACCATTAGATCTAAGTGTATTAAAAGATATGCAGAATAAACCAAGATTGAAGGTAGCTGAAAGACAGTATATTATCGATATACACAACCACAAAAACTCTGAATATATCAATAATATTCATAACAGAGATCAAATTAACAGCATACTTAATGAACTTATTGCTAATGATTTTGAACGATAGGCATTTTTAATACCACCCAATCGTTAAAAATCGTTAAAAGGTAAAGAAGCCGGTCCCTCTATATGGATATATAATTTAACAACAAAAATAATAACTAAACAATGTTAAATACAGAAATCTTTACAGAAATTAAAATCGCTGGATGCGAAGCTTATTCAATAAGCAACAAAGGAAACGTTAAAGTATACTACGCTAACGGAAAAGAGAAAACTCTTAAGTTCAAAAAGATCTATTCAAGATCCGGTAAATTCTACAATTTCGTAAAATTGAGAAAATACGGTAAAATTAAAAATTACTCTATAGCTAGATTGGTTGCAAGTCATTTCATTTGTGAAAAACCAGGAGCTAGTTATGTAGTGGATCACATATCAGGAGATCAACTAAATAATAATGTAGAAAATCTTCAATGGCTTACCTATAGTGAAAATACACAAAAAGCACTCGCTAAACCTTTTATAGCAACTAATATAAAAACCAAGCATACTATATTTTGCATAACTACTAAAATTGGATCCAGAGAAACTGGAATTAGTCAAAATGTCATTGGTAAGTTACTTAAAAACAAAGAATATAAAAAGGAATTTGATTGGTCATTTAAATATTCTGATATAACAGCAGCAGAAGCTTTGTCCGCAAAATATAAATAATTAAGCACAACATTAAGGAAGATCTGGCATTTTGTCAGGTCTTTTTTTGTGCTTAATTTGGGGGTGCTATATTATTCATTATGAACTTGTTATGCGTTATTTGGACACATGTGTAGATACTACCTATTCCTTCTATATAATTTATAATATTCTTATCCTAATTTATATTACTAATCCCTAACTTTATATTCCTTATCCCTAACTATAATCGATAAGATATCCCTAACTATAATCGATAAGATATCCCTAACTATAATCGATAAGATATCCCTAACTATAATCGATAAGATATCCCTAACTATAATTATAACATTCGATTAGATATAACCTTAACCATCCTGTGCCTAAGTCGGCCCGAAACCTTTTAATCTAATTTTGATATATAGTGTGTCTTATTAAAGACATTGTTGTTATTAAAATTGGGGTTAGATCTTGGTGGATTACTAACCCCAATTTGTTTAATAAGTTCTGTTTATATAAGTCGCGTTTAGATAAGTAAATAATATAAAGAATATACAAAAAGTGCAGAGGTATTTCGATATATAATTTAACATTCAAGTATCCAAGACTTGTAATAAAAATAATGACAACAATGAGAACAAATGATTATCCAATTCCAGTACAAGTTATAGAGCATATCCAAGATTATGTTAAAAATATCTATCCTACTATAACACCAAAGAATTCAATAAAGCTAATAGATCGATTAATCCAACTCTGGATAAATATACTAATAGCTCAATCAGCAAAAAGGTTTAGCCTTAATGGAGAATCTAAAGATACCTTTTTAAACAACTTTTATGTAAATATTTCCAGAACTACATTTAAGAAATTCCGAATTACATGTGACGAAAGGGTGTTTACATATTCAGAATTACTCCAAATACTTTCAGAACTTAGATTAATAGACATAAATGATAAATATTCAGAAAGTAGATTTTCAAAGTCTTATAGAATAAACCCAGAATTAGATTTTTCGTCCACTCAAAAGATTCAAATTGATTTTAGAAAGATTGTTAGGTTGTTTACTTCTCTAAAAGATTTAATAGAAGCTAATCCTAGTAACATTAAGCATATAAAGGATCTATATTTGACTAAAATTGATCTGGAGGGATACTTTAATTCAGTTGATAGCAAGGTAGGACAGGTATATAAGTTCAGTAAAGGAAAGGGTGTCGTATTAACACCCAAAGTAGCATATGGTTTAAAGATTAGAGGACTAAAGATCAATCTAGGTATACATTCATTTTCAGAATCGTCTACAGGAAGACATTATACATCTATTGCAAACCTACCGAGCCTGGCTTTACCGTTTTTAACTCTAAATGGAAACAGGGTAAAGGAAATAGATGCAGCTAATTGTCAGCCTTTACTACTAAACGCTATAATAGACAATCCAAAGTTCAAAGCAGACTGCGAAGATGGTTCTTTCTACGATAAAATGGCACTAAATATGGGAATGTCAAGAAACGAATTCAAGTTAATCTCGTTTGCTAAAGTGTTTTTCAACAATAGTTTAATAAAAGGTAAATTAGCTAAGTGTTTAGAAGCGGTTTATCCTTTATTAGTAGACCAGATAAACGAATTCAAGTTTCAATCAAGATCCGCTGCTGAACAAGCTGGAGAGGAAAGAACTTTATGGTTTAAATTGCAGTCTTTAGAAGCTTCTATCTTTATTTCCGCGTCAAAATTAGAGAATACTCCAGTATTAACCCGCCATGATTCAATTTTAGTCTCGGATTTAGCTTTTAATAGAACCACTAATCGTTTAACCCAGAAGTTTCTAGATTTAAATCTTAAAGTAACACTAAAATAAGGAACATATTTCGATTGTTCCCATATAATAGGTAAATCATAATTGTTTAGCTTGTTGTCAGCTATTTAGTATTAGATAGAACCAATCTCCCGTAGATTGGTTCTTTTTTGTTGGATATATAAAGGGACAACAAAAATAACAATTAATATGGAAGACAATAGTAAAATCCCCGGACATCCTGATTTTAAATACGAACCCCTTACTAAAGAGAATACAGTAAGACAAATGGAGCATATAATAAGACACTGGCTTACTTGGAAAAGCGACATAGAAAAAGAAAATGCACAAATAGAAAGGCTTCAAAGGAAAAACGAGGCTATAAGAAATAGTAAATACGACAGAAAGTCAAAGGAGTACTTACAAATGGAAGAATGGAGACGTAAACATTGGAAGAATCCAGAAAAAGATTAGTATCATCGCTGTAAAGGACACAAGAATTTTATCTATAAATCACCTTTACTTCTAGTAGCCAGACCTTTTACTGTCATTTAAGGTCTGGCTTTTTATTTGATATATAAACCATGAAACCAAGTAACGATTTAAATTTAAACGACAAAGACCTTAAGATCTTTAGCGCTGAATTAGTTGCTTTAATCAGGAAATGTTTTGAATCAAAGCTCAAAGGAGTACAGGTTTACGATTTTAATAAAGAATACGCAGCAATGATAAGCAAGTGGACCCGGATATCACTGGGTTATTCTAAAGGAGGACCAGGAAATTCCGCGCCCTAAAGATAATAACATATACATCATAGGTAATTAAAAAAGAATGCTTATATTTGTAATCCTACTAAAGACAACAATGTCCATTTAGGGGGATCAAAAAAACCTAA
>Ga0307928_10000693_pt1 | contig 25471 bp, 53 predicted proteins | sample AceLakmetagen232_FD_201815 | JGI IMG/M metagenome (GOLD analysis project Ga0307928, IMG submission 201815) | Saline water microbial communities from Ace Lake, Antarctica - #232 | ecosystem: Environmental > Aquatic > Non-marine Saline and Alkaline > Saline | place: Antarctica: Ace Lake... | reverse complement strand
ATTCTTTTCTACCTCTTCAGAAATTGATAAGTCTAGAGAAACATTTCTTGAATGGCTCACACTACTCACTAGGGGAAAAATTGTTATTATAACTAGAAGCATAATTATGCTTATCTTTGCATTTTTATTCATATATAGAATAGAATATAGAAATATATAAAGTTACCTAAACTTATGCTTCTGTTACGAAGATAGTCCAGTTAATTGTAATTTGGTCTGAACTTTGTAATGTTGCTAAAGTGAAAGTGTTCTCAGCAAATAAAGTTCCAACAGAAGAAGCATTGAATATTCCGGTCTTATTTGTTAATAAATCATCAGCAGTAGCAGTAAATGTAGTCCAGATAGACCAATTTCCAACACCATTATCTCCATATGTTCCTTGTGTTCTATCTAATCCAGAATCAGTATATTCTTCATCTAAAGTTGTTGAACCAGTAGCGGCAGCCCCAACCCCACCAGAAGCATTACTTAAAGCAATATAATCAACAGCTCCTCCTCCAGAACCTTCAGCAATATAATCACTAATTAATTCAGCACCAGCATCAGTTAATGTGTTTTCTGAACAATCTAAACTTTCAATAGAACCATCCACTCTTTCAATTGTAGGACAAACCATTGCGTGATATTCAATTGAACCTTCACTTTCTGTTGGGACATTAATATTTCCAGCAAAAGCAAACACTAATCCTAAAAGAAGTAGTATACCAAAACTCAACCCAAAGATTTTCTTTTTATTCATGATTATTTCAAATCTTTATAGTATTTAAATATTTCGGTTTCTGAATTTTTATTCAGATGAAGAATTCATCTCTTTTCTTTCCTTTCTATCTACAATGTCTAAGATGGATATTATTAACAAGACTACAAATATAAAACTAAAAAAGATTAAATGCGAACCAATATAATTTTTATCTCCTTCTTCTAAGGGTACTGGAACTAATTTAAATAAATATAATTTCTTTGACACATAATCTTCTCCTAAGTTTTCTTCTATTTGTCCATACCATCTATTTCTTATTACTCTAACATCTGCTGAATCTCCTACTGCTACCCTCACCTCTCCAGAGGATATCTCTGAATAATTTTCTCCTACTAAACTTCCAAATGAACCTCCACTGAATAAGAAATTCATTATTATTAGGTAGATTGGAATTGAGATTATTACTATTAAAATAATATATTTTGTTATTCTCATAGATAACTAAAGTAGTAGTAGTATTTAAATGTTTATTTCTTCTTAAGATTCTTTACTTCTTTTCTTAATTCATCTATAGTTTCTCCTAACTTTCCTAAAACTTCTAGATGAGATTTCATATTATTATCAAATATTAATTGGTTTTCTGTTACACTTTTTATTGATTCTTGTAATTGTGAATTTGTCATTGGTTTGTTTAATAATAGGTCTTTTGTATGGTGTTCAAGTATTTCTTGTGCTTCCGGATAATTTGCTTCCTTCCCAAAAGGTTCTGATAAATCTACCCAGACTTTTCTATTCTTATCTAGTTCTATTAGAAATTTTGTATCTAATTCTTTAACTTTATTTGCAATTGCATCATTTACTCTATTAAAATCATTACTTCTCATTGTTATCTGAGGTATTCCATCTAAAAAGAATTTAAATCTCATATTTTCTTCTATCCATAAAGATAAATCAAACACATCATTTAGGAATTGAGTAGCCATACTGTAGGGGTCATTTGAAACATATCTTTTTCTGTGAATAATTAAAATACTTTCTGGGTAAACTTGAATCAAGAAATTTTGGTTTGATAATTGATAATATGGGTTTGAATTATTTCTTCCAAATTTAACACTTTGAAATTCATAACCTTTTAATTTAATTAATCTACTTTTTCTATTTTTCCACCATTCTGGAAATCTTGTTAATCTTAGCACATAAGAAGTATTATGCAATTCAAAGATTTCGTTCTTACTATGCAGTATCTTTCCACAAAAATGGTACTCACCATTAACTATTTTCCAAATTTGTTCTTTATTTTCAATTAACTTTTGGTCTCTGAGTATATTTAGTCTTTTATATAGGGTAGAGGTCTTTAGACCGGTTAATTCTTGTACTCCTTGTGCATGAAGTCCTGTCTTTGATTTGTATAAACATCTTATTATTTTTCTATCATTATCATTAACTTTCCACACCTTTTTCATTCCACGCTTTTTAGTAAATTTTTTTTCCATTTTATTTTTATTTTGGGGGTAATGAAGCATCTTTAATTGCTAGAACTTTATTATCAATGTAATCCTTTAACTCTTTTACTAATTCCTCTTGAGTAACTTTAAGTATTTCCAATTCTTTAGTTAAAACATCCATTTTTATATCAGTGTATTCTTTTAGCTTCTTGCACCAATCCATTATTTCTTCCTGGTTTAATTCCTTTTTTTTCTCACCTCTTATTTCAACTATCCTGTGTCCTTCTTTATTCATTTCCTCTAATAATCTTTCAGTAGATTCTCCCATCCCTTTCTTTTCTTCTTTTTTTGAATCAAAGCAATACCAAGTTCCTTTATAGCTTGTTAAGAAAGATTCAGCATATTTGTAGATATCGCCACTAAAGGTCATGAATTCCTCTAGGTCACACGATTTTATCTTTTCTTGAGGAATATCTAGCTTGTCTATTTTTATTGCCTTTTTATTTAGTTTTTCTATTTCTTTTTTCATATTGAGTATTGGTAATTTAATTTTCTTGAATAATTATATCTCTTATGACAAGCCTTACAGACTATTTTTACATTACTCTTTGGATGATTTAGAGACAATACTGTGTAAAGTCCTCCCTCAACACCTCGGATAATTCGATGAGGTTCTAATTTTCCTACTTTCTTTTCATCTTTTTTACAATCTTGACAAATATGATTTACAGCATCCCTATACCTCATTTTAAGCCATGCTGGACAGGTCTTGTAACCCCAATAAGGTTTTCCTCTAAACATTAATATTTCTGGTTCGTTCATTTTACCACCTTTACTATATTTAAAAATCCACATTTCTTACACTCTTTAACTATTGCTCCTGTGCTTGATACAATTGTGAATTTAATCTTTTTTAAAGGTAAAATTTCACAACCATTAACAGTAATTTCTAAGTCCTTAATATCTTTTCCATATAAACCCATAAAATACTCTAAGTCTATATTTCCTATTGTACCTTCTATTATTATCTTAGTTCTTTTATTTTTCATTTTTTCACCTCTTTTGATACAACTATAAACTTTTCTGCTAATTTATAAGTATATCCACTTTCAACTCTCTCTTTTTTTAAAATTCCTAATGAAGTTAAAAATAATATTCCATCTTTATAATAATCATCTGGACAATACCCTGCACCTGCTTGACCAGATATTTCTGATAATCTAAGGGCATTATTATTCTTTTTTAATATTATTAATATTCTTTTCAATATCCTTGTTGTTGCTAATTTTTCTCTTTTCATTCTTTCTTTTCCTCTTTTATGAAATCTTCTGCTTCTGAAAGAATACAAGATAAGTTATAAACAAAACTTCCTGGTTTCTGACTACTGTCATCTTCAACAATTATCATATTTAATTTAATTATTTCTTTCTGTGAAAGTTTTAAATATTTATTTCCTTCAATATCTATTATTTTCATATTAACTTCCCCAAATTTATTAAATTATATATTCCATGACAAAAAGCAAATCCTAAAACAAAATAAAATAATTTTCCTTTAGGTCTATTAATTTGGTATGTTATTGCTTTTCTCCAAAAATCTATTTTACTTTTAAAACTCATTTTCAGTCATCTCCATTTTATATTAACTCCTTTAAGTCTTCAATTATTTGATTGCAAACATTTCTTCCCTCTTCTGTTCTACAAATGCTTTTACCTGCCTCATATTCATTAATCTTAAATTCTCTCTTTCTAAAAATAGTATCGATTAGAGGATATAATAAAAAGAATAATTTATGTCTACACATGGGAGATTCATTACAGAATTTTGTATCATTACAACAATCACATAAGATTAAAGTTCTTCCTTTTTTTACTTGTCTATGAACATTTCTTCTTTCCACATCCATATTAATCTCTGAATTTACTTTATAATTATTCTCTTTATAAACTTTTATGCAATGTTTTATGTCTTCATTCATTTTTTCTTATGACCCCTGCACAATATTCTATTATACCCTCTTTCCTTAATAAATCTAACATTATGCACCAATAGTTTTGAAAAAACCTATCTGAATAATAATTTTCTTTTGTCCTCAGGTTGTAATCAAATGTTCTAGCGAACACAAGAGCATTTGGGATAGAATCAAGTTGCTCTTCTTCTTCTAATTTCTTTAGTAGATAATTTTGTACCCACATTTTTTCAATCATTCTTATCTTTGTTGTTGTTTGTGAATTATTTCTATAAGTTATTACTTCAATTATATCTTTCCCATATTCCACATCAAAAGATGATTTTCCTTGTTGTTTTTCTAATTCCACCCTCTCTATACTTAATTCTTTATACTTGTTTTTTATTGATTCTAAAAATATTGAAAAATCATCTGGGGTAAACATCTTTGTAGTTTTACAATATTTATGCTCTTCATTAAATAATTTAGTTGATGCTTCAATCCAAGACTTGAATGTTTTTGCTTTTGATTGTCTTTCAAAAAGTTCTGTTCTCTTCCTTGTCTGTTTTGGTTTGAATTCTAATATTGGTTCTACTTGTCTAACTTTTTTTTCAATTAGCATAATATTTTCTCCTCATTGATTTATATGTAAAGATATAGAATACAATTCCAATACTAGCTCCAATTAGCGGAAGTAATCCATTAGCTTGACCTATACAATTTAGACCCATTGTAGAACCAGTAAAACAAGCTAATAATCCTTGAGTAGTCATAAAGATAAATTCATTCATTGAAATAACCCCTTTCTTCTAAATCTTTTATTATTGTGCTAATCTTTTTTTCAAATTTCTTAAATTCTTTAGTGAAATGTAAAACATTTTGTATTGCTCTTTCACCTTCTTCTTCGGAAATATCTATTTCCTTTAACTTCTTTTTTAACATACAATAGAATAGTAGTAGTAGTATTTAAATGTTTCTATCTGTACTCGACAAGAATTAGATGTCCCTATAATTTCTTCTTAAATCCCTTTACAAATTTCTTCCATTTGAATATCCCTATCAAGATGTAGACCACAATTATTCCTCCAAGAACCCAAAGGATGATATTTAGAAGTAAAGGATTTTCTTTTATCACAGTGTAAAATTTGTATATTAATAATACTATGAATACTGTCACTACAATTGGCAAAGTTACTAACATATATTTAATTAATCTATTTTTCTTTCTCATCTTTATTTAAATACCTCACAAAATTGTCTTAAACTTTCATCTGAATTTAGATTATATTTATCAAGCTCATCCCCAAATGTAGTTTTTTCTCCACTTACATAATAGAAAATCCCATGAATAGCTACTTTATCACAATATCCAAGATATACTTTTTCCCCACATATTTCTGTTAAATATTCAACTTCATTAAAAGAACCTAAGTATCCCCCTAACTTTTTACATTCTTCATTTAAGACAACACTATTTTTATAACTATCACTGGTGAAGAATAAAACCCCTCCTACTAATCCCGATATCAAAACAATTAAAACTATTATTCCAAGTAATTTCATTTTAATCCTTAAACCCTAGAGTCCTCCTAAATATCTTTACAAAAGCATTCCATTTCTTATGCCCAGTTAATGAATTAAGGAGCAATAAGAATACCGATAAGAAGAAAACCATTAATCTAGATAAATTCAAATCATTAGCATAACTATCCCATGCAAACTGCAAAATTACGAATGAATTAAATATGAAACCAATTGTTTCTATTGTTCTTGGTTTTTTTATCCCAAAAAATAAAAAGAATATAGAAATTAACCCTACTGCAATCCAACCATAACCAAAAGCAAATATTGAATCTAAAGGATTTCCAAATAAATTAAATGCTAGTGTTGTAAAATATAGTCCAATTGAAAAACCTATTAATAAAGAAAGTAAAGCACTATCAAATCTAAATCCGTTCTTTTTCTTCATTTTAACCCCTAGACATCCTTAAAGCTTCTTGTTTAGCTTCAGCTTCATTATCATAAAGTTTTTTTGTACCATCTGACTTACCTCTCACTGGTTGAACTATCGGATGTTTTGATTTTCCATATCCACTCCAAATTATTTTATATTTTACCATGTTATTTTTATGTCTTTCGATTATTTAAATATTGTGTTTTTGAATTTAAATTCAATTGAATGCCCCTGCCCAAAATGGAATTATTTGTAAGAACAATATTAATGCTCCTTGAACAAAAAACCATATTAAAATAGGAATCCAAGCATGTCCGCTAGTAATCATTGACCTTTTCATTTTAGCTCCATTACTTCTTCTTGCTTTTGTTATTGAAGCTACAAAAATATAAATAAACATTGGAAGAAGCCAGATTACTAATTGAATTATAATAAATGGTGTGGACTGAGTCACAGCTACAATTTGTTCAAAACTAACCTTTTGTGCTATTTGTATTGTTTCATTTATCATTTTAATCTAACACCTCACAAATATAAGGTTGTACATTCCAACCATATTCTACTGGACAGGCTTGGATTCCCACACTAACTACAAATTTCCAAGGGGCGTCTTCATGATATGTAACAGGACAAACATAATCCACAGCATTATCTACTGGAAAATAATCATATATTTGCCAAGCCATTCCATTTGAATCATAAAGTGTCCATTCCATTGGATATTGTTCTGGACCGTAACAATCTTCCAAAGCATAATCCCAGCTTCTTGTTATCTTTGCTCCCAATACATAATTTCCACCAGTTGTCCAATCCATAGTTATTACATTTATTGAATCATCATCTCCAAAACCTGCACTTCCAAAACCACTACTTCCACTTCCAACATTGTCTCCAACCTCATAACCTTCTGGAGGGGCTTGACAATAACCTCCACTACGAGTCTGAACACAAATCTCTCCTAAGTCACAAGCTAGATTTGTTGCAACCACATCTCCACTTAAACAAGTATATTCTGTTACTACTTCTCCTAAATCTAAACAATCATCATAATAATAAATTGAATCTGCTATTACATGTCCTGGAACATCCTTATTGTTTCCATCTGAATCTGTACAAGAGCTTGGGTCTATTACACTTAAATCTTTATCATTTGTTCTACACCAAGTTCCATCTGCATTAGCACAAATAACTGCAAAAACATATTCTCCGGCAATATCTACAACTTGAGATTCACTATAAATTCCGTTTGAATCTGTAACCACATTGGCTAATAATTCCCACTCTCCACTATCTTTTTTAATTGCGATTGTACACTTAGAATTTATTCCATCACTAATTGTTCCGGTTACTGATTCACCTACTTCAATTGTTGATTTGCTTAAAGAAAGAGAACATTGTCCAGTTGGATTGTCTTCTAATAAGGTTTGTTTTTCTTTATTTAATCCTACTATACTATTAATTATCCCTAGTTTACTCAAGAAAATTATTCCTCCCACAATTGCTCCTATAATTAAAAGCACTAAAATTATTCCTATTATTAAACTCCAATTAATTTTCATTTTCATTGTAATTTCACCAAATGTTTAAATATATCAACACCCATTATGGTTAGAAATAATGTTATAATGAAAAATGTTGAGAAATATGCAATAAATAAGAATACTAATCCTCCAACAACTGCAGTTGATAATAACCAACCAATCCAATGTTTGGGGTCATTTAGTAATTTTATTATTTGTTTTTTTATTTTCACTTTTTCTTTCTAGCTATTAAAAAGATTATTAAAACTAAGAAAATAACTATTCCTCCAATTAATATATAATTCAATAAATTTGATTCTTCTTCTTCATCATCATCCCCAGTAATATCTTGTTCACATTTACTTAAAGAACTATAATCTGAATCTAATTTAGATTCTTCAGTTACAATGTGTAAATCACAAACATTATTTTCTAGTCTATAAACTTCTATTTCGTTTGGGGCAAGAACTATATTTTCCTTACATTCATCCAAAGTTAAATAATCATTACTTGTTTTTTCTAAGACATTTATTGAAATTGATGAACATGAATTATCTAAAAATCTATAGTAATCCATAAATTCTTCTTCAATTTCTTCCTCTTCAACTCCACATTTTCCTATTACTTCCCCACTAATTTCAAGTTTATTGTTTTCACAAGTTATATAAATAGTACCATCACATTTTGTTTCACCTTCTAAACATTCTACTCCACATTCTCCTACTTCCAAATCTGCGTATGTAAACCAGTCACTAAAATCTCCATAACTTATACATTTTTGTAATTTTAATCCATCGCATTTTTCTTCTCCATTTTCACATACTGATTCTCTTCTACATTCCCATTCTGTAAATTCCCTTCTAGTATCACAAAATTCATCCGATGCACAATTTGAATCTTCGAAACATTCTACTACTTTTAATTCATCAAAAACATCTCCTAAATATCCCCCACATTTTCCTGCCCAAGCCCATGCTTCAGTAGTTTGACAATATGATTGACCTGGTTGTAACGGTCCTTGTCCAGCAAGACAACCTGGAGGACTTGCACTACTATAATCATAATCCCATGCACAAGCTACATATTTTTCAGGATTACCATTTTTTATTGGTAAATAGTGTCTTCCTTCATTAGACCTGGATATTCCACTATAACCAGAGTCTGAGGCATCCATAGACCAATCATTATAACCAAAACCTAAATAAATTTCATCTCCAATTCTAGAAATATCAATATAATATTCTCCTATACAATATCCTCCTTGGGAATCTCCATCACATTTTGGATAAGACCCTTCTATTTGTGCATAGGCTCTTGCATCCCCAAAAGAATAAGAATTATCATAACTCCAAGCAGATACGCTAGATATTATAAAAACAGACATTAGAAGTATAAAAAATATTTTTTTCATTTTAGTTTCCACCACCACCACCAATCCCTCCAGAAGATAAGCCTCCTGATTCAGTTATTGATTGAAAGATACTTGTGTCTGATAAAAATATTGCTATAAAAATAATTGCTAAAGCAATTATCCCTAAAATCAAATAAATCCAAAACTTTTTCATCTTTTCAACTTCCTTTTAATCATTATTGAAAATATAATTATTGCTAGTACTAAAAGTGTGAATGCTAAATAAACCCAAGTTGATAAAACACACTTATTAATTACCTTTGGTTCTGAAATTCCTGCCCAACATAAAGGATTTCCTTGGCATGATTCTTTTTGAACATGGTCTTTGAAGAATCCGCAATCAATCGATGGTAAAGGGTCATCTTTCTCCTTACATTGTGATTCTCCACTCTCTAATATGGCACATCCATATTGACAATCTTCTGTTTCATAACTTGTTCCATCTGAATTACATTTCTTTAAAGTCTTTGAATCTATACAAACTACGCTATCTGGAGTACAAATTATATTTTCTTGAAATTCTACTTCTAAATTGAAGTTACAAGTATCTCTATCTCCACTTTTTCTATCCTCTATAGTCACTACACAATTATTTCTTTGTTTACCAGAATCTGAATTTATTCCAGATATTTGAGAACTAAATGTTTTTGTTTGGTCTTTAATTATGCTCATCTCAGGAATTGCTATAGTATTTACTTGGGAATCCCCATCACAAGATACTGAACCAAAAAAACTACCGGTATTTATTCCTATGTTTTTAACAACTATTTGTAAGTTATATTTTTCTCCAGACCTAATACTTTTATCTTCTGCACAGGAGATTATTTTTGGTTCTCCCTTTAACTCTTCTATCTCTACATATCTAGCATCTAGAGTTATTTTAAAAGAAGGAAATACATTTGCAGTCTTCATATAAACTTTTAATCCTTTATCTGTAAATTCTATAGATTCTGCATTTACTTCATTTGTAAATTTACTTGTTTTATCTTGCATAATTAAATTTAAATCATTATTAAGATTACTTATTATAGATTTTGCTGTATCTGTTGAAGTAAATGTTCCTATTTCATCTCTAAAGAATAAAGGCAATATTGATGTAGAAGTCCAAGCGTCTAAATCTATCATTCTTTGATATTCTGAGTCCTTAAATAGTAAAGCATAAGATGGTTTTGTTAAATGAATATAATTTACTAAATTTCCTGTCCATTCTACTCTAGCTTTTCCATCTCCTGACCTAACTACATTACTTCCAACAGAAGGATTTATAGCACCAATTAGATTTCCATCTATCTTAAATTCTACCCTTGTATTGTCCACTACAACTCCTGTAAAATCTGAATGGACTCCTTCAAATGTTTGGTAAGCACATAATTTTGTAGTTCCAACTCTAAATACTTCTTCTTCAGATAATCCTAATCTACCGGGTATATTATTATCACATCTTTTAAAAATGCTTAATTCAAAATAATCTATTTTACTAAATATCTTTCTCTCGTCTTTAAAAGCATAAAATTCTCTAGATGGATTTTCCATAGAAACTTGTAATGTTGCGATATCATTTACTCTATATCCTTGGTCTTTTATCTTTTCATTTATCACATCTTTATTAAAATCTATTTTTAAGTTTTCTGCACCATTAACTACTCCCTGTATAATTATCCTTTGCCCTGAATCTGTTATTTGCACTTCATCAATAGATAAAAATGTAGAGCCATAAGTCACACTTTGTGAAGAACCCCCTTTAATCAAGAAATAACTACCTACTCCTAGCCCTAATAATAAGAAGATTATAACGCCTATTGCAATTGCTTTTTTCATACATATTTTAAACACTTATACTATTTAAATATTTTCTTTTTGAATTTTTATTCAAAATCTAAGAATATATCCAATCAGATAAATTCTACCTTTAATTCCCCTTTTTTTGGGGTTTCTGAGAAAATAAATTTTACTTTCCAATATTCATCATTTTGTTCTTTTTTAAATTTCTTCCTTAGAAAAGACTTCTTTAGATAGAAGAAATCATGCTCTATTATTTCTATTTTCTCTAGATATTCTCCAAATTCTTCTGTTGCAATATATTCTAAGAACACATTATCAAAAATAGGTATTTCATAATATTTTTCTTCTAATTTATCTATAATTACTTGCTTTAAAGTATTTCTATTTAGCCATTTATTTATCTTTGGTATCTTCCTAGTTAATTTCTTATTTTTAGAAAAGATTAGAATTAATCCAACAAAAAGTAATGTATGTAAAGTGGTAAAAATGAATATGTAAATAAGGTTGTGTATTATTGCAACACTTATAAAAATATATCCAATAAATAGTAAAGTAGAATTAAGAAAAGGTTTCATGAATGTATGCACTACCATCTTATGCACAGGGGATTTATTTGGATAATCAAAAGAAACTGGATTTTCTTTATCTTTAAAATTTATAAATATACGACTATTGCTAGGGTTTTCTAGTTGGTATCTTCTTTTTGGTCTTTCCATTTTTCTTTTAGAATTATATTAATTAAAATTCTTCAAAAATTGGGTCTCCATATATCTTTCCATGTTTAATCACTTCCTTTATCTCTTCTTCCTCTTCCTCAGAATAAGTTGTGTTCCCCTCTATTTTTCCTTTTCTTTCAAGATAGTCTATCGCATTCTTTCTTTTCATTTTACCTCCTTATGTATCTTTTTTAACATATAATAAAATAGTAGTAGTAGTATTTAAATGTTTTGTTTTTCATAACTTAAAAAATAGCAACGCCTGTAAAAAATACAACAAATGAAACAATTACCCCTAAGAAAAATCCTGTAACCGGCATATCCTTTTTACTTAATACTGTTAATAAAGTCACAAAAGATATAAAAGAGAGTATCATTGAAATAGCCCAAACAGGGTAAGCTTTTCTATCTTCTATTGGAGTATCATTTAAAGCTGGAATTAAAGACCACTTCCTTATTTGTCCTAAAAATGTCGCTTTGGTTGAAACACTCAGTTTAGAGAATTTTATAGTATTTTTCTCTTGAGTAGTTCCAATTATATTGAAAAAGTATTCATCACCGATTGTTGAATTCTCTGGAGTATAAATTTCAATTCTAACTCTCTCTGGATTTTGTTCATTTGGAGATATGATTAAAGTCTCATTTGGAAATACAACATAATCACAAATATTTATATTTGTAGTAGAATTAGTTGAGTTATCCTCTTCACAAGCCAAGTTTAATTCTTCTTCTTTTATCCCCTTGTTTATTATCAAAAAAGTTTTTGACCTTGGTCTTATTGAATCTTTTGCTAAACTAATATCTAAAATGTTATTTAAGTTTTCAGAAACTATTGATATATTCTTTGAGGGTTCATAATTTGTTATTGTACTAAATGAACCTCCCCCTACTCCTGCTTCTGATTCATTTAATAAAAAAGTCATATTTGTTGAATTTTCATTATTCGCTGAATCAATAGCATATATTTTTAAAACAAAATTTCCATAAGAGGTAGTTGTTGCACTTTTTTCTTGATTACAAATAAAAGATATATTTTCATTTGCCCCATCTATTGAACCAGTTGAATTATATATTGAATATTTACATGAATCTAAATTTGTATCTTGTATTGTAGTATTAAATGTGAATGTTTGAGACCCTTGAGTAGTTGTTAAATAATTAAAAGATAATTGGGGATAAATTGAATCTATGAAAAACTCTCCCGTATTTGAACTAAAACCGGTATTTGTAGAATTACAATAAAATGTAACTTCATGACTTCCTTGTTCCATTGAGGAATTTGTATGATTAAATTGATTAGTTGATTTCTCTAAATAATATTCATATACTTTATCTCCAAAACTATCTACAATTAAGAAATTTGAATTGTAGTTATCTATTTGATAATTTGTTATTCCATATGGCTGACCGTTTCCTCCTACTGCTGTGTCAAATGAAATTCCAGTATATGTTCCATTATAATAATATTTATACACTTCATCATCCCCGGAATCTGATAAGAATAGATAATCTCCATATGAAGATATCCCACTATTTCCTCCATCAGTAAGAGTATCAAAATGAAAGTCTGTATTTGTACCATTAATATAAAATTTACAAACTTCTAGATTTGTTAAATCTATTATCCATAAAAAATCTCCATCATTAGTTATCCCAAATGGTGAAGTACATTGACTATATTGCATATCTATGTAATAATTATAAGTTCCATCCATATCATGATTATGAATTCTATCCAAAGTATTATCTACTACCCAAAAATCTGTTCCGTTTTGAGTTATTCCAAAAGGATAATCCCCCACACTATTAAAAGAATCTCCACTATATGTCCCATTCATATGGTACTTTTTTATATCATTATCTGTTGGGTCAGAGACCCATATAAATGTTCCATTTGTCTCTACTCCAAAAGGTTGGGTAATATTATCTGCTGTACTAAATGAGAATCCGGTATCATTACCTTCCGAATATTTAATAGTACCTAAAGTTATATTGTTTGCCCCATTTAAAGAATACAGACAAGTATCAGTTACATCTTTTGAATCTACACTAATATTAAAGATTATTTCATTTGTTGTATGATTTATATCCAAGGGGGAATTTATTGTGATATTTGGTTTTATACCAAAATAAGAGCTATTCTCATGAAATATTCCTGAAGAAGAATTAAAATAAGTCATTTTTGATTCATAATATTTTCCAACATCTGAAGGCATTGCACCAATTGTTACTCTTAAAGACAAATCATTTCCATCTGATATGAATTTTGTTTTATTTATATTTGCAAATGTCTTATTTCCTGCATTTGTACTTGAATAACCTGCAATTTGTTCATAAGAACTTAATAAATAATTATAGACATATATTAAAGTATTTCCGGAAGAACCATTTGTTTTTATCTTTATTGAAATATTATCTGAGGATAGCCATTCTGAGTCATAAGTATAATTTTCTTGTATCTTTATTGCACTTCCAGTAGTTGATTCTGAATATGTTTCCCAATTACTATCATTTGATAAAAGTATATTATTTGCAGAACCATCATAATCTACTGATATGGATGATTCTAAATTTGTTATTAGACTCTCATTACAATAATAATCTAAACTGTAGTAATTTGATAGAATTGAACTATTTAGACTATAAAAATAAGTACTATTAAATTTATTCATAGAGATATTTGATTCATTATTAAGACTATAAAAACAGCTATCTGTTGTGCTAGTTTCTAAATTAACTGTACTTAAATTAAAATTTATTTCCTCGTTTGGATTATAATCTTGTTCACCTGGACTTATGATATTTATAATCATTGCTGAAGAAAAAGACAAGAATATCATAATGGAAAAATAGATAATGAATTTAGATTTTGATTCTTTCATTTTATATTATAGTCTCTCCCATTTGTACCCTTATGAATCTAATTTTTGCATTTTTATTCATATACAGAATAGAATATAGAAATATATAAAGTTATCTTTTAATAAGAACCTTTCTTCTTTCTTAGTTTTGGGTCTATCGCTAATACAATCCAATAAACTATTAATGTGACCTGGAATAGAACTGTGAAGACAAACCAATAAATTCTTTTTCTCATTGCTTGATGCCAAAGAGTTCTAATTAGAATTGCCAACCAAATTACTGAAAGAATTAAATATAATATTGCTATTCCTGTTGCTCCCATGATTATTAAAAGGTGTAGTAGTATTTAAATGTTTTTATTTAAACTTCCTTGAGAAGAAGTGAAGCACTGAAAGTATTAGCCCTAGTATTGCTACAATTACCCCAACAGTAGAGGAGAAATTAAGTAACCAAGTAGGTGCAGAGTTTCTAATTATATTTACGAATAAAGCACTGTTTACAATTAATACAGCAGCAACAACAGTAGATAATAATACTATAACATCATTTACATCAAAACTTTTGTAACCTTTTTTCTTAATGTAATCTATAACTCTAGATTCAAAAAATAAGAATCCTCCCAAGAAGAAACCGAAAATCATAGGAATCCAAACTAACCATTGTGCTTTACCTAAAGAAGCTAAACCATACATAATAAACATAAGAGCAAGAAACATTCCGATTAATCTCATAGAGTTCTTTTCTAACCTAGCCTTTGAAAATAATCCTTTCTTCATGTTTTTTCTAAATCTTTGAAGTATTTAAATGTTTTGTTTTTGAATTTTTATTCAAATTCTCAAGAAGGTATTCCTACTGCTAATTTTCTCTTTTTTCCTTTCCTATATCTTTTATAAATCGTTACTCCAATTGTTCCTACTAATAAGAAGAACCATATTAGTCCAGCTATTAAGAACAAATCCTCTGTTATAATTATTAAATCTCTCAGTGTTAAAAAGGCATTATTCATTATATGCCATACAAAAAATGGTATTAGAGATGCAAATAGTAATGTTAAAAGACTTCCTATAAACCCAAATAAGAATGTTCCTATCAGCCCTGCATCAGAACCTGAATATGCTATTAAATGATAACTCATCCAAAGTAGACCCATTAAAATACAAACAAAGAATCCTGCTCCATAGTAAGCATAAATATTTTTATTTTTTAACCTAGATAATATTAATGCCACAGCACCCATTAACAACATAAAGAAAAATAGTAAAGAAGCATTTTCTCCCCATCCTGGAACTAATGCACTAAATGTAACTTCCGAGGCTAAAGTCACTTGTTGTAATTGCAACTGTGGAACTCCCGATACAGCTAATTGCGGATTTCCTATTAGAAGTAATCCATAAATTCCAAAGACTAATATAGATATTAAAAATAATCTCAAAGGATTTTTAGTCCATCTCATTGGATTCTTTTCTTCACTTTTTCCAGAATCTCTAAATAACTGCCAAAGAAGACCATTTCTCTCTGGGGAATGTATAAAACTTGCAGTAAATAATTTTGTATACCAAGCACCACTTGAATCTACTGAAGGATGTTTCTTTGATTTTCCTAAGAACCATAATTCAGAAATTGGAAATAGTAAAAGTGTTATTGAACCGAATATAAAAGGTAAATAAGTTAAGAAATTTGCTAAATAAGAGCCAAACACTAATGATTGTCCTTTTATGAAACTTTCTTCAAATCCTCTAAGAGAAAGTCCAACTAATAATGGAAAGAATACAACAAATCCAACTAGAAAAGTGTATAATATTATTTCTACTTGAGCAGACCTTCTATAATTAGCTTCTGACATATAAATTGGACACTCTACAACTATTTAAATATTTACTTTTTGAATTTTTATTCAATTTTTTATGCCTTATAGTTAATCTCCAACCTCATAAATTATATCTATATTGCTTCCTAAATTTACTCCCAAAGATTCAGACAATAATTCCCACTCTTCTGGATTCTCATTATAGGTTAAGTCATTATCAAAAATGTAGAAAGTAACTTTATCCATTGCATTTATTTCATTAGATTTTACAGTAAAATTAAATTCATAAAAACTATCTTTTAACGAGACATTTGTATAAAAGCATTTATCCACAATCTTTTCTAATCTCTGTGGTTTTTCTGTTTTCTCGAATTCAGAAGCGATAGTTATTACTCCTGGTGTCCATGCAGTACAGATTCCGATATTTTTATAATTAGATTCAGAGGTTATATTTAATATTAATATCTTTTCACCGATTTCAATTTTTCCTGAATGTTCTACATCTATTCTCCCTATTTTATCTACAAGACAATCTTGTTTTGAAGAATTAAGTTCTAACTCATTACCTGTAAAACTCTTTTTTACTTTTTCAATATAATAACCTCTCCCCCCACAATAAATTGTCAAAATATCATTATTTGATAGATTCTTTACCTCAGTATATGAATCCTTTATTAATAGTCCTCTTTTTATTTCTGTTTCGGTTAGATTTGAAAATAGATAATAATCTATCTCAATTGATTTTTTAGAATCAAAGTCCTTTCCAATCAAATAGAAATCCATGACATTATTTGATTCTAATTGTTTCTTCTCTTCTTGATTTGAAATTTTAATTATTGCTATTGTCACTCCTATCACCACAAGTAATAACAATATAAAAAATATCCATGCTAAAACATTAGTTTCTCCTTTCTTTTCCATTATTATTCCTCCGGGAATCTTAACATACCTAAGAATATAAATAGTAGTACTATTAAAACTATCCCTGAAATATAATAAAATAATATTAAGTTCTTTGGAAAGTAATTAATTAACCTTAATATTCCATCTAGAAGTACATATGAAGAACCCATCACAAAAACAAAAAATGTGGTGATTAAGATTTTTTCTTTTAATTTAACCATTATGAACTGTTTTCCATTTTAATTAATATCTCTTCTGGAAATGCAATAGTGTTATTATTTACTATTGTGTAATTATTATAATTATTATTTATTATTGTGTGATTATATATATTTTCATTTGAACTATTCATAATAATATCTCCTAAACCTACATCCACCTTAAAATCTTTATTTGCTACTTTTGATAATATAGAGTTTCCCCATATCATATTTATAAATAATAATAAAATTAACAGACTTGCAAATATCCAAATTCCAGCGTATGTTTTTCTACTTACTAATTTTACCCCATATTCCTTCGTCCTGGGATTATCATTAAATTCTTTTATCTCTTGTTTTTTTTCTTCTTTAATAGTTTTTGGTTCAGATTCATATTTTGATTCTTCCTGGATAACTTCTTTTTTAGGTACACTTTTCTTTTTTGGAGAACAATTTATCTCTTCAACTTCATTCTCTTTCAATCCCGAGTCTGTTAATGTTTTTTTTACCATAATATCTACCTAAAATTTTAAAAAAAATAAAAATAAAAATAAAGTTTGACTATTTTTTAGTCTTTTTTGCTTTTTTCTTTCCGTTACGATTCATCTTTGCTCTGCAAACATTTCCTTTCCCATCTACATAGTAAAGATAACCCGGTTCTCTTTCAACTACTTTCTTAACTAGAATTTCTCCCATTTTTACCTCCTTTTAGATTCCAATATGTTCTATTACCTTCTATTCTTTGAATAATCTTTTTTTCTTCTTCTAGTTCTCTTAAATATTTTTTAGCATAAGGTAAGCTAGATTTTATTTCAAAAGCTATTATTGATTCAACTAATTCTCCTTTCTTTTTTAGTAAATCTAAAATTAAATCTTTCTTTTCCATATATAATAGTAGTAATAGTAGTATTTAAATGTTTCTACTTAGGGGCTTGTCAAGTTAACATTTAAAACACTTCCATTTGTTGCAACATAACCAGAAGGGATTATAAAAGTTTCAAAGAAATTTGTACTTATAACAGAGGGTGTTGTTCCAGTATCTACTTCTAATTCAATAGCAGTTCCATTTGTCCAATTTATTGTGTAGTCTACATTTTTTTCAGCTGGATTTTCATCACAAATTCCTGTAACTGTTGCAGTATCTCCTTCTGAATAGGTTGTTTTATCTAAAGTTACAGTACAAATTGCTGAAACAGAAGCTATTAAAAACATACCTAGAATCAAAAATAGGAATACTTTTCTCATAGTTTACAAAGAATTACCAACTATTTAAGATTTTCTATTTCTGAATTTTTATTCAAAAATAAACAGAAAGAGGAAAAAAAATAAAAAAAAATAAAAAAATAAACCTAGTTTACTTATGCTGAGTTTATGAAGAAGTTGTAAGTCACAGTATTTTCATACTTAGCATCTCCACTTGCATCTTCTACACCAGTACTTATTGATAAATCGTCATCAATAAATTCTTGTTCGTTGAACCATGCAGTGTAAACTCCACCAGCTAAATCATTTGTACCTTCTAACTGAACATTTAAAGCATATTCAGATTCAGTTCCACCAATTATGGCAGGAACTTTGAAAGCTACTAATTCTCCACCAGCAGTAACAGGAGTGTACGCTTGAGGCACAGTTACTGAAGCTAATGAACCAAGAGTTACATCACTAATATTTACTCCACTTCCAGCAGCGAATTCTAATACATATAATCCGTCTCCTGAAGATTCTAGAGCAGTACCAGAGAAAATAACTTTAGCCTTCATAACACCACCAGCAGTAACATCACTTATATTAACTGCACCATCTGCGATAGCATTTGATAAAGTATTTGAGTTCTTATCTTGAATCTCTATACTTGGGTTGTCTAAAGTAGAATAGTAAAGCTTAGCATCTAAAGTGTATCCTCCACAAGGCATTACAAAATTGAAAGACTTATCAATTGAGTCTATATCACTAACTAAAACATTAACATCAGCCCCAACGGGGAATGTAGTTGTTCCAGATATAACAGTAGTACTAACTGCTTTGCCTACAATTCCAGCAGTAATTGTTGAACTTGTTGGAGCAGTTCCTCCATCAATAGCACTAAGTTCATTTACTGTTAAAATACCTGAAGCGTCTGCACATTTTGCCTGGTCTTCTGTTTGTCCAGTTTCAGTCTCAGTTGTCTTTTGGAAAACATCACTTTTATATAAAGCAAAACCTCCAACACCTAAAACGAGAATTAAAGCTATGAATATAGCCCAAATCATTGCTTGACCTTTCTTATTTTTCATCTATATTTGTCCTCCTTTTTAGACTCTATATTAAATATCATAAAAATACTACTACATTACCCTTTATAAATCATAATAGTAAAACTACTAACCTTTAAATACTACTACTACTTTAATTATCTATGAAAGAATCTACTGAATTAATCTGGATTATCAATCTAATTACTAGCCCCTATATTAAAAGACTATTTTCTAAGAATTCTGCTTCAATTAAAGAATTGGAAATTATCTCTGGCTCTGCAACTAATAATAAAGTATTTAGAAAATGGTTTAAAGAAATGTTAGATAAACGCTGTTTTGAATTAGGTTCTATCAAGAGTGTAAATTATAATTCTAAAGAAATTCAAACATATTTCGTTAATAAAATTAATTTTCTCAAGGTTCTAAAAAATATGGATTTATTTAATAAACTCTATAAAGTTAGTTATGAAGATTACTTATCTCTTAAACTATAATTATTTGCACAATATAAGCTAGTAGACTAGCTAATCCGTGGAAAGGTAGATTCAAGAATAATATTATTCCCACCTTCTGATATGGGTCTAATCCTTCTGCAAATTCAAAAGCTATATCCCCTGAGATTAATTTAAATATTACTGAAGCCATATTTATGAAAAGTAAAAATAAGAATCCATACCATATAGTTTTTCCAGTATTTTTCATATTTTCAGAAGTATTCCTTTGTCTTAGTATTTTATAGATTATTGCAAAAGGGATTGTTATCAAAAATATATTTGCCATGAAACGCCAGATTAGTTTAAAAATATTCCACCCATATTTGAACTTTTGAAATATCCCCTCACTTGGTTTATCCATCCCTATCAACTCTTTTGGATTTTCCTTTAATGTTTGTACATCATCATATATTAGTGAATCTGCATTTGTCAAGCTTAAACCTAAACTTATTATGGGATAAGTCGGATTATTTGTTTCTGCTGCAATTTGAAAAGAGCCTATTATTCCCGGAAGTATTGCAATTAGTATAAAAAAGATATAATAATTTTTCCGGAGAAATCTCATCACACTCATTGCTCCGGCTCTTGTTGGGGTTATAAATTTTAAAAAGCTCATTTAATCTCCTATAAAGACACTAAAGAATAAGCCTATTAGGTTTTTTATATCTTTTGAATTGAAAACAACATAATCTTTAATTCTCTCACCTTCCCAATAAGCTCCATAATCATCACTTACATAAATATTTACTGACTCTCTTAACTTATCAAAGCCTTCAAATTTCTTCAACATATCTACTAATTTTTCTTCAACATCTCCTTTGAACAAGTGTAGATTGTTTGCAAATATTTCATAACACTCAAAAAATAAAACTCCCAACTCTCTTAAGTCCTTACTTTTAGATTTTAATTTTTTTAATCTATCTTCATCAATTATGTCATCCACAAAATCTTCTTCGTCTTCTATGTCTTCGATAATCTTTTTTATTTTATCCTCAGTAAAAAATTCATTCATGGGGTTCTAACCTCTCTTCTCTTAATTTTTTTCTTCTTTTCATTCTCTTAATACTTAAGACAATTATTATTGCAATACATACTACTGCATAAAATACATAACCCAACCAATTAAATTTTTCTTCTTCTTTTATATCCAAGATAATTACTTCAGGTGTATCATTCTCAGGTACTTCTATTAAACAAGTTCTATTTGTTTCTGGAAATTGAACATAACCTCTACATTTTTCTTTCTTTCTTGAACAAGTTCTATATTGTGATTCTCCATCACAGGTAGTCCAATCTGTACAAGAATAATTTGTATAACATCCGGAACTACTTCCTCCTGAACTTCCTCCGGAAGACCCCCCACTATTTCCTGTGGAAATAATAACTTCTGTTTTCCCATTTATCTTAAAATGTAATTCATAATCTCCAGTTTTTAGTAAAATATTTGGGGTTACAAAAACTTCTGTCCCACTAAAGGAAACATTAAACCAATCATTTGAACCATTTATTATTGAATAATTCAAGGAGCTTATTTGTTGTGTTTTATCAGAAAAGTCATAGATTATTGTTTCTCCAGAATATATTGCACTAACACTAGCTAAGAGAAACATTCCTAGGATTATTGTAATTATTTGCTTTTTCATCTTTGTTTTCCTTTGCATAAAAAAAATAAAAATAAAAATAAAAAATTGGCTTATGCTACCAATGGGTTTACACTTGTTGTTAAGATATAATCTCCAGTTTTTAGTAAAATATTTGTAGTGTATTCAGGAGTTAAAGTTAATTCTGTATTTCCATACATAATTAATTCTCCATCAACATTATATTGAACTAATTCGCTTTCGAAGTAAAATTCATTTGCTCTAGACCAGTCTAATGAATTATCTACATTAATTGCGTCTGAAGGTACATACCAAATCTTTGCCCCATGGCAAGTGTTATATTCTCCAGTTTCACAATAATTATATTCATCAGTATTAGCATCTGAATTATAAGGCAGATTCTTATTAACATTATTTATTACAATCGCATTAGCAGGTTCATTAAATCTATCACTCTTATCTTTGTAGTATACAACTTCATATCCTTCAAGAGGACTTTCAACTACTACATCAAATGAATTACCAATTGCAACATATTCAATATTAATTTTTTTTGCTTCTTCTGGGATTTTCCAAACATTAGCATTAAAATCAACTGTCTTTTCTGTTAATTTTGTTGTAGCCCAATAACTTACATCAATTCCTTCTTCTTTAGTAACATCTACATCAACAGCAACTTCTACATCTCCATTATTAAAGATAGTAAAAGGAGTTCCATCAATACTTGTTCCTGACATCAAATTTCCTTCAAAAATTAATTCTCCAGAAACTGAAATAGGATTTGTATTATGTAATGTTGATTGATTTTCAAAATAATTTGAAATTAATCCTGCACTAACTACTGCAATTACAAATAAACCAAGAAGACCAAAAGTTAAAACTTTCTTGTTCATTTTTTTATTTTTTCTTCCTCCCTTATAATTCTATGAGGATACTTATCCATCATTCTTGCTATTAATCTTAATTCATCACTTCTAAAACCTATTGTACAATCTAGAAAAGAGTAAGTTAATTTCTTTAGTCTTTTTGCTCTCCCAACCTTAAGATTCTTTATAAAAATTTCTTGATTTGTTATTCTTGTCTCCTTTTTTTTCTTCTTTTCTTTTTTCATATTATATTATAGTAGTAGTAGTATTTAAATATTCCTATTGTGGTTAATATATTGCTCGGCATGGATTCGAACCACGATTACAGAATTATGAGTCCTGCGTCCTACCATTAGACTACCGAGCATTTTTATATATGGACGGAAAGGGAGTTGCACCCTTCACAGAAACCTTGCAAGGGTTTCTCGCCACTACGGAACATGTTCGCCCATAAAAAGGCAGTGGAGGGATTCGAACCCTCGACCCATTCCTTACAAGGGAATTGCTCTACCCCTGAGCTACACATACCATTATATTGTTTCCGGGATATAATAATATCCTTGCTTATCTTTTTTATAAAACTTCTTCTTCCTTAAAATGTATTGTTTACTAAAATATTCCCAAGGTTGTTTAGTTCCTTGATGTTTAACTACAATTGTTTTAGGATATTTTCCATGTCCACAACAACAAGATAAGGTAACTATTCCAACTTCATTTAACTTCTTGATTTCTTCCCTCATACAAGTGTCTATTTTAGAAGGACAATATTTGAATTGAGTTTTTTTACACATTTAGTTAGACTGTAAATTAAATTTGAACATCTTTAAATGCTCCCATTGATAATAAATACTTTCTTACAGAACCCCCATGAACTTCTTTAATTAAAAGTAAATGTTCTTCCTGATTTCTATCTTTTACATTTCTAGATTTAGCTCTACTCACTCCTGTTGTCCATATCTTTTTTGTTGTATATTCTGCTGAACAATTTCCACATCTAGATTTCATGTAATCTGTATTAAATTCAGATATGTCTTTACCACCGGCTATCCACTTCATTTCTCCTCCACAATATTTACATTTTGTTTCTTCTTCCATTATTTTTTTACCCCCTTCTCCTTTGATATACTAGAGGAATTTAGGCATTTTAAACATACCCAAATAGTCTTCTCCTCTGGATAATAATGTGATTCCTTTCTGTGATTTGTAATTTGATTGCATTCCTCACAATGCTTTGCTTTTACTGTTATTCCTACGGGCATTTTCTCTCCTCCGATGTAAAAGGTGAATCCTTTAATTCAAATCCCATTTGGAACATTTCTTCAGGAGTATATTTTTCTCCTGGTTTATTCCATATAGTTCTTGCTAATTTAAATTGGTCTGCTTCTACTTCCCTTACTTCTCCATTTATTTCAACCTTAATCATTTCTTCGTATCCTCGTTACTTGGCAAATATTCTTTACATTTACAATGTTTAACTACACATTTAACACTGGCTTCTGGGCTTCCTTTACCTTTTGGACTGAATCTTATTCCATGATGTAAACTTGAATGACCACAATTCTCACATATCTCTTTTTTCATTTTTTCTTTAAAAAATCCTTTAATTTATCCATCTTCTCTTTCTTTAAAATAACTTTAAGAAAATATCTTTTACATTTCTTCTTATTAACACAGTTTTCATAATCTGTTCTTTTTATTTCAAGAAAATTCCCTTCTACTTCAATTACATCTCCAACCTCTAGCACCTTTGCTTCTTTAATCCCCATCTTCTATTTCCCCTTCTTCCTTAGCTTCTTCTTCACAAGATTGACATAATTTTTCCCCATTATAATTTCCTATCTCCTCGAATGCTTCTTCACTTATTCCACATCTTTCACACTCAGTCATTTTAGAATTTATCCGAATAGGAACTCCGATTTACTTGGTTTTGATTCTTCATAGCCTGGTAATTTATCTAATCCTAATTCTTTTTTCAATTCATTCATTTCATCACAATCTTTTTGAGTTGTTTCTAGTTCCATAATCTTTTTTCCTGATTTAGTGTATTTTCCAGTGAATTTTGATTTCATTTTTATACAAAAGTTTTTCCTGCTTTTTCCTTCATTATTTTAATTACAGACATTCCAGCTCCCATTCCAAATTTTTTAAGGTAAGCCATTTCACAATCAGCAATAAAATCTCTAATATCCTCAACATCCAATACTCCAGACTTACAACCCCAAGTAGATTCCCCTTCCTTATAAATTTGTTTGTCCAATTCTGAACCTTTATTGAATTTCATATTTAAATTATTAGCGAATACGCTTAAATATCCTCCCTGCTATTTTAATCATTACAAGTTTATTCTCTCTAGGTAAATCTTCAAATTCAACCTTACAAGACTTTTGAGTATTCCATCCAACTTCCCTAGATATCTCTTCATAGTTATCGTGAAGCCATTTAGCAAGTTCTTCTTTCTTCATGTTTTGTATTTTCTTTTTTTCTTTCATCGTTTCTTCTTCCCTGTGACTAATGAATATTCATCAAAGGTCTCAATTTCTAAATCAAAAGCACCAACTAAATCTAAACTTGGAACAAGAGTTAATTTTAACATTTGTTTATCTCCTAAATCTTTTATTTTACTCCAAGTTTCATATTTCAATACTTCTTTACTACAGCATTTTATCTTTTTCATTGTTTTTTCTCCTTGTTTACTGACCCATTTACTGACTTAGGTTTAGTAGATTCTACATTGTGCGAAGCTTTATATTCATCTGCAAGAATATCTATTATCTTATAGATTTTATATTTTCCATACATTCCTTGAGTGAATTGTTCTTTTAATCTTGTTATAAAATCTTTAAATTCCATTAGTTCGTACAAGGTTCTCCTTTTTTTACTGACCCATTTACTGACTTAGAACTGACATACTCCCACAGATAAATCAGTGGGGTTCTAAAGTTAGTTTGATTTCAAAACCATTGCTTCTTTAGGGATATCAGTGTTCCCTTTCAACAAATCACTTTCTTTGCTGAATTGAGATATGCTC
>Ga0307928_10000691_pt1 | contig 25502 bp, 28 predicted proteins | sample AceLakmetagen232_FD_201815 | JGI IMG/M metagenome (GOLD analysis project Ga0307928, IMG submission 201815) | Saline water microbial communities from Ace Lake, Antarctica - #232 | ecosystem: Environmental > Aquatic > Non-marine Saline and Alkaline > Saline | place: Antarctica: Ace Lake... | reverse complement strand
GAGGTGGATGATGGCCCAACCAGTGCTGACAAAACGTAGCAGGTATAATAACCATAGTGCTACTGCGTGAGCTTATTTTCCCCAATAACAATTGATGCTACTAATGCCAAATCTACGACGCAAACCACCGGACGGAATTAGACCATACTTATTTCACGGCGTATCGCTCCAACAAGGTGAAGATGGTCAGGCCGTTGGCGACTGCCCATTTTGCGATCGCGAGGGCAAGTTCAGTGTAGAAGTTGCAACCAGTAAATTTAAGTGCTGGTCTTGCAGCGAACACGGCAACAGCTTGGTGTTCATACGACGACTATGGGAGCAGAGCGAGAAGCAAACGGGGACAGCCAACTACAAACGGCTGGCAGCGGAGCGGAGATTTCTGAACCTCGACACAGTGCTGCAATGGGGCATCACTCGATCCGTGGTGTCGGGTAACTGGCTGGTGCCGGGGTATGGAGCCAACGGGGCACTCAATCAGTTATATCAATACATGGAAACAAAGAAAGGGATGCGTTTGTTACCGACGCCCACACTGGGCCACCAACTGCACGGCGTCAACCTCTACAAATTATCTAAACCGGTAGTGTACCTGTGTGAGGGACCGTGGGACGGAATGGCGTTGTGGGAAGTTTTGCGGCAGTGCAAACGCAACGACGATGGCAACCTGGTAGTGACGGCCAGTCACGATAATTGTTTGTACGCTGAAGCAAGTGTATTGGCAGTGCCGGGTTGCTCAACATTCAAAGACGAGTGGACCGGGCTATTTGCAAAGAAGACAGTTAATTTGATGTACGATAACGACCACCCGCAGACCAAAACCGATACGAAGCTGCCACCTGGAATGCGAGGCATGCGTCGCGTTGCCCGCATTTTGAACGGCGCTAAGATTCCGCCGAACGAGATTTGCTATTTGGCGTGGGGCAATCGAGGATTTGATCCAGAGTTACCAAACGGAGCAGACGTGCGAGATTTACTAAGCACCTAGAAAAGAGGATACTACATTGCCAAAGTTGTCTGAAGCGGTTCGATTGCCCGCTGTAGCAAGCCCACAGAAGCCTCTGTGCGGTCGCCTGGAGGGATTGGAGAGGCTATTGCGGTATTTATCTCCTATACCTAAAGAGTGGCTAAACGGGGACGCCCCTGTGTCCGATAAATCTACGAGTAGCAACGGCGAGGCGTATATGGAATGTGTGGACTGCCGGGAGTACCGAACGTTGGTTACGGCGTGGCGCAAAGCACTGAAATGGACGCCGGGATTGGATCACGCATTGAGTGTCATGTTGGCATCGGTTGCATCCACAAAGAGCGTCGGCGACCAGTTATGGATCAAAGTGATTGGACCAGCGGCTTGTTTGGATGGGGATATCCCAATCCATGACCCTACGAATGGGAGTACAAAAACAGTTGCAGAGCGGTGGAAAGATGGTAAGAAATTTTTTGTCTACACGCAATTTAAGGGAGAGATAGGTATTACCCAAGCAATGCCGCCGCAAAGGTATAAACCCGCACTGATGTACGATGTGGTGTTTGCATCCGGCAGGAGCATTCGAGTTACCGGCGGCCACCGCTTTTGGAACGGCTCTTCTTACGTTGCTGTCGGCACCATTTGCGATGCGCTGCGGCAATTCGCTTTCTACCGTCTTCCGTCCATTTCGGGCAGCGGCCTTTTAGCTCGGCAGCAAGATGCTCCCCGTTCGTCGCAAAGAGTTCGAGGTTATCAATGCGGTTGTCATGCTTCTTCCCATTACAATGGTGAACTACTTCCCCAGGGCGGAGGTGTCTTCCAAGATGCTTTTCCATTACTAAGCGGTGTTCTAGGATGTAACCGCACCGCTTACAGTGTGGATGGTCTGGATAGCGGACGTAGACATACTCACCAACATGGCGTCCACCCTTCCAGTTTGGATTCTGTTCTACCTTGCCGGTTGCCTCGAAGTAGAACAGAATCGGAATTCCGGTCTGTTGAAGATACTTACGGACGGTGTGGCGGTTTGCGTGCATCTTCTGTGCTGTCTTTGCCACAGACAATCCAGATCGATAGAAGCCAACCATCCGCTGGATTCGCTTTTTCGTCCAAGGGGCAAACCGACAAGCAATCCCTTGCTGTTTCAGAATTTTGCACACATGGGCCTGTCCGGCCTTCAACTCCTTTGCAACCTGGTCTTGAGAAAATCCCTGTGAATAGAGGTGTACGCACAGGTCGATCTTTTTCTGGCTCCATGGTTTCATGGCATACTCCAATTTTTAGGGAAAGTAAACGGTACGGCCCTATTACTCTAACAGATAAGGTTATCTCTGTAAAGGCTTGCGGTGAAAAGCCCTATTACGATTTCCATGTACCGGAGACGCAGAACTATTGGGCGAATGGTGTGTTTCATCACAACTGCGGAAAATCGACTCTATGTGAGGCGATCAGTGTTAATCGGGAGTACGTGGTTGCAAAAAGTACGATCCGGGGATTCCACAGTGGGTATAAGTCGGATGGTGGCGATGAAGAACAGGACCACAGTTTAATTCCGACAATTCGAGATAAGACGCTCGTGACAAAAGATGGCGATACGCTATTGCAAAGTCCCAACTTGTCGCAGATTTTAGCAGAGGCGCGAGACTTGTACGATAGCACCTGCCGCACCCACTACCGTAACGCAATGAGCAAGGATTACAGTGGAATTCGGATGACGTGGTTGCTGTGTGGTACGAGTTCGTTGAGAGCAATTGATAGCAGCGAGTTGGGCGAGCGTTTCTTGGACTGTGTTATTATGGATGGTATTGATGATGAGTTGGAGGACGAGGTGCTGTGGCGAGTGGCGAACCGTGCGAGTCGCAATTTGGTGTACGAGTCCGACGGTAAAGCCGAAACTCAATACGAACCAGAACTGGCTAAAGCGATGCAACTAACCGGGGGTTACGTTGCATACTTGCGGGAGAACGCCATTGGTAAGCTATCGACAATTGATTACCCACCGTGGGCGATGCGACAATGCACCAAATTGGGAAAGTTTGTTGCGCATATGCGAGCAAGACCCAGCCAACACCAGGAAGAAAACGCTGAACGTGAATTTGGTGCCCGGTTGGTAAGCCAGCATGTACGATTGGCCGCATGTTTGGCGTTGGTGTTAAATTGCGACCAGATAAATCAAGAAGTGATGCGACGCACTACGCAAGTGGCGATGGATACCAGCCGTGGACAGACGTTGGATATTGCGGCACATTTGTATACTGCCGGCCGCGATGGAAGAGAAGTGCGGGGATTGAGTCTATTCACTAACCGCACGGAAGAGAAAACACGCGGTATGTTGCGGTTCCTAAAACAGATCGGGGTAGTGGAACTGTTTAGCGCAAAGGCCAAAGGGATCACAAGCAAGGCACGGTGGAGATTAACAACCCGTATGCACCAATTGTATAAAGACGTGGTAGAACCAGATGCCTAGACTATCGTTAAAGCCGTGACGGTAGAGGTATACCAATCACGCATTGACTCTCTACTATAATACTACTACGTAGTATTACGTAAGTAGACCTCCGCATGAGCCATTATACACTATTTTGAGACCGCGCCCATACGTTGCAAAGGCGCAATTTTGCGGTTTCCGGAGAGATTCACGGAGTTTATGCGGAGTTTACGGGGGTTTTGTAGGGGAAAGCTATAATGAATGCAGGCCAATATATTTTTGAAATTCGTGCCAGAAAAGGGAACGAGTGGCATATTTACCGATATACAGGGGACCGTGTGTTGGAGTTGATCCACCACGTCATGGGTCAAGTAGGACGATCGGGTTTTACAGTGCGAAATGCCTGCACTATCGTGACCGCCATGCAAAGGCAAATACGAATCAAAGCAACATTGGATGCAGTTGCAAATCGAATCATAGGAGAGTTTCACCCGTAACCAACTAACCAAGGAGAACTGAAATGGAAACCGAACTAATTTCACCGTGGACGCTGTACTGGATTTTGCGGCTGGATACAATCCATGGCATAATGATCACTGTCCAGATATTTGGCTATATCGCCATAGGAATTGGGGCCATTTGCCTAGCAGTGTGTCAAGTTCCAAGTTCGCAACGTGATGAAAAAGAAAGAGAGAAAGAAGATATATCCAACAAGACCCTTGCTCGTGTGATTTCCCGTAAGCTAAATATTTGCTTCCCGTTATTGATCTTTATATCGGTTGTGTATGTCCTTACCCCGACTACAAGGCAAGCGGCTGTTATCTACGCCCTACCAGCACTCGTCAACAACCAACAGATGCAAAGCGAAGCTGGAGAAGTGTACTCGCTGCGTAAGCAGTGGTTTACAGAACAAGTTGAACCAAACAAGGAGAACTGACATGCCCACATACAAACTAATTCAGTCGGGCGAACCGGAGTTTGTGGAAACCCTCATGCACGAAGACGCCGCAGGAACGCCAACCATATCACTGATCGGAATTGATGTTGCTTTTCTTTCGAGCGGGGGCCGGCTGGTAACGATGATCCTCTCCCACGAGAAACAGGAAAAACTGAGGTTAGCTGGCATGAGCATCGAGAACAACCAACTAGCGACTGAATAAGTTATGAGCTGCGCAGACTGGGTTTGCGAGTGCGGGTATTTTGAAGAGTTTCGCGGTTCCGAGACAGAGAAGGCTTGCCCGAAATGCGGGGAGCAAATGTTCTGTGAATGGGACGAGCGCGACGACCATTACCCAGACCCCGAGGACGAGGACGAAGACGATGCCTGACGAACCGATTACGTCAAGAGGTGCTGTTTTGACCAAGCTAAACCGAGAGGGAGAAACCGCGGATAAAAACGAACTCGAAAACGCAGTAGCTACGATTCGCGAGTATGCGGCCGCGACACTTGCAATTTGGGCCGACGATCTAGCAGTAATTGTCGGCGACCGCCTATTGGCACTTGCTGGCGAGTTGCCTAGGCATGATGCGAAACTCGACAACGCATTCGCGGCTATCGAGGCTGGCGTTGTCGAAATTAAGCGACTGAAGGCCGACATCGCAAATGCGTTGAAACAAAGCCGGGAAGTATGTCCGGACTATCCGTGGAAGGATTCCCTACCAAACCAGGCATCTCAAGCGGCATGGGCCGTTACGCAGTCGCTACTTGGCACGGAGGCGGCAAATGATGATCTTCATGCCATCATAGACAAGCCGCCGGGCGCTTGCTCGACGGTCGAGAGTGGAATGGGTATCCAGAAGCCACAGACGCGGCAGGAGGAACCAATGGACACGATTCATAAATGCCCAGTATGCGATGGAACGGGCCTCGTCTCACGCCCACCAGGAATAGCGGGGGATCAGCAGACATGGGTGGACTCGCAGGCTGCACCGTATCCCTGCAAGGCGTGTGGCGGGACGGGACTCATTATTGTGGAAGCCGACGACGCGGCGGGAGGTGAGTGATGGGCATAGCAGACTAGACCTGACAAACCAAGTTTTTTCACTTTTTTGAGGAGTGTGAGTTATGGGCGATTACGATTGTATGATAAATGCTGCCAAAGCGGCGCAAGCTAGTTTTGGGCTGTCTGAGTTTTCCGATTGCTACCCGGTCGTTGATCATCGTATCCCGCCTACGTCGCCGGAGACAATTTTGAAGGATGCAACCGATGAACTGATTGAAGAGAATAGAACCTTGCGCAGAGAAGTCAAGGAATTACGCAAAGAAGTCGGGCAGTTACGTTTGCGACATCAGGTTATGATGCATCTTTTGCATTGCGGTATGGACGTGGATTGTGCGGACGCAAAGGCAGGCGATAGCATTGCGCACTGTTTGGTAGTAACGAACTCAAGCAAAAGGGAAGCGGTCATGGACAACGTGCAAGTTGATTGTGTTGATGGTCTACGCTATCGAGCATTGGTTGAGTTAGCCAGAGAGCATGGTTGGGAAGGTTCTGCCTTGAATGTTGTATTGAATTATCAGTGGTTGCTTATTAAACCTAATGGCATTTATGGTAATGAAAAAGAAAAAGAATGCGAAGTAATCTCACTGAAAGATGCCATCAATCTAATAAAGAAAGGCCCATCGAAACCTGACATCACCATCAAACCAGCATTGAAGGAAGCCGTAGAACCGAAAACTGCATCGAAAGGTCGGGTAGTTATTACGATTCCGGCAAGCAATGCAGAGGAGGCACTTAAAAAATTGGGACTAGAGGAATCCCAAACGCTGGCGATTGACTTATCCCGTGTGAGAATACAATTGTGGACCAGAGGGAAAGAAGAGGAAGGCGGTGACGTTTCTCGGATCGAGGGTGACGTGGAATTACTATTCACGATGGGCGAGTTAGATGCAAAAGTGCAAGCGATGGCGGCACGCTTCAACCAGCGGGCAGAAATACTGAGAAAGGTTTATAAGCTACTTTGCCCTCATGAGTCTCCATAGTTCTGTGGGTGATTTTGACGTGAACATCTGAATAGGAATATGTTAATGGGTATTACATGGGGTTATAAAGCATGGCGAGATTGAAGAGCAAGATACAAGGTAAGGGGTTTAGGGACTTAACTGATAAACAAGTTAGGTTCGTTTTGGAATATCCACTGGATTATAAACCGGGAGCAGCAGCAATTAGAGCGGGATATAGCGCGAAATGCGCGAGCCAAACAGCGCAGAAATTGTTGGACCCTAAATTGCATCCTGAGATAATTCGTGCCCTGGCTCGCATGGAGAAAAAAGACCAAAAGAAGTTTGAGATTGACCGCGAAACGATTCTCAAACATTTGGCATCTTGTGCTACTAGGGATGGGAGGCAGTTCGTTGATGAAAAGGGACGGTTGATTGGTAGTGTGTTTATCAGAAACGGTGAAGTCAAAAAGGGATTACGCATCAACGATTTGCCCAAGGATGTAACGCGCGCAATTGATGAGATAAAACAAAAGCGAAAGTGTTACACATTGGACGATGGTACGGAAGTAGAGGAAATCGAAACTGTGCTAAAGCTGACTTCCAAAAATCAAGCCATTGACATGGCCATGCGACACCGCAATCTATTTCCGCCACACCAGGTAGAGGCACTGATAGGTGTCACTCAAGTTGGACAGGAATTTTGGGATCAGTTGGGCGGTGCAGAAAGTGTTGCTGATCCAGGAGAAGAACGTATACTTGAAATAGCGGCTAAGGCTGTAACTAAGGAAGAGTAGACTAAAAATGGAATCTGTGCGATCGTGTTTGCTTTGTGGTGCGTCGTTTGTTTCCAGTGGATCGGGAAACAGACTATGTAAAAAGTGTAATCGAAGAAACCAACAACAGGGAAAACGGTCCGCCGTTGTGGTGAGTAGTATAGGACAGCATCGCGATAAACCCCTACAACAGTAACTTTAGTTCTAACTATCACGAGGAGAGTTGATTATGAAACACAGACTTTTAACTGCAATTAGTCGTTGTTTGGTTCTCAATACAAAATTGGGAATCTCAGTTGCTGGGTGCGCTGCTAGATATGCCCTTCTTATTGCGTTGTTGCCTTTTTTGGTTGTTGCTGCTATTGTTGGGGGTGTCATTGGCTTGGTGGCAACTAGCCCCGCAATCACAACCGCCCTATTGTATCTGCTAAGAAGCTACACATGAAACATCGCATAAAGTTATTGCGTGGGGACTGTTTGGATTTGCTACCGAAAGAACCAACGTACACGGCTTGCGTTACTGACCCGCCATACGGTCTGAAATTTATGGGGTGGGGGTGGGATCATGGCGTACCGGGCGTGCCGTTTTGGGAAGCGATACGTGATGCTTGTTTTCCCGGCGCAATGTTGTTGGCGTTTGGCGGGACCCGAACTCACCACCACTTGATGTGTGCCATTGAGGACGCCGGGTGGGAGATTCGCGATTGCCTGATGTGGGTTTATGGGAGCGGGTTTCCCAAGTCGCACAACATCAGCAAGGCGATCGACAAGGCGGCGGGGGCCGAGCGGGAAGTTGTGGGCAGTAAGGCTGGGCAGCCTGGCTATAGCAAAACCATGGGCCAGGGCGCGGTGTGTTACGGTGGTGGCTTTGGTGGGAATGGCGATGGTGTGGAAGAATGTAAGATCACAGCCCCCGCCACCGAAGCCGCCAAACTCTGGGACGGCTGGGGGACTGCGCTGAAGCCGGCCCATGAAATTATTGTATGTGCTCGAAAACCGTTGACAGCAGAAACGGAACGGGGTATAATAGTTGAGAACCTATTAACCCTGGAGGCTAAGTTATGGTCGTTATTACCTGCGAGTGTTGCAAAAAGGAGTTTCGGGTTAAGCCAAGCCGAGCAAGACGCGGCTGCCGCTTCTGCTCAATGGAGTGCCGACGAAAGGTCCAGTTTACGGGATGCTTTGTCCGCTCAGACGGATACATTGCAATTCGTGTCGGCGATAATTTCCAGCTTGAGCACCGTGTCATCATGGCGAAGCATCTTGGACGCAAGTTGCGAACTAGCGAAAATGTCCACCACATCAACGAAGACCGAGCAGACAATCGACTGGAAAACCTTAAACTCTTGTCTGTCGGTTCTCACGCCGCACTCCATCATCAAGGCCGAATTGCAAGCACCTGGATCAAGGTTAAATGCCGAACCTGCGGCAAGGTATTTGAACGCCGTCTGTCTCAACATAAGCAGCACCCGAGAGCTTTCTGTTCTCGGAAGTGCTATATCAAAGGGGCACACCTTACCTCCGGACGATCTAGGACTGGCTCCTAATTGGGAGCCCATCATCCTAGCCATGAAACCGCTTGACGGCACGTTCGCTGCCAACGCGCTTGAGCATGGCGTGGCGGGGATTAACGTGGATGGGTGTAGGGTGGGGACGGAGAAAAGGTTTAACAGTAGTGCATCGAGCAATGAGATATATGGACAAGTTCAAGGCGAGGAAACAGGGGGACGTGAAACCCAAGGCCGCTGGCCTGCCAATCTGATTCTGTCTTATCCAGAAGATGAGTACGACGATGCCGGAAACCTGTTGCCCAACCCTGGAAAAGACGAAGTGGTAGGGCTGTTTCCGGAGAGCAAGAAGGGATCGGCAAGTGGCTATAACTTTGAGGAAAGCAATAACGATAACCCTTGCCATATCGCAAAGAACATAAAAAGTGGTGTTCATTTCGGTGACTCCGGCAGCGCCGCCCGGTTCTTCTATTGTGCCAAAGCCAGCAAACCAGAACGCACGGCGGGCGGGCAGGTTGAAAACAAACATCCGACTGTTAAACCGCTTGCACTGATGGAATACCTAGTTAAATTGGTAACGATGCCCGAAAGGAATCACATTGTTGATCCGTTTTGTGGTTCGGGAAGCACACTGGTTGCGTGTAAAAAGTTGGGTATACGCGCAACGGGCATGGATCAAGACACGGACACCATTGTTACAGCAATGCAAAGGCTTAAAGCAACTACATGAAAAACGCTGATCCACTGAAGTTGGCTAAGATGCTGTGGCCCGACACAAACTTTTATAGGCAGCAGCGGGATATCTTTCGGTCGGTCTGGGACGATCTGGAAACGGTGGTTGTAGCCGGTAACGAGTTGGGCAAGGACTATGTTGCGGCGCATGTTGTGTTGCTATTCTTTTTGACGCGTACTCCTTGTAGGATTATTACCACTAGCGTTAAAGATGACCACTTGGTTGTGCTTTGGGACGAGATTAAGAGAGCTATCACGTCGAGTAAATTCCCACTAGAGGCGGGCAAGGGAGGGACGTTAGTTGTACTGCATCGGTCGATCCGTAAAATAGTGCATGGGGTGGAGTGCCCTATGAGTTATGTTAAAGGAATGGTAGCGGCGGAAGGTGCAGCGATGCAAGGACATCATGCCGATAGTTCGGATGGCACCCCTAGAAATCTGTTTGTTGTTGACGAGGCGAGCGGCGTGCCGGATGAGTATTACAAGATGGCTGATACATGGGCCAAGCGCAAGTTGATCTTTGGGAACCCCTGGCCTTGCGCTAATTTCTTTCGTCGGGCGGTTGATGGCAACCCTGAAACCAACGATCCCGGCGGCACCATCATGTCGAAAGACGGCAAGATTTGCTACCGTCGTGTGATTAAAATTACGGCCGAAGACAGTCAGAACGTGCAATTGGCGCGCGCCCAATTGGCTGCCGGAGTTAAGGTCACAAACGAGACGCTAACTCCAGGGGTTAAGAGTTGGGAAGACTACAAGCGGGAACGGATACTGTGGGACAAAATACGGCAGTCGGTGTCGTTGGATGGCAAATTCTTCGTCGGTGCGGAGGTGCTGTTGTATCCTCCGGATTGGTTGGATGCGGCAGAAAGGATGGCACGTCAATTGGAGGGGCAAAGGCGCGTGCCAGAGTCGATTGGTTTGGATAGCGCTGCCGGGGGTGACAATACGGCGTGGGCAGTGTGCGACCGCTTGGGACTATTAAAAATAATTAGTAAGAAGACAGTGGACACAGCCGAAATTTTTGACGAAACCGTGCGATTGATGCGAGAGTACAAAATCGCTCCCGAAAAAGTGCTGCTCGATGTGGGCGGTGGTGGTCAGCAACACGCTGACTATTTACACAGGGCGGATTTTGCAGTGCAGACGGTGAACTTTGGCGGAGCTGTGTTGCCTCAAAAGAAGCGTGGATTGAAAACCTTTGATCAGCGTGTTGCTGAAGAAGGGGATAGGCTAGTTTATGCTAACCGAAGGGCAGAGTTGTATGGTACGATGCGACGTAGGTTGGACCCGGCCTATGGTAACGTGTTCGCGTTGCCTCCGGAAATAGTCAATCGCCCTCGACGGTTGGGAGAGCCGAGCTTGCGGCGGCAGATGGCACCCATTCCATTGCAGTACGACGATAAGGGACGGATGATATTGCCGCTTAAACGACGGAAAGACGCGCAAGATAAGCGGCAGACTCTTACGGAGTTGGTGGGCTGTAGTCCGGACGAATTGGAGGCATTGCTGCTGGGTGTGTACGCTCTGGAACGAAGGACAATCCAGTCCCAAGCAGGAGTTGCATGCTAAAGTGGAACAGTAAAAGTAGGGTATAATAACGGTTGTGTCTATTTTGTAAGGCGGTAGGAAATTATGACCGAACCTATGCAACTAAATTGGCAGGCGTACTGGGAAGAGTTCAAACGATTCCACGGAGAGCCTGTGCAGTTCGGTGAACGATTGCTGTTTCCCGACGGGTGGACGTATGCCGTAGATAGCTACGAAGGCCCCGAGTGGGGTCCGCCGGAAAATGCAAAAACGTTTCGCCGATTACAGGTACACTACTGGCAAAAGCGATGCCAGATTGTACGACAAGAACGCGACCAGCTACTAGGCCACATTGATTCGCTTGGCGAGATACAATCCAACAGAAGTGTGGAATTGCAACACACCACCTACACAACCGTAACGGACAGCGAGGGTCGCGAACACAAAAAGGCAATAACCGAATCTTTGGATATTGCTATGCTGCGTCGGGGAAGACTGTCATGGTTGGAAAAGGATTTACGTGATTGCAATCGGAAACTAGAAGAGTTGCAACAATTTGGGACAGAAAAGGCAGTAACGTGATGGCTCAACAAAATCAAGAGGGAAACGGTCATGGTACGCCGGCGTTTGGCGGATTGCCCGATCCGTTAGTAGCTAATCAGCTACAACGGATGGTGGGCATGGTGGAAAACGCTATACGATCTAGAACTGAATTATGGCAAAGTACACTGGACCCCCGCCGTAGCATCGATCACGAATGTGGTTATCCCAGTACGATTTCGGCACAAAATTACCACGATATGTATAAACGATTTGGGGTTGCTGCGCGCGTGGTCGAACTGATGCCGCACGAGAGTTGGTCAAGCACTCCCACGATTTATGAGACCGAAGAGGTTGAGAAAACAACAGCATTCGAGGAAGCGTGGGATGCGTTGTCTCAGCAGTTGTTGGGTCGGAACTGGTATCACGGCGAAGAGGGCAACCCGATTTGGGAAGCGTTGCGGCGGGCTGATGTGTTGAGCAAAATCGGTAGCTACGGTGTGATGCTGTTGGGATTGAATGATGGACTGCCCATGAGCGAACCGGCGGCCGGTGTTGAGGAGAAGGGAAGTTTGCCCGGAAAGCCAGATAAGAAAGGTGAAATACCAACGCCCACAAGTGAGCAAGTGCAAAACGCTGGACCGTATGGATTGACGATAAATGCCGAGGCAACCAAGGGCCGAGAGTTGTTGTATTTGCGTAGCTTTGAAGAAGTACAACTGCTTATTGGCAGCTACGAATCTAATCCTACGAGTTCCCGTTATGGTCAACCCTTGCGGTATCAAGTCACGTTCGGCGAACAATCACCAAGCGATTGGACGGGTGAAATGCCACCGAGCCAGACGTTCCAGGTTCACTGGTCACGCTGCATTCACTTGGCAGATAGTTTGGGCAGTAGTGAGATTTTAGGCATGCCCGCAATGCAGTCGGTGTTCAACCATTTGATGTCGCTGCAAAAGATATACGGAGCAGACGGTGAAGCGTATTGGCGAAATGCGATGCTCAAACTATTCTTTGAAACACATCCCCAGTTGGGCGGCGATGTGCAAGTTGATGTCGCAGGCATGCGCGGCGATATGGAAAAAATGGCAAACGGATTGCAACAGTGGATGCTACTTAAAGGCATGAGTGCCAAACCCGTTGCGCCACAAGTGATTGATCCTATGTCCCACGTCAATGCACATATCGAAGCGATCTGCATTAAACTCGGAGTGCCCAAACGGATATTTGTCGGAAGTGAACGCGGCGAATTGTCCAGTAGTCAGGACGCCGGCACCTGGAACGACCGACTACGTGATAGGCAAAACCGCTACTTAACTCCGCGAGTAGTCGTCCCATTTATTAACCGGTTAATCTCGTTAGGTGTGTTGCCTCAGCCCGAAGAGTACACGGTGGTTTGGCCCGATTTGGCTGCAATGTCCGATGCGGAGAAAGCCACCGTCGCAGTGCAAAAAACCGAAGCGATGGCCAAATACGTCGGTGGTCAAGTCCAGTCGTTGCTTACACCGATTGATTACCTGACGCGCGTGTTGGACTTTCCAGTCGAAGAAGCGGAGGAAATCCTGACGCGTGCCACCGAGGAAGCCGAAGAGGCTGCGGAGGAAACCGCCATACAACAAGCGGAAGAAGCCGAACAGGCTGCTGCTGCCATGGCTGCTGCTGGTGTAGAGCTTGGTACGCCCCCTGGGGCACCTCCTGGGGCATCAGGCCAACCGTTTCCACCGAAGGGCGGACCACCACAACCAAAGGGAGGACCGCCTAAACCCGGCGGTGGCAAACCTGGGGGACCACCGTTTCCACCAACGCCCAAAGACAAAGACAAAGACAAAGACAAAGACGCAAAGAAAAAGAAACCAACCGGTAACAGTGCTTTGTTAAACGAACAGCCCAGAGACGCGCAGGGTAGATTCGGTTCAGGAGGTGGTGGAGGAGGTGGTGGCACTATCTTAAAAGATGCCAAGGAAGGTAAGTTCGACGGTAAACCGGCGAATCCCGACAGGGCTGATTCTTTGGAGTAATTCAAAAACCCAGACGGTACTTGGACTAAGGAACGAGAGGCTTTGCACGAAGCTATTATTGAGGACCACCTCAAAGATGCCACTCCCGTAGACAATCCCCAAGCTATAATGATGGGCGGAGGTACGGCATCGGGGAAGTCCACATTGATCAAAAGCGGCGATGTAGAAATACCCAAAAACCTAGTTACGGTGGATAGCGATAAAATCAAGGCAGCCTTGCCGGAGTTCAACGCCAAAATGGCTGCCGGCGACCCAAAGGCTGCGAGCTTTGCTCACGAAGAGTCGAGTTATCTGTCGAAAGAAATTGCATCACGAGCATCCAAAGGGGGTTACAATGTGATGCTGGACGGAACGGGTGATAGTTCCGTGGAGGGTTTGGGCCGAAAGTGCGAAATGATGCGACAAGGGGGTCAACCAGTTCACGGTGTTTATGCTAGTGTACCAACAAAAGTAGCGCACGAAAGGAACAGGGCACGGGCTGAAAGAAACCCCGATAGAACTTTGGTCAATCCGGCATTTGTGAGCAACGTGCATGCTTCGGTGTCCAGAGTTTATCCGGAAGCCGTTAAGAGAGGGTTTTACGACACCACCAAACTTTACGATACCACAGCTAGAGGAAATCCTGTTTTGATGGCTAGTTCCAAAGGCACTGTTCTCACCGTTCACAATCAAACTCTTTACAATTCATTCGTAGCTAAGGGCACAGAGAAATGATCACCGCAGAACGAGCAAATTTCATTATCGGTAGATTAGCATTGGGCGAAGAGCCTGATCCCAGTGACGACGAAGAGCGGAAGTTCATCGAACAGGCCAGGAAAGGGCAAAAAGAAATTGAAGATGGTGGATTCCAATTGAGATTGGCTCCAGAGTGAGGACGAAGATGGGAAGACGCATATCGTTGACACCGGATGAACGGGAGCGAATCGTTAGACTCTACCGTAGTGGAAAGTCACTCGATAGAGTGGCGGCTGCTGTTGGTCGATCTATCACGGCTGTCAGGAACGTAGTGAAGAAGCGCGGCATGCATGTACGGCACATTGCCATAGCGCCGATGCCCACACCAGAAGAGGTTGAGCAACGTAAAGCTGAGATACACGCATTGCGCGCAAAGCAGAATGTAGTTGGTGTGAGACCACGACTGGTCGAAATACCGGACCTGACTGTCACAAAATGGCACAACGGCAAACCCATGTACGAATTGGAAAGGTGAGATGCCTATTCAACGGTGCAAAAATACTAGTGGCAAATTGGGCTACAAATTTGGCCAGTCGGGTAAGTGCTACACCGGCTATGGCGCGCTGGCCAAAGCCAAGGCGCAAGAAGCAGCGATACTCGCCACGGGCTGGACAGCAAACGCACAGAGTAGCGGCAAACCGAAACGCCGCGCACCGAATCCACTGCGTATGGACCCCACCCGTACCGCTACGTTGCGGAGTGCGTTTGAAGTTGAGCTGAGTAAACGATTCAATCGAATCAAACGGGCGGTACGCGAATTGATCGTTGACGAAGACGCTTTTGGTTTGCGGGATAAATCTCCAATCGCAGTTAATGCTCTTGCCCTGGAGCAAATTATTGCGAATTACAACCTAAACCAACCACATCAAGCGGTAGAGAACACCCGTTGGAAGTTTCACGCTGCGCCCAAACAATTGGCTATGTTTTTGCAATGGGTGCATGGGCAAGTTCAGACAGAGATAATCGGCGAAGAAGACGACGAAGGTGGCGCTAGTGGCAAGGGCTTGTTAAAGTACATTCAGAAAGGGTACCAACAAGGAGCGGCACGGGCGTTTGACGATCAGCGAGTGCAAGCACGCGCGCAGCTACACGGAGGTGCAGAGCAGTTGGCGTTTTATCAAGGCACCCGTGAAGAGTTTTTGCGTAGTGCATTTTCTCAACCGGAGTCAATTGAGAAAGTCCAGTTGTTGGCATCGAGAACGTTGACTGATTTGAAGAATGTTACGGACGTGATGGCCACGCACATGAGCCGGGAGTTAGTGGACGGTTTGACGCGAGGCGAAAACCCTTTGACGATTGCTCGCTCCATGGCCAAGGTGGTAGATGGCATCGGTAAAAACCGCGCAAAGCTAATCGCCCGTACAGAGTGCCTACCTGGAGACACCATTGTTGACAGTGCTATGGTAAGGGCAGTCTTTCGACGGTCTTACAGCGGTCCAATGGTTGAGGTGGTAACTCGCGGTTCCCGCAAATTCTCCGCAACCCCGAATCACCCGATGCTTACGCAGGATGGCTGGGTTTCTGCGGGCTCGCTGAAGAAAGGTGACAAGCTTATCTGCAACGGTTGGAAGCAAGACTCTCGTTCTACGGGAAATGATGACGTAATAGGAAGCCCAACCACGCTTCGCGAGATATACAATTCTCTTTCGGCAGTAGGGGTCGGTGAACGGGTGCGATGCCGAAAGCCAGACTTCCACGGCGACGGGGTGAATAGCGATGTCAATATTTTTCGTCCCGACAGGGAACTGAGTATCGGGAGATTCACCCCTCTCAACCAACCAGCTTTGAAGAATGTTTTCACCCCATCCGGTAAGGCGGCTTCTCGATTCTGCCCTGACTGCGGCGGACTGCTGCCTATCAATCAAAGAGTATGCTTCCGCTGCGGTTCTGAGTGGAATTCCCAACTCCAAGAGGCGGCGTTTGACGACGCCCCGGTCTATCCCGAGGTTTGTTGCAATCCAGCAAATCGACTTTCCAGCAACGTATCTCTCCTTGATTCTGCTGAGGTCGATGTCGGTTCGGTACTGGTAGCCAATCCGACCACGCTTCCACGAGTGGACTTGTGTGGCCGAGTTAGATCGGCTAACGCCCTCTTGTCGCAAAACTTTACCGACCCGCTTCTGGTCGGAGCCGACTCGGACAGCCACTTCCCGTTGGGTGAGACCGCTCAAGTAGAGGTTGACGATGTACTGACGGTGAAAATCAGACCATTTAGCGGGCATGTTTACAATCTCCAAACTGTTGATGGGTACTATACCATAAACTCATTGTACACCGGGAACACCATACGAGCGCATGCCGAAGGGCAATTGGATGCGTTGGAGCAAATGGGCGTGGAAAAAGTCGGCGTCATGGTCGAGTTCAGTAGCACACCGGACGGTCGTCGTTGTGCGCGGTGTGCTGCGTTGGAAGGTATCGTATTGAAAGTTAAAGAGGCGCACGGGCTCATACCAGTTCATCCCCAGTGCCGCTGTTCGTATATTCCAGCGAACGTGGGAGAACCGACAAAGGATCAAGTGCGTGGCAAGCAACGGATACAACAGGCAATTGACCGTTCGATTCGGGCAGAGATTCCCAAGAAGCTAACGACCAAGCGTACCCTAGCCCAACAAAAGAAGCTAAGCAAATGGGCCGGTGCCGATCTGCAACTATCCAAGAAACGCCCCAAGAGCGTACTGAACACTGAAAACGTGTATAACCGAACCTATCAGAGAGACAGTAGAGGTAGATTCGGTTCAGGGGGAGGCGGCGGTGGAGGTGGTATGTCTAATGCGAAACGCAAAGGCAAGCGGTGGGTGATGGAAGACGGTTTTGAATTACCTGAGCACGTACCAAAGAACATTCCTCCGGCGTGGAAGCAGGTAAAAGTTTCAACAAATAAACAAGATGAATTACTTGTAACGGGACTTGATAGCAAGGGGCGGACACAACGAGTTTACAGCGATGCACATTGCATAAAGGTGGCCAAAGCAAAGTTCGCTCGAAACAACGAATTGCGAAAAAAGCGAAAGGCTATTCGCAAAGAGTTGAATCAAGATGTGAAAAGACCCGAAGTCAGGGAAGAGGCAGCGTGCCTACGGCTGATCCAAGAGACAGGCATTAGACCCGGCTCAAGGCGAGACACTATGGCAGAAAAGCAGGCTTACGGTGGGGTAACTTTGCAAGGGAAGCATGTGGTTGTTAAGGGGGAAAAAGTGCGGTTGCAGTTTACCGGCAAGAAGGGAGTGAATTTGGATATTCCAGTCAACGACAAAACAATTGCAAAAGACCTTATGGCGAGAAAACGAACGGTGGGTTCTCGCGGCGATCTGTTTAATACGAGTCAATCCAAATTGTCGGAATACGCGCACACGAAAGACGGGGGAGGATTTAAGACAAAGGATTTCAGAACAGCCAAGGGCACATCAACGGCAATTGGTTTGGTTTCCAAGGCACCAGTGCCGCAAAATCCCAAAGAATATAAAAAGGCTGTACGCGGTGTAGCTACTAAAGTGTCCCAGGTGTTAGGCAACACTCCAACGGTTGCATTACAATCCTATATTGACCCCGCTGTATTTAGTGGGTGGAGGACGGCATCATAATGGCCCTCATGCACGGGAAACCCGACACGAGTATCCATTTTGGCGAGTTTGAAGATACGCCGATTGATTGGAGAGAAGCTGATTTGCCCGATGACGACCCGGACGACGAAGAGTTGGAAACCAGTCCCGCTGATGTCGTTGCAATGCTGGGGTTTGATCCGAAATCCTTGCTCTAGTACCGCAATAACTTGAAACCAGAAAGCCCACATGATCAACAGTAACGGATTCACCCCAACTGAATCAAAAATGTTGGAAGTACTCCAGGATGGGCAACCGCACCGTCGCCAAAAACTGGTGGATTGTTTAACGGATGGGTTAGGTAATCCCCACAACATTCGTCGTCATCTAACGGCGATTCGCAAGCGGTTAAGACCGCAAGGCATGGACGTAATCTGTCAGTGGATCGACCGCAATTATCACTACCGTTGGATTAAGCTATTGCGGTCACCAGGCAACGAACATCCTGCTCCCGTATTCAAGGATGATGAGTTGCCACTTTCTCCTCAACAGTTGCCTACCTCTCCTCAACAGTTACCCCCTAGATAACTTCCAATCTAGGCTTCCCTCTAGGTAACGGCTACCTTAGGTAACTTCTTTTAAGTTACGTATTTACATTGATGTCTCCGGGCCTATAACGGAGATATGAGCATTACAGTACGCAACTACAGTGGTTCTCAACCCCGCGATTTTAAAGGCCGCTTCGGTTCTGGTGGTGGCGGCGGTGGTGGAGGTGGCGACAAAAAGATTGTTGCCAACACTTCTGGTATCTCTTTGCTGACAGCCAATCTAGCCGGCGGAACACGTCGGGTGGTTGAGGATGGGCAAGAGTTTGTCGTTGCTCCCTTGACATTGATTGTCCCCGGCATCCTCAACGGTTCGCAAGGCGCGCTGTATTATCCCCCCGAGGAAATTGCCCGATCAGTTGAGGCGTGGAACGGTGTGCCAATCACGGTGTATCATCCCCGAGACGAAGATGGACGCAACGTAGGTGCAAGAGACACGGGTGTTTTGGATCGGCAAGGGGTCGGCACCATCCGCAATGCGACCTACCGAGATAAACTCGTTGCCGAGGGCTGGTTCAACATAGAGCGATTGGAAAAGGTAGACGATCGTGTTCTACGGCTGTTGAACAGTGGTCACCCGTTTGAACTGAGCACCGGACTATTTACCGACAACGAACCAGCACGTAACGGCGAAAAGCACAACGGCCAGAGCTACGCATTCACGGCACGCAATTATCAACCGGACCACTTAGCTGTGTTGCCCGATCAAGTCGGGGCATGTTCGGTAGAAGACGGCTGCGGAGTATTGGTAAACAAGGACGGGTCAGAAAGTGTCGAGCGTTGGGATAGTTTGGAAGATACTTTAAAAGAAAACTACGGGGGTGTTGCCATCGATCCAGATAATCCAGCAGTAGATAATTCGCTTTCTCAGGACGACCTGCGCGATCGGTTGAATACGCTAGTTAAGGATCGGTTCCAGTCTGACGCGATTATAACCGGCCCAGGCAGTCCCACCACACCCGATCTTTACGTCCGCGACGTATTCACTTATGAGCGCGGTGGGTCGTTCTTTATCTTTGACCAAGACGGCCAACTACAAAAGTTGGGATTCACCGTTGACAAACGCAACGGTAAGGTATCGCTTAGCAGCCAGTCGCCGGTCGAAGTCAAACGCACCACCAGCTATGAGGCAGTAAAGAACGAACAACCTCGTGATGCACAGGGTAGATTTGGTTCCGGTGGAGGTGGAGGTGGAGGTGGAGGCGGTGGAGGTAAACTAGCACCGGACAAAGGCGATGGTGGAGGTGGCGGAGGTGGCGGAGAGCATTGGACTGATTCGCTAAGTAAGTCTGCCAAAAGGCTAAACAAACTAAAGAGCCCCATCACAAAATCGGCGATGAAGGCGAGTCATTCGGCAAAAGACGGTAGGAGCCACTTAGACGCGGCTGAGCAACACTACAAAGCTGCCGATCATTACCTCGATAAGGGTAGATTTGATACGTCGCGGGCACATACCACAATCGCGCAAGGGCATGAGGTAATGGCTTCTCGTTTTCATGGCGGGAGTTACGAGCCCACTGGAAACCAGGACGGTGTAGAAAACGCCGCTAGTGAAAAACTGTTGGAGCAGTTGCGGGACCGGTTCGGGGAAAAGGTTGAGGCAGTACGCACGGCCGGCAATTCAGTGACATACAAGAACCGTGGAAAAATGTATCGCCTGAGTTACTCTGGCAAGGGGGATGATGCAAGGATCAGCGGTAGCAAACCTACTGAGTTGGATGAGTCGAACGCCAAACCCGGTGACAAACTTCGATCCAAGGGAAAGGGTCGTGGTTTGGCTCGTGGCAAAGGCAAAGGACCGATGGGGATACCTGTTGGTAATGGTCCCACCAAAAAGAAAACAAAAAAGAAGACGACCAAAAACATTTCAGTTCGTAATTTCGGCCGCAGCAGTGGCCATAACTTTAACAAAAACAGAAGGAGTCCTGTAATGGACGAAAAACAACGAGAAGAGATGGCTGCATACGTGGTGGAAAATTGTGACCGCTGCGATGAGGTGACTGTCAACGAGTGGGACGATGAGCAGCTTCAGCTTCAGTACGATATGGTCCGAACGATCGAGGATCGCGATACCAAAATCGAGAAGTTGACTGCCAACCAAAAGGAGCCGGAAAAGAAGAAAGACCCGGTAGCCAACATTCAAGCCAAACCCAAGACCGAGGAGGAATGGTTGGCAGGTGCGCCGGACAACGTAATCCAAGACCTCCAGTTTGCACGCAACGAGCGCGCGAGGCAAACGGCACGAATGATTGAAGAGATCGTGGAAAACACTGGTCGTGAAAGCGACAAGGAGTTCATTGAATTCCTCAAGACTAAGAGCATGGACGACCTGACCCAGTTGGCCAAGATGACACCTCCCAGACGGCGGCAACTTGAGGCGCCCCCGGTATCCAACTTCTTTGGGCAAGGCGCTGTTGCTCCCGGATCAAAGGGCGGACTAAAACCCAAACCGCTTCCGTCGAATGCGGAGTACGAATTTGAAATGGCCCGATAGGGTTGGCCGAGAGGCCACGAAGAACGCTAACCAATTACTCAAACATATCGGAGGCGTATGAGATGAAGGGAACTAAGATTATTGTCACGGAGAATCCCAAGGGTTATCGAAAGCCCTGCACGATCAATGGGACGCCGAAACCAGGCACCGTGATGGAAATAGATTATGAAGTCGCAGCCGTTGGGGGTGTATTTACCTGGCAACCCTACGGCACTACGGCAGCATCCAGTGGTCAAGGGGTGGCGAGCGATGGCGACCGAAAGATCATTGCGGTCTTGCTGGAACGGTGGCAGGACGGCAGTACCTACAACGATGCTTACGCTGACGAAGACCATGGCGAGTTGTACTTCCCCTTGCCGGGAGATGAACTCAACATGATCATCGAAAACCAGCCTGGAACCGGCGATTCGTTTTCGATTGGAGACGAAATGATGCTGGACGACGGGACTGGAAAACTGTTGGCCTGCGACGATAACGCAGAAGCCCATCCGTTTACTGTTTTGGAAACGGTGGCCGGGCTAACCGCAGACACGCACGCATGGTGCATGTTTACCGGTGGTGCGGGCTAACTGAAACCAACACCGAAAGGTGAGCAACTAACAACAATACTTTGTGAAGGAGATTTAGGCATGATTGGATTTGTTGATTCAGCACAAGTCGATTTTGTAATCAATTCAGGTGGTGGTCAATTCAAACCTGAGGGAGAAATCGGCCAGCAAATGGCCGCAGTACGGTTTGATCCTGGGATGTTGCGTCCTTGGATCGACGGCGATGGCCAGCGCTACGTGGATATTCTAACTGGCAAAATGGTCGTAAATGAGCGAACTAAAGAGGAAGAAGCAGAACGAGAGGTTGTCAAGCTCCAGACCTTTATTAACAATGGTACGGTTCCGGCGGTCTTCAATGCCGACGCTTTGCCGCACGAGACGTGGAAGCGCATCGACCGAGCAGTGATCAAGGCCAGTCGTGATCGACTGGTTGCTTGGAAGGACATCAGTGCGGCCGATACCTACGGCGGATTCGATGCCATGGGTGTGACTGGATTGGTGCGGGATACGATGGTTGATCCCGGCAGCGCAATGGTCAGTATGTCGCCGGTAGACGAAGGGCAGGGAGATGCCCCGCTGTTCTCGCCGGACATTCTGCCCTTGCCGTTCACTCACTCGGGTTTCCATTTCGACGCTCGACAGTTGGCCCAGTCGCGTAACAGCGGTACACCGTTCGATACGGCGATGGCCGAAGCGTGCGCGCGACGGGTGGCGGAAGCAGTTGAAAACATGACAATCGGAATTGTTGACTACAGTGGTCTCAAAATCGGTTCGTCATCGGTATTTACTAATCGCGGAATTTACGGGTTCCTGACGCATCCGGATCGGATTACCAAAACGGATATTACGGCATCGGCCAGTTTCGATCCGGAAACGTTCGTTACCGAGATTATCACGATGTGCCAGTTGGCTCGTGACCAGAAATTCTACGGGCCTTGGGTGCTGTACCATTCCTCGAATTGGGCGGAATACCTGGACCGCGATTATTACGTCACCACTTCGTCGGGCGCTGCCGCACCTAGCAAGACGGTTCGCCAGCGTGTTGAAATGATCGAGGGCATCACTCGGGTTCAGCAACTCGATTTGATGACTTCGGATGACGTTCTGGTTTTGGTTCAAATGACTGGGGAAACGGTTCGGGCCATCAACGGCATGGACATCCGTACAATTCAGTGGCCCGCCAAGGGGGGATTGCAAACCAACTATAAAGTCATGGTTTGCCATGTGCCTGACATTCGTAGCCAGTATGTTGGTCGCAGTACCAGCAGCCGAAAATGCGGAATCGTCCACGGCACAACTAGCTAACGGTCGGTGATGGGTGGAACGGGAGCCCCACTGAGTTTGCGGGTCTCGGTGGGGCTCCTTCTTGGTAATCAATACCATCCGTAAATAGGAGCGAACAAATGAAATTCAAAGTGTTGCGGGGGTTGCACAACGAAGGCAACAAAATTTATGGTCCCGATCAGAAGGACGGCGATGTAGTTGACAGCAAGGTAGACCTTACCACGCTACACAACCATCCCGGCTCAATTCGCTTTCAACGGTTGGACGAGTCACACATCGACCCTGAGACTGCCGAAGAGGAAAAGGCTGTAGCCCATGTGGTACGCAAGGTTGAGGCAACTAGCCAGTCGGACGATGGATTGGATCGGTTGACTGTGGCCGAACTGAAGCGGATGGCCGAAGAATTGGAACTGGACCTGAGAGGGGCAACGAAAAAGGACGCCGTCATTAAAGCGATCCGGTCGGCCACTTAATAAGCGGGAGAGGAGCGAGCAATGGCCTGGCGAACAACCGAAGAAGATGTCAGAGAAATCATTGACACAGTGACAACCTACCCGGTTCGTCCATTCATTGCGACAGCCAACGCTCTCACGGATCATGTCTCAAGCCAAGACAGCGATCTAGTTCTCTCCGGCGCAATGCTAATTCAAATTGAATTGTATCTAGCGGCACATTTCTACGCTATTCGCGATCCCCAATACCAAACCAAGAGTACCGGCGGTGCCAGTGCCACGTTCCAGGGCCAAACTGGAATGAAGCTGGACCTAACGTGGTGGGGCCAACAGGCAATAATGCTCGATGCGAGCGGCACTTTGGCTGCTATGAACGATGGTCCCAAAAAAGCAAGCGCTGATTGGTTGGGTCTTCCACCATCTGAGCAAACTGATTACAAGGATAGATCGTAAGTGCCCGTACAAGAAACAGATTACCGAAACCACAAGGCGGTGTTCTGGGAAGCCGATGGTTACGACACCTACGGCGAGCCAAAGGTTGGGACAGCCACGGAAATCAATGTGAGGTGGGACGAATCAAAAAGTGAGTCATTAGATGCGCTGGGAAACGTAATCGCATTGGATGTAACCGTAGTGGTTGCGCAAGATATTGCCGTGGGTAGTTTGATGTGGTTGGGTGAAAAGGCAGATTTACCGAGCCCCGTAACGAACCTTTATCAAGTCAAAACATTCAGCAAAGTGCCGGACGTTAAAGGCAGGCAATACTATTGCACCGTTGGACTCATGCGTTATAGCAACGAAATGGCAGGATCGGCATAACATGCTACCTATTGTTCCATACAGACCGGGTGACATAGTAGCGTTCAGCCGTCGTGATTGGCTGGGTTGTGCTATCAATCTCGGCACATGGGGAATTCCCGGCTGGGGAGCTTCGCACGTTGCAATAGTTGGCCGATTGAAAGAAAACAAAAGACAATTAGTGTTGTGGGAATCAACAAGCATGGCCGGGCAACCGTGTTTGATCCAGAGAAAAGATGTGTCGGGTGTGCAGGCGCAAGATATTACCACACGGATCAACGGGTATCCCGGCCGCGTTTGGCATTACCCTCTAAATCAACCACTCGACACTAAGCGAATATCGCGGTTAAACGCGTTCTGTCAAAAGTTTCTTGGTAATAGCTATGACGCAATTGGGGCATTTCGTTCTCGCGGTTTGTCTTTGATCGAAAAGGTGATTTTTCGACCGCCGGACATGACGAGCGTATTCTGTTCGGAATTCTGTGCCGCAGGACACAAGCACATTGGATTATTTCAAAACAACGAATCTCGAATGAACCCGAACAAGTTTATTCGGCACGAGTGCCACGCACACGTTTTAGCAAAACCGAGGAGAAAGAAGTGATGAAGTTGTCTTATCTATTGTGTGTCTTGGTATTGCTGGTTGGTTGCGACGGCATAATCACAATTGAGAATCCGCAGGAAAGTGTTACGGTTTTTCCAGACACCCCCGTATATTATCATGGAATTTTAACTGGGGTAGCTAAATACTGGACATCGAATGGGGACGGTTGGATTGAGGTAGATAGTTGTCCATATCGCATTATCATAATTGGGTATCCAGTAGGTGATTATCCTGGAGTCTACCCGACGAAAATGGATTTGAAAACCGTGAAGTATCTTGAGGATTTGGTAGGAAAGCAAGTGTGGGTGAAAGTGGACGCTGGACGGGTGTTATACGTTTCTGACGTGGGAGAACTGGAATGATGCGAATAGTTTTTTTGTGTGGTGTTTTGGTATTGCTGGTTGGATGCGACGGTGTAATCACATTCGAGCCACCCAACAAACCCAGCCCTTGCCCCGACGGTGTCTGCCCGGACGAAGGCAAGTGTCCTTTCGCCCTTGTCCCACCGCTAGACTTGCCCATTGAATTGCGAGCACGGAACTACGGTGGTGGATCGTGTTTTCATGCTGGGACAGAAAACGTGTTGCGGCATCAGAATCTACATAAGATCGCAGACTACTGGAGATCACATTTCAGTGGTGGAGCCAGCGTTAGCACCATCGCACGTATCGCGGAAGATATTGGCCTCAAGTATGCCTACACGAGTATCGGTGACCCTGAATTCCTGGAGTGGTGTTCCCGAACGCGGCGTGGCGCGTCTATTACTTACTACAGTAGCCATGCAATCACATTCTGCGGCTACGTTGGGGGCAATGCAATTTTGACGGATAACAATAATCCCAAAAGAGACATCAAAGTTCCGAAGGCCACATTCCTACGCAACTGGCGAGGCTATGGCGGACAGGCGTTTACTGTTGTGTACTCGCCTTCACCCCCAAGACCGTGGAAGGGTTGATGACAATGAGTAACGATAGAGTTTCCTTTTGGGGTAGTTGCTTTATTGCAG
>Ga0307928_10000690_pt1 | contig 25517 bp, 47 predicted proteins | sample AceLakmetagen232_FD_201815 | JGI IMG/M metagenome (GOLD analysis project Ga0307928, IMG submission 201815) | Saline water microbial communities from Ace Lake, Antarctica - #232 | ecosystem: Environmental > Aquatic > Non-marine Saline and Alkaline > Saline | place: Antarctica: Ace Lake... | reverse complement strand
AAAGCAAAGCATTTCTATAACCTTGATAGGGTAGGGGAGGGGTATAGCTTAAATCCCTGCCGTTATGTCTTATTTAACATAATAATAATTATAGGCTGCTTAGCTTGGGTGTGTTGTTGACTGTGTTATGTGGCTTAAACCTGCATCAATTGGCTATCTTATGTGTATCTGCTTAAGTAAAGCGGTTGATTGAATACAGTAACATAGGGCATAAACAAGGCTTTGAGATAACAATAAAAGGGTTAACTTAGTGGTTTCTAACCAATTCACAGTACAATGCATGGTATTAATAAAGAACTCGGTCCCCCTCCCCCCCTCTCAGGCTCTCTCTCTACTCTTTACTCTGGTATGGATATAAAGGCACGAAAGCTCTTTAATAAGGTGTTTATACATCTCTGGGGTGTTCTTGTGCCACGATCTAGGCGTTACGGTGTACTACATGCCTATTGGTTGGTTGAACGAGTTAGGAATGATAATAAACTGACTGTCTCTGATCTGTCTGTCCTAACTTACTTATACCAGGTCACAGAGAGTGGTAAACTAGTCGTTGATTCCAGGCACTTGCATAAATCTACTTCCTTGCCCTATTGTTATCAGGTGTTGACCTTGGTTCTAATTAAACTACGCAAGGCCGGTTATCTGGTTCGCACCTCTCGTGATCCTACTCTCCCATACCTTCAACGCTCGGTCTGTCAACAGAAGGTATTCATTCAATTAACTATTCAGGGTGTTGCACTCATCCATAAACTTGAAACAGACCTGTACAAGCTATCCTATAACACTACGCTTGACGATATAACTACCAACAATAGAAAGGGCTAAGCAATACGCTCAGCCCTTTAAATCATCTTAAAATGGGTTTAATCAGCAATCGGCTTGCCAGTCTCTAAAGCCTAGCTTTGCCATATCAATTAAATCCTGCTCTGTGAACCCGTCAGCCTCCGCATCCTTTAACATCTCGTCCGATAGAGTTTGTGTTATCGGGTGTCCTTCGTATGTTCCTACTTGTATTATTATGCTCATGGTTTCTAATTTAGGTTATTAAATACAGTCTCCTTTCTCATCAAAAGAACCCATAACGGGGTATATCTTGATCAGGTTGTTTATCTCTCGTCTGGTCATGGTGTTAAGATCAAACTTACTCATTAAACCTATCTTAAGGTTCCTGTAATGCGTTACGACTGTCAGCCTGAATGGTATAAGCTTGGGATTGTGTTCTGTCCTTAGCTTTACTCTCAGGTCTTGCAGTTGGTCATTTACTACCTCTAAGGCACTCACTAAATGGCCTTGACTGATCTCATTAGTTCTTTTACTCATGATGTTCTTAATTATTTTGTGTGTTATTATAAATGGACTGTTCCGATTCAGAAAATTTAAAGAGAACTGATCGGCTTCATGTTCGCCTGACTGATCGTAATAGTTACCGCACTCTGTACATACTATTGCACCATAACCCAAGCAGCCATCATAATAGATAGCTTTCTTTGGGTTGTTATTACCGCATGAACAATTGAATAGAGTTATCATGACTAGTACATTTTAGTTCTAGCTCTCTCAATTCTCTCTTGAATCTCGCAATCCTTTCTATCAGGACATGAGTTACAAGATACTTGATAGCGTTCATGTCTGCACTTGCTTGCTTGATTACAAGCGTAATTAAATGATCTTCTAGCCTTCTCTGCTGTCTTTGTCATGGCTCTAAAGATTAGTTAGAAATGAGACTAAAAATAAGACTCCAATTGATACAAACATCAAAAGTAGGAACGCATTAGCTTGCGGCCTATTTCTCTTAACGTCTTCATACTGTGTGTGTTTCATGATCGTGTGTGTTAATTAATATTCGTTTATCAAGACAAATATAAGTCATTATATAATACAAACCAAATATATTTATTTATTTTATTTGTTTATCTGATTTGTTTACCTTATCTTTCGGGCGTAATTACTAACTAACACACACATATTATGAAAAACAATTACAAAGTAACTACTAAGAGTCCTGTAGGTACATGCCTACAAGGAGAGTTTGACACTTCATTTACTAATCTAGTTGCCATATTTGGGGAACCAGACGATGAGACAGGAGATGATTACAAGGTTAGTACACAATGGTGCGTAGAAGATGAACAGGGCAACGTCTGCACTATCTATGAGTACAAAGAGACTACGTTATATTCACATGATGGATATAAAATAGACGAATTTAGGGCGCTGCCTTCTTATAAGTGGCATATTGGAGGAGCGAGCCAAGAGATAGCGGATAGGCTTATATCTTATCTTCAGGAGAAGATTGATAGTTTACCGCACACTATCAGGAAGGTTACACACATTCTGAATGAGAACCTTTATCAATTGATAGACGAAGATAGTGAGTTTAGTGGATTATACTATTCAAAACGTAATGAAAGCGAAGTCCAACGTATTGTATCTGAATTTTATAGTATGGAATTGGACGGTGAACTTGAAGACTATTTGGAAGAACGTAAAATAAGTAGGATTTACGCTACTGCTATATTTGATTATTAACACACACACAATGGGGCAAATAAGCAACTATCAAAAGATTGATTACCTGAACAGGATAACACAAGACCTAGAGCGACTAAGAAATTCCTTCATGAGACTATCAGTACATTGGAGCCATGACAGCGACATGGAGATAGATTTAAACGAATATCTCTCCCTTAACTTCCCTTTCCCTTCCTCCCTAGATGAGACAAGCTTAGAGGTGTCTGAATGGGTGGAGGAGGCCACATTAAAACTTAACACTATTAAGGAGGTGTTAATGGCTGATGGTATTGACAAGATTGAGAAAGGAGAGAGCTATGAGTAAAGCTAAAGAGGAACAGGCCAAGCCTATTGAAGTAAGGATATGTAGGAAGTGCAACCAAGAGATTATGTACGGAACTTTGTGCGAAGCTTGTAACGCAGCCACAAAGAGTAAATACGCTAAGTACTTTAATCAGCCTCTTATTGAGGCCCTGAGAGTGCATAAGACACTATTTAATTAAACTAAAGCAAACGACATGAAAACATTACACACAAAAGAAGATTTTTATATTTTATATGCGGATGACCTCCAAATGGAAATCCAGATTAAGGGATCAGAAAGCGGTAATACTATTGCTGTGATACCCAATGTAAAGGAGTACGAATCTATGGGGGAAGCGATTGTATCAAACCCTGAGACTAGACTAGCTAATGCAAAGCTTTTTTTTGCTGCTAAGGATATGCTTGAAGCATGTAGGAGTGCACTTGCAGACCTTGAGGGAATAATGCCAGTGCATGACCCTAATGGAGATAGGTTACACCCTGCATGGAAGACAATTGAAGAACTGAGATCAGCAATCAAAAATGCGATTACCGGCACAGCAGAACAGACCAACTTAAAAAGAAAGCTACCAGAATGGTGCTTTGCCTTGCATCCAAAGAAGCATATTATTATACGCATCAATAGAGGCGAGTCAGGCTTCTCTCCTACTATCCCTAGGGATTTGCCTAGAGATATAGTCAAAAATGAGAACATGAGCTTAGATGAGTTCATAGACTGCTTAAATGAGGAGATAGAAGTTACACCTGGACAAAGAAAAGCTATGGTGGCTGGCTCTATGTGGGGATGGCATACAAAGCTCGCTGATCCTGATATGTATGATGAGGAGGGTGTTGTAATGCTAGAAAAATTGTGATTATAAGAAATCCGTATCTTTGTAACAGTAAAATAACAAGTCTTATGAGCGAGAAAATAAATATCATTTACAATGATGATCTCCAGGTAATAGAATTTCTATCGGACCTAGAGAACCGTTCCCCTATTCATGTCCTTGATGAGAGTATGCAAGAAAATAAGGACATGAAAGGGTGCTTAGCTACACAGCACACCCATGAAGGGATAATCTCCCTATTACTATTTAACGATCCTTTTGGCTATAATGAGGGGGGCAATAAACTCACATTATTTAGCCATACCGATCTATCTAAATTAATACAATTCTTTTCAGACTGGATAAGGCAAACATCCTATATCGAGATAACTAAAAGAAATGCTTTACGAAATATCATCCATATTTTATCTGAATGTTCTTATAAGATAGAGATGCAAAATACTCAAACCAACTTCATGGGATGAGTTGAGAGGAGAGAGCTCTGTTTGTGTGTGTTCAGATTCTCTCTCCTTTTTTAAAGATATGTATATTATGAAAAATATTTCATATATTTGGAATTGGATAGGTCGGAGTAGCTACCGACTGATAAGGGGAGCCAGTACCCCCTTCCAATTTCTTTTGTACTGGCCTCATAAATAAACTGGTAAAATGAAAGAGATTAAGTTAAGTCAAGGAAAAGTTACACAAGTTGATGATTGGAATTTTAACTATCTAAACCAATGGAAATGGTCTACCTCTAAAGATAAAAACAATTTCTATGCTGCAAGGAGAGAGAAAGGGAAGTATATATCTATGCATCAACAAATAATGAATACCCCTGAAGGGATGTTTACTGATCACAAAGATCGTAATGGGTTAAATAACCAAGAATGCAATTTGAGGCATTGCAGTAAATCACAAAATGCAAAAAACAAAAAAGCTACAGGTGCCTCAAAATATCTCGGAGTGTCCATCGTTAGATACGGAAGTAAGAAAAGGAAAAATGGAGAAATCCACCGATGGGAGCGCAAACATCCAAGCTATCGAGCTAGTATCCGGTATGATAACGCTAATCACCGATTGGGTTATTTTCATACCGAAATAGAAGCTGCCCGTGCCTACGATGAAGCAGCAAAAATACATCATGGCGAGTTCGCTAATCTTAATTTTAAGAACTCTTATTATTCACCAAACCCAAAATTATGAGAAAGACAATTTTAATGCTTTTCATGACTATTCTACTAATCCCCAGACTATTCGCTCCCCTCACAGAGATAGAGCGAACCTATGAGGAAGTCCAGCCACCTCATCCATACAAAGCGATGATCTATGCTATTGGAATGGTTGAGTGTAGCCTTGACACACTAGCTTACAATCCTGCTGAAAATGCAGTAGGGTACTTCCAGATTCGTCCTATCCGCTTAAATGACTACATTAGGCGTACAGGGAGCGATTATGTATTGGAAGACATGTACGACTATTACAAGGCTGAAGAAGTGTTCTTATATTACGCTGAAATGCTTAAAGAGACAGATCTAATTATCCGCAAGTGGAATGGATCCGGTCCTATGACTTATGAATATCTAAAAAAGGTAAAAAAATACATGATATGAGTTCATTCAATAAAGGGAAAAAGGCCAGGCCCCTTAAAAGAGCCGTAGCCATGAAGCTTGTTCGTATAGATGGACGAACCGAAGTTGAAGTACCAGCTACTATGTCTGATGAGTTAGCCAGGAAGCGTTGGAAGTTCAACCACCAGGACGATCACCAGACCAGATCAAACACCTTATTTAAGAAGGAATAGACCTTTAACTTGATTTTTTAAATAATTTAGTTTAAATTTGAGATCACTAAAGGTTAGTAACCACTCGGCAATATTGCCAAAAAACCAAAAATTATGCGCATGAAAAAACTTTTTGCTCTCGCGTTAGTTGCTTTGCTCTTTGTAGCACGGCAATCATTCGCTCAGTCCTTCTCGGTGACTGTGGATGATGATGTTGGTGTCTGTTATGTTATTCCGTCCGATCAGGTACAGATTAACATGGATTATTTTACAGATACTCCATCTATTATCTTGCTAGGTCCCGGGATCTATTCTACAGGGGTTGAAAACCCTGTTAATAACTATGAAGTAATAATCAATTCACCATGCACGACAATCCACCTATATACGATTGAAAACGTAACGGGGATTACTGCAAATTCAGAATTACCTACCAGGTATAGACAAAATTATTGGATTGAGGAGGGTCTTCGCTTCGGTACTGGAGAAGTTATCCCCTGGGTAGGGGTATCTGCCTGACATACATAAAAGAACATCAAATAATAAAGGGAAGCGTAAATGCTTCCCTTCTTTCATTTCATACAAGTATAACTTAGATATTCAAACATGCTAGAAAGTATAAGTGATACGCGCCCCATAAATCTCGTCAGTATTATCCAGGTCTGTAATATGTAAGCAATAAGTATATAGACTGTTATCAATAACAGCGTTAGTTATAGTGGTGTCCTCAGTATTACCAGCAGCGGAGGCTAATGCTATTTGTGCCAGATCAGTCATCTTTGCTCCATGTAGCTCCCATATCTTATCACTAAGCCCCACATTGCCATAAACAATAACAGCTGTGACAGTACAACCATTCGGTAAATTAACAGCTACCATACAGTCGAGAGCGTTCTCATCAGCGATCAGCTCACCAGTAGTTGCCCTGGTGTAATTATCTTTTTGTGGATCGAGAGCAATAAACCCATTGCCAGGACGGGACCAGTATAGATCCCCATCCCTACCACAAGCGGCCTGAGCCTCAGCATCAGTATATCGAGCGTGGTGAACAGCTACATCAGCTGCATGATCGAAAGCCCACTCACTAGAAGGTGCTTTACCTGTCTCATCTTCGGTTGGAGGATTCTCTACTGTGATAAGAGTAGGTAGATGATTAATAAGATTTATGGTTACTGGGTTCCCTGGCTGCCGGACCTCTGCTACAGTTCCAATAACATCAAGGATATTAAGATCAACGGCTATGAAGTTTTTAGAATTGTTAGGATCTACTCTTACCATCTGTCCTAAAACACTATTCTTGCGTGTTCCATTATTGAGTTTGGTAGTTGCCATATGACAAAGTTACGGCTTTTTCTTTAAGCTTTCCATGTATCTCTCATTTAACATCCCTATGATAGCTCCAACCTCCGCAAGATTGTACTTAATACCTATCATAAGACCTCTCCTGGAGGGGAAGTATTTTTGGTATTCCTTTTTCAGATCTTCCTCCAGGGCTTTTAGTTTAGCCCAGTCAGCTATAGTTTTGCCCCCTGATCTCTCCTCAATGTCCAGAGAATACGATATCCGGGCTTCTTCTGTCCCTTGGTCATACAAAGCGTGCTCTCCTACTGTAAGTAATACGACATTGCGGTAGTAATGTTTGAAATATGGCCATTTATTTTGTCCCTTCGGGAGCACATGAGCAAAGCAACTTAGGAATAGGTCTGTATTCTCAAAGTTTCTCAGGTGTAACCCTGTTAGAAAAGATCTTTTATCACTTATTAACCATATCTGCTTAAACATCATTACTTGGGTAAGATGAGATATGTCGTTCTTTCCTGGTATTATTGGTATTTTATTCATGGGGATAGTTTATTTTAATATATTCATTCCTTGCTATTAACGCTAAATCAAAAGAAGCATATTTACCTATTAGGATGATATTATTATTCCTTACTAATCTTGCATGGTATTTTCTGCCATATTTATAAATACCTTCCTTCCCAGACCTTCTTCTATTCACTTGCTGTTCACACCTAGTACTCCACTTACAATTACTAGGTTCGTAATTACCGTCACAATCTATTCGATCAATTGTTAAGTCATCTTGATAACCATTAGTTAAGGCCCATAGCATAAAGTTCTTGAAATTTTTCCATTCTTCACATATTTTAATTCCGCGACCTCCATAATAAGAATACGCTTGATTCTTCGGATTTAGACATCTAGACTTCATACTATTCCATGTCCAGTATAATCCAGTACCCCACATTCCATGAAAATAATTATCGGCAGAATAACCATCAGGATAGTTTTTGCTGATAAATTGTTCTTTTGCTAAGACTGCTTCTTTTTTGGTTTTATAGGAACCAATGTATGTACTTTTCTTTTTATCGTTCTCGTAAATTCGAGAAGTCCAAGAACCACTTTTGTTTAAACAAATTCCTGTAGTGTGTTTCATACTATAAATTTAAAGCCCCTACGATAAATGGCTTATCAACTACACCAGGGGTGAAATTGCATTTACTTTCGGGGCGATAAATATTTTGTGGGTTCATGATGTAGTTAATAAGCACTACAAAGATATAAAAAAAAACGCACCCATCATCTCGATCGGTACGCTTTATTCAGTAATGTAAGAAGTCTTGAGTTACAAAGGTAAGCTATTTTCATTTAATAGCCTATTGACTTCTTCTATTGTTGCGTACTTACAGAAATCTTCCTTGTTAGCATATTTCTCAAACTCAGGGATGTTCTTAACCAGCTCCAGGAACTTTTCATTATCCAGTCTGGGCGCAATACCCAACATGGCTGTGAACAGATCCTTGACGGTAGCAAAATCTCTTTCCTCACCTTTATCGAAGGCCGGGACATCCATATCGTATGCGTTAGCCTCGATCAGCTTCTCCTCCTTCTCTGTAATTGGCCCTGGTGATCCTTGTTTATCAAAGTTTGTGTTTTGCTCATTGATAGGATCCTCTCCTGTAGCTCCCTGTGATTCTCCCTTGTAAGGTTCACAATGTTCGGATAGTTTCCCTTCCTGGTGTGCGAATATGATCTCACGAAGCTTCTTATTGGTGTTCTTGCCAGGAATAAGCATCATGGCCTCTATCATATCAGCATTAGCATTGATAATCGCCAGTAAAAACTCTGTCTCCATGCTCATCATCTTCTCAATAGACAGATCACCCTCTTTAGGTTCCTCCTCTGGTTTAATCTGTATTAACAAAGCTCCAGGAAATTCTTTTATCAATACATCTACTTCATCATTATAACGCTTGACAAAGTGTTCGGCTGGCTCTCCTTCTATCCGTACCGGTAGTCTGTCCTTAATGATAGAAAGTTCTGTCTCAGTAAGTTCTACAAATTTCTCCTCCTTCTCAACTACCTCCTCAACCGGCTTCTCCTCCTGAACAGGAGTGAAATGCTTATCCTCGATCTTACCTACAGCACTCTTAGTAATCTTCTTACTTCTCGCGGCCGCATGCCCCTTATCTTGAATCTCTAAGGTAGCACCATTAGCCCCTTCAATGATAACGGCCTCATCAATAGGCATATCCTGTGCTTCCTCTGTGGTATAGATGCCGGCCAGCACATCAGGAAACATATCTCTCGCAAGAAAACCTAAAGCACGATAGTTTATCATACGTGATGGGTATTTCCACCAGGCAGAAGATTTATACTTCCATCCATCATTACCATTCGCCTGTGCCTCTGTTACCCATAACCCTGCTCTCTTGGCCTGATCTATAGAGAAGGATCTTGTTATGGTCTGTCCATTATCCCCCCTAGTTGCTGTAATCTTAACAACCAGATTGTCATCTTCGATAGAGCCAAATTCTTCTTCCTTCCAGGATCCTTGCTTTAGCAATCCTGAACTAAAGATCATACTCTTTGCCAGATCTCCCTTAATAGATAGTAATCCATTAACCGGGACAATATGCTGTAGTGCTGTCATTGGGGGTATATCAAGCTGATAACCCTGTATCAATACAGCTACTACTGCAGGTACTTTACCTTTCTCGAAATTGGGCTTATTCTTATCTCCTGGTAGTTTCTCATAGAAATGATTAGGAACGAGCCTGCTATCCAGAAGGATTTGTGCAAACCCCTGCATCTTCTCTATTGATTCATAGGCATCCTCAACAAATTTCGGTAGCCTTGTTTCTCCGGATTTTACTAATCCGCCTCTGTTTTCTTCGCTCATAGTTTTTATTTATTTTTTGGTTTTTGATATTCAACATCATAATACTCCTCAACCTCTTTCAGCTGAGACTCATCTTTAATAACTGAGGTCCACCATCCTCCACCGGCTTTCTTAATCGTTTCCTCCTTGTCGGCCCATTCAGTTTCCAGTACATCGATATAGAAAGTTTTCTGACGAAAAGGAAACGACCTAATAAACTGACGACTCCCAATAGTTCTACCATCTTTCAGATCTACACTACCTGATGTAAACTGAGAGCCTGGTGTATTACCAACAAATACTACTGCATCAAGAAAGTACGGCCTGCCATCTTTACCATCCTTGAATACAGAGGATAGTCTAATGTTCTGCATAACCTCCCTACCACCACTGGTATTATGCCATTCACTATCCGCACCTGTAATAGGACCCAAAGGTTTAAACAATAGGACATTCTTTATGGTACTGGATAATGCACCAGCTCCATATGGGGCGGATCCACCACTATGTCCTTCCTTGCTGAACTTTCGGATAATACGCTTAATATCCCTAATGAACGGCTCAATCAATAGATTGCCATCCTCCTCTTTAAGCCCATCTCTGAGAATTTTAAGCTCTCTCTCGAAGTGCTTCATGTAGTTACTTTTCTGGAATAAGCGCAGGATCCTGTACTTTAGCCTGGTAATCCAGTTTACAAATCTACTGCTTGGTTTTACTTCATAGCCTGCATTTTCATCATTCATAGTTTATGATTTTTTTATTTAATTATCGTTAATCTTTTACTCCAATAAGGCCACATAACGGATTTGTGTCCTGCTCCTGATAATAGACCTGTAACCAGATAAGGAGTTTTTACTTTCATTCCATCATGAGTAAGGTTGCTCTCATGACAATTAGATATCAGAACTTTGTACGGATGTTTAACTATCGAGCCAGGAGAGCATTCACATATCTGTCCTACCTTTAATCGCAGCCCATTTGAATCATACATCTTTGGAACTTTATACTTCCTGATAGTCCGCAACTTTAACCGTGTTTTTAACAGTGATAGTTGAATACGTTTTTTAATTTTAAATAAATTTTTCATCGTTAGGATTTTTTAGTGTAATTTCTCGATTTTGGATGTATCCACTCTATCCCCAGGAAAGCAAAGAAATCTTCCTCTGTATGAAACTCCGGAGGTAAGGTAGGACATGCCTTATATTGAGGGTCAATCTTCCATGTACTCTTTTTGATACATTCTGATTTTCTCCTTAGCCCATCGGGTGTTCCACACCAGCCTTTTCGATTCCAGGCAATAGCTAAAACGAATCGACTATAATCAGCTGAGCCGGTCCTTATAGCCAATATCCTGCCATAATCAGTCTTATTGGTGATGTAAAGCTCAAGCTGTAGCCCTCGATCAGCATAGATAAACCTCTTTAACCGGGATCCGTTAACTGTTAATCCTCTATAACCTTCAGGAAATGCTCTACCCATTGAAAACTCATCCTTGGGAACAACGACCAGTTCCACATCGCCTACAGTACTACATCCCCTGCGTACAGAACCAGCGATAGACATTTCTGAGACAAACGGGCCCAGATATGCCATGAATCGCTCTGCTATCTCCTCAGCCTTTTTTAGGGGCATCCTTTCAAATTTACTCATAATGAAAGATATTGATCTCTTATTCTATAAATCTTCCTCATCTCTATGAGTAATTGATCGTAAGTCTTAATATATCCCATATTAATTGCAAATGCCAGCTTCTCCTGCAATGTGGTAAGTGATTTTAATTGCTTTTGAGTTGCTTTTTGCCTTAACTCCTTGTCATGAATCCCAAAGACAATATAATTCAAGGCTTTCGCCACCTTCGCATAGTCCACATTATCAAACATAGTCAATGCTCTGGTTAATCCACGATATTGATCTCCTGCTGCATGTCTAAACTCTATTAGTTGATCGTAAACGAACCGGATAACAAAGTATTCAAATCTTGGGTTAATCCACATAGCAAATTTAACAAATAAAACAGGGTGCATCCATGTACCCCCCTGTTTACCACGAGTTGCTAAATAGGCCGAATTAGGCCCATTTAGATTTTCCTCATTCATAAGGACTTCAATAAAGGCTTCTGTTTGTCCTAATCCAAAGAACTTTTTTAGTTCCCGTTTTGTTTTAGATCCATTATTCCATTGTTTCAATAAATGGGTAGCATTAAACATCCCATCTTTTGTCCTTTGATGAACATCAAATTCACCCATCCTACGAATCATTACCTGGTTTGTTTTCATAGCTTATTCTTTATAGCATGAGATACCCTCAAGGGTTATGAACCTGCGTACAACACCATCGCGCTCTTTCCTGAATGACTTATACGCATGGTTAATAGTCACCCAGTTCCCCGGAACAATATCATTAACCTGGTCCATGTTCTGATTTGCAAAATCAAAAGGCATCTCATTGGGATATTTACCATTGAACACCTCCAGGATCAGTACTCGCTTACTGAATGTATCAGAAATGCGCTCTGCTCCTCCTACCTCAAGCACTTTGCCTGAGATATCGAAATTGTTAGTTTGTGTTTTTGCCATGTTACTCGCTTTAAAATTGTTAATTAATCAATCACAACATAAGTAGCTTTGAAGGTATTAATCTAACAAGACTACTTATGATGTAACTGTAATAGGTTTAGATCATTCTGTTCAGGTTCTCCAATAAATAATCAAACCTACGAAGATTGTCATTAAGGGCATCTAAGCTATCATTAAGGACACTCAGATGATTATCATCCGTAACCTTACTTCCCTCTTTTCCCTTTACTGGGTCTGGGTCTCTGGGTGCAATATTCCCCAAGCGCCTTGAACGGTCTTCCAATGCACTAAGCTTTTCTCCCAATTCCTGTACCTGACCTGTAAGTCTGGCGTTTAATGATCCAAATTCTCTTGCTTCCTCATTCATGATTGTAATTGTTAAGTTTATAATAGAATTTTAATTGTGATTTCCGTACGCGGTCTGTCTGAATAGAGCTTCCTGGCTGTTATCTGACAGATAGAGCTATCATCCTTATAGAAGATTTTATTCATGCTATCCTGGACAAACTTTTGAAGATTGTCGATATCGGGTGTATTAGTATGCCACTCCGGAGCTGTAGCTTTTAAGACATCAGCGTTCTTACCTGTGCCAAAATGATTCTTTGGCCTATGGAAATAGAAACTTAGCTCCAGTGACAATGGACAGTCCCATGGTACTCCCGGGGCATCATCTTGTATGATTGACACAAAGGATCCTTTCTTCTCAGCTGTAGGGTCATAAGTGCTGCTAAATTTCCCTTTAGAGAAGTGTCTGTGCCTGGCTTGTGGCTTAGGATCTCCTAATACTACTCCATAATATATTATATTACTCATTTTGCTCCTTTACATTAGTTCCTAAAACCTTTAACTGGTCCGGAGAGCAAAATTCTATTGCCCCAGACTTTATGTTTTGAATAATAGCTACCGTATAGCTTACAGGATATATATTCCCATCACTACCAGCAACCAGATCATATCTTAATCCAAAATGCAGGAGATAGCAATTCTCCTTTATGGTATTACCTTCTTCACCCTCCCAGGTATATTCAACTATCGTTTTTAAGTGTCCCATATCATATATATCTAAAGTAATAACCTGCTTTTCTGGTGAACTTAGTCTTCCCGGAAACAGAGTCGTCAATAACATCTCTGTTTAACTTACATTTGTTAGCTGCGATTTTTATGGAATTATACTCTCCGATCTTCTTACCTGATCGATCAAATTGAGCAATCCTACGTTTATTGTGGGCTCCTAATATTTTCCCTCTGTTCTCCCAGGCAATAGTGTAAGCCACCTGTAGATACCACTCATAGAATGATGCTCTGTCATGGATTTTTTCTTCTTCCTTTTCTCGCTCTATCATTTCTCTCCTTATTCGCTTAATAGCAATGTCCATCTCCATTAGCTAGTAGTCTAAATTTAACTTCCTAAACTCATTCATTACTTCATCTTCTGTAGGGTTCTCTTTGATACGGATAGTAAAGGTGCGGCTCTTAGCTCCCTTCCTCTCACTCCAGGTGACATTACCTAATCTACCGAAATCTATTACATCAGCCCCAGCCTGACCCATCACCTGTAATAGCCTGTTCTTTATACCCACACGCTCCTCCTCCATCTGACTAGAGATCTTCCTGATCATATTATCGCGCTTACAAAGGTTGAATTGATCGATACTACCCTCTATACCTTCTCTCTCTTTAAGAAAACGCTCCTCCATAAACTCCTTATAAGCCTCAGACCGGTCCGGTTCTGGTTCATGCTTCATGATAATAGCATCATACCTCTCTATCTCTGCCAGATTACGATCTATCTCTGCTTGCTCCCTCTTGGCGAATGCTGCTTTTGCTGGTAACACTCTATTCTCCCAGAACATCTTCGATATACTAATTATTCGCTCACATAACTCATCATCTCTCTGGACCTTCTCTATACGAAAGTCATTTCCATCTTGGAAAATTGCAATTTCCGCATAATCTGACTCAATAATTATCATATATACATGGACTTGCACTAAAAAGGATATGGGAATACCATCCTGCCATAATTGTGCGCTCCAGTATGATAAAGTTTTACACTCCAGAACTGCTTCAGTGGTTAATGATTCTCCAGTAATAAGATTTACTCCTCCCTTTATATTTTGCACCCTATCGAGTGAGGCAAACATCCATGGATATTTAGGATTGACAACGTAACCATTAATATTCCTACACTCCCGAATTATTTTGTTGTTCTTAAAATTCTCAATAAAACCTTCACTGGTACCGTCATGAAATTTCCATAGCTCAGCAATCTTATCCTCCATATATCGGCCAAAGAACATAAATCGATTATCCATTCTCCTTGCCTCAACGGTACCTGTTTTTTCATGAAATGTTCGGATTACAGTATTGTAACGATCTAATCCAAGAACAGTTGCCATTTCGCTTCCCCCGATTCCATTTTTACGAAAGTCGAACCATTCCTTTGTATGCTGAGGCATGTAGCTTATTTGTAAGTCTTTATTCATACTATATGTGTCTCCATGTTTTATTCCTAACTATTGTGCTTATTGTTGATTGGCTACACTCAAATCTCTCTGCTAATATTCTATGAGATACTTTTCTTGGAACATAAAGAGCTCTTATTTGAATTATATCAGCAGCTTTCAATTTACTCAGTCCATGCTTTTCTCCAATAGGGTGATTTATTCTTTTATTACTTTCCGCATGGATCATATTATCTTTATGCGTACACCACTCTAAATTTTTCGCATCATTATTCTCTTTATTTGAATCCTTATGGTTAATCTCTGTAAGATTCTTAGGATTAGGAATAAAAGCTTCAGCTACAAGTCTATGGATTCTCCTTCGTTTTTCATTAATATCAACCCTTAAATAACCTTTCTCGTTTTTAAGCGGTTTTAGTTTTATTGCGATAGTTCTCCTACAGCTAATTACGTCACCTTTATCAGTAACAAAGTATCCAGGTGCAAATGAGATCTCTTTAGTTTTCATGCCTTATTCATATTATCGCATCTATCTTATCTGCATTACTAACAATAAAAATAATAGCCCCTATCCCCAATAGGAAGATTATAAAAAAAACGCCTCCCCATACAACAGCTCCTAATACTTCTGTTGATTCATCCTCTATGCCAGGAATGAAGTCTGGTTTTTTAACGTGCTTGTCTTGGTTCATTTTGGGTCCTCCTTTTTATTTAAGTATTCTTTAGCTGGTAAGTAATTTACATGACTGTTAAACTGATTATAAATGTCCAGTTGATCTTCTTCTGACATTGCGATAAGTTGGTTAAAAATATTCTCTTTGCTCGGCATCTTTGGCTGCTCTGAATCCATTAAATATTTCATACGATCCTCTGCATCTTTCAAGCTAAAGCCTTCAATGTTCTTATATTTCAATAAGCATAATCTAATCTCTGCTTTTAATTCGTATTCCATGCCTCTATTTTTTAAATAAAGGGGGGAACCAACCAATCCCCCCTTCAATACCATGCCTGTAGGAAGTGTTTGCAATACAATCTACTGTCTGTGTGAAGGTCATGGTACTACTGTTTGTCTTTATTCTCTTTCTCTAACTCCTCAGCCTTAACGCTACCCACTACTGTAGCATCATTATATTTTAACCGGTTAGCTGAATACATTGCTGCCAAGTGTTTATCAAACTCCATGGCATCATCCAGATATGGGCTCCACCACTTCAATCTGGTCTTCCTCCTGTCAACTAGGAACAGGTGTGCTCCGTCTTCTCCCTCCGTAACTACAAAGTATGGCATATTACTCCCCTCTCATAGCTTTAATAGCCTTTTTTAGATCTTCCGGCATCTGGTTATATGATAGCATCTCAAACTTCTCCTGCCCTATCTCTACCCTATACCAGAATGGGAGATAGTAATAATGGATGTCCGGATCTTGCCCCACAACTCTGCAACCATGGGCGCGGATAAATTCCAGGACATTATTTTTCGGTTCCTCCTTGAAGCCTACTTTTACTTCCTTTTCATTTTCAATATGAGCAGGTTCTTCCTGTAAATCTCTGCGAGTGGATTGCTCCTCCTTCTTAGGAACGGTAATACCCGCCTTACATTTAGCGTACTTTATCAGCGACTCTCCGCTATTAACCCATTTTAGTATTATTTCCCATCCTGTGTTCCCTAGCCTAACCCAATATGTAGGATTAAAAAGGTAAGATACCTGTACCGGTGTAAACCCTATGCAGGCTCCGGCTTTAGCTTTTGATAGCCCCTCTCTGGTAAGAGCTTCTTTGAATTTGTCAACTGTTCTTTGTTTGGCGATGTCGTTCATAACTTTTTATTTTGTGCCTTTAGGCGGTTTGATTTCAAGTTTCAATGGCTCTAATGCCTTATACATCTCTACAAATATTTTCTGAAGTATTTCTGCCTGCATATTCATCATCTCTGCCTCCTGCTTACCATCGTTAGAGACACTAGAACGCCAATCTTCATACCATTTACAAAGGTGTTCTATTAACATCTCATGCTGCTGTATAAGCTTATTACCCTCTGTATGGAATGCTTTGTAATGATCAAGCCATACCTTGTAGTTATCCAGCTTAGCCTGGCCGAGCTCCTTCTGTGCATCATCCTTCCATGGGTGTTTAGGATCTAACATGATCTTAAATGCCTCATCGGTCCTTTTCTCCTGCGGATCCAGGACTTTTGTTTTGAATGTCTGTAATACCTTCGCAAATGCCCAATCGTTTGTCATGTTCTTCATGGCTATCAAAATATATATTTTATACAACTCTCCAGACCAAAGAAATGATCCTTCTCATTAACCACGATACTGCTTGTAGGCTTACTGGAGAATATAACCTTATCTCCGATCTCTACCCGTTCACATTCAGAGCCACGATCAATGACAACACCTGTCTCCTGGCCTGCCTTTGCGCTTAAGGGAATTATAATCCCCTCTTTTGTCTTCTCCGGTGCTTTGTCCGGTAGTATCAATACTCCTTTACCCTGTGCTTTCATATTTTAAATTAAAAGTTTATTCCGAAGTAAAATGTTCCTTCCCACTTGATAGGATCAAATAAGAATCCTGAGATTAACTTATTCATCCTTACTTTAACTCCCAAGTCAAGGGATAGGGCGTTGAATACTTCTGTATTGAAATCGTCAGCCAAGGCCATTACGTCATATTCCCCGTATTTGTGATAAGATAGTCCCACAGTGTACCAACCATCTTTTGAGGCTGGGAGAGTTATCCCTGCACCGACCTTGTAATGGTTGCTGATATGGCATTCAAAAGGCATTGCATAATTACCGTATGATGCGAGGGCGTATATCCCTATAGGCATTTTTTCGGTCTCCCGGTCATAGCGTAATCCTATCCCGAGATCCTGGGGGGAGAATATCACAGACATACTATTATTTTGGGCCATGATAGTCGCGCCCATAATTAGAAAAAGTGTTACTAAGATTAGTTTTTTCATAATTAATCCTCCTTTTTAGTTATAGTTGATTCCATTACCCCTCCCATTCTGTAGTAGGATAGTCTTTAGGAGACATCATAATGTGATGTACCTTTTTTATATCTCTTGGATGTATTGAATAATCTGAGCAAAACTTAAAGAAGTTCTTATATGACTTATATTCCTTTAGCTCCATTATAAGATCACCCCATCCACATGTAATTTTAAATTCAATTCTAACTGTTGGTATTTTCATTATTTTTACTTTAGTTATAGTTGATTCCATTAGTCCTTTTTAAATATATCTCTTATTAGTATTTCCATGTCTGTGGTATTTAATTTTTCTAAATCAATACATCCACAAATAAATATATCCTTTAAAATAATCTTAACATTTTTTATTCCACATTCTTCCTCAATAATAGTTAGCGCAGAGCATAGCTTCTTAGCTTTCTTTAAACTTTTTATCTGCAATGATTTTAATATTATTTTACTCTTGCCCATTTTGCCCCTTCAATAAATCTATTTCTATCGTTACCAAATGACATACCTCCATATCTCTTATTAGCCTCCCTATCTATCGCCTTATTGGTAGGTGTTACATGTTTAAGATAATTATCCATAATATCAAATATAGAATCCATGTCGCCAATTAGATTATCTACCTGTTCCTGAGACGCCCCTTTATTTAGCTCATGTTCTTTATAAAACTCTCTTATGCTAAGTTCATTCATTTTCTTCCCTTTCCTGTGGTAGGGCTAAGACTGATTTAATTTTTCTGTCTATTATTCCAAGAAATTCAAGCAACATATCGCTCACTTCAAACCTCTCTAATCTTACAGGATATTTAATAAACTTTGCATAAAGATACTCGCCTATCATCGTGTATGCATTATCTGATAATGCTAATTCCACTTTTGTTATTCCCTTCAGTTCATTGTATATTGCAATACCTTTTATCTCTTCATCGCTCGGCATCCTGCTCCCTAAGTGAGATTTAGCTAATAAATAACCTTGTCCAAATATGTCATCTAATACACATTGAGCAAAGCCATCAGCTTTATTATCATTATATTCCATTCCTATATCAAGCGCATCTCTTTCGCCCGACACCTCTGTATGGTCTGTGGCCATTGTTGGCTTATCATCTAATAAACTGAACTTCTCTATGTTTTCCATTGTTTCTGTTTATCCCGGTCCTTAATCTCATCTATAAGTATTTTAGCCATTTCATGACTACCAATCATATCCCTTATTAGCTCATCACCTTTCCATATCTGATGGATGCTATCATTAGTGTTCTTGCAAATTACTTTCTCTTTTATTTCGTACTCCATGTCTGTAAGTTTTAAAACGGAAGGTCTTCGGGGTTCTCTGTTGGTACAAATACATCATCAGTATCCTTCTCGCTGGAGATGTTCTTATCAGGATCCGCTATAGGCCCCTTGCTAGGCTCTTTATACTCATAGAACCTACCACCCTTATTAAAATCCATCCTTAACTTAGTCCTATCCTCAACACCTATCTCCTCAAACCTTATCTTCTCGGTGCGGATAATCGTAGGAGCATCCCTGCAGACGATGTACTTATCGTCCTCATCCGCATCATCCGGGATGTCCTCGTTCTTCTTTCTCTTGTTCTTGTACCGATGTACCAATATGCCGATGTCTGCTTTCTCCTTCCAAGCGGAGGATCCCTTGATGTCGTATAATGAAGGCATTTTGTAATTTGCCCCTTGTTGATCGATCTTCTTAGGATGGACGATAACTATCCCATGAACATCGAAGGTGTCGTTAAAATTGATAAGATTATCTAATTGCTGTGATATAAATGATGTCTCAGTCATATACTTTGGCTGCTCATGCTCGATCTTATTCCAGGCATCAATCACATAGCCGAATATGTTCTCTGTCTTTTTAAGGTGTATAAGATATTGCAGAATAGAGTCCATGGTGTTGACCTTACTAGCATCGATCCTATCTCCCCATGTCTCAAAATTATTCCTGTCCGGTGATATGATAAAGAAATGCTTCTCAATATACTCCATGGTCTTTTTTCTCATATCTGCCGGCATAGAGTTACGGGCTCCCTCCTGGAAGGACATTCCTGTTATAACCTCTGCTAATCGTGCATATTCCCTTGCTACTGGCCTGTTCTCAGGTGTGAATAAGGCCCATTTAATATTCTCCTCCTGATTATGTAAAACAAACGCTCCCAGATACCAACGAGCGAATACACTTTTCCCGCTGCCGGGAACTCCCGTAATGAATGTGATATGTTTGGGCTTTAATGTGAATAACCTGTCTATATGTGGTTCACCAATACCTAGCCCCGGAGTAAACCCTTTCTCTGCATAAGTTTTTAAATCATCCCTTACATCGCTGGGCCTGATAATACCTTTTATGGCAAATGACGATAGATTCTGATAACATGCATCCACTCCCTCTTGCCCTAATGCCGGTAGATCGAGCTTCTTGCTACCATTGTAAACATCATTGATATCCTTATAACCCACCGGGTAGTTAATAAACTTAGATCTTACTTTACCGAAGAAGTGTACCAGGTGATCCCTTAAGAATCTACCCGCAACATCATTGTCTGTTGAGAATATGATCTGATCAACATTGTCTTTATGGAAGAAGCTCTTTACATAAGCATCACTAGCATATTCAAACTCCTTCTCGAAATTCTTAGCCTTTGGACTAGGGGCACCCATCGGAACACTCAGGACATTATTATAACCGCATTGTTTCCATGTAAGAAAATCCCACTCACCCTCTGTAATGATGACCGTTTTCTTCTTCTCCATCTCCTCGTTCTTCTCAAAATTGATGTTCTGCATACCCAAGAATATAGACTTCGATCCAAACTCCCTACCTAGCTGCCAGAACTTAGGAGAATCGCTACCCTTCTTCCATCGTACATCAAAGTACTTTACATTAACCAATGTCATACTGATATAAAAAGGAAATCCTATTATCGGCTTCTGTCCTATGCTATATTCAAAGATCCCCTCTTTCAAAGCTGTCTTTGAATCAATGCCTCTGCTTTTAAGATAGTTCCTTATTTCCAATGAATAGGTTTTTACTGTTTCCTTCGGCATACGACTCTTTGCCGTTACTTCTTTAAATTTATCCTGTACATCCAAATTCCCACTAAACGGGCAATGATGGCATTTATACCACCTGTTCCCTACCTCGTCATTAACCGTAAGGCATTGAGCGTTGGGATGATCAACCCTAGTATGGTTGCATTTAGGACATGTTGTATAATACCGTGTCCTCCCGGTTTTTTCTTTTATCCCTAAATCAGAAAATGTCATACACGCAGGTACTTTTCGCTTTTCTCGTTTCGTAAAATAAACTTTGGCCCATCACTATCTACATCCTGAAAAGGATAACAGTAATCCAATTCCGTATTTATGGCATCGTTGATTATTGTTGGCCTTGTCTTGTTGAGTATTGTTGATACGGATAGTTGAGAAATGATAGCAAACTGGTTGATAGTATAGATGTTATACCTCAACATGCTCTTAACCTTCTCTGGGGTAAGCATGGTCTTCTGAGCTATTGACTCAACCACATCAGGATCGGATTTTGCAAACTTACATTCTATTCCCTTAATCAAGCCAAATGTTAAATCTTTCATAGCATATAATTATATATTTCCAACAAATGTATTGAAATAATATTAATAAAGCTATTAATTTATGATTTTTTTACAATAAAAAAAGGGGGATCCTATGGAGATCCCCTCTTAATTAACCAACTTAACCAACCAACCTAACATAACCCCGAATGGGGCTATTTCTTAAACCCCTGAATCATTATATAAGCAAACTCTATTGCTGAGACACCCTGCCAGAGATGCTTACTCCTTCTCTCGCTCTTATATGATCGCTCAAGATTAGTGTTGAGCTGACCAAGGTTTAATGTATATGTTTCATTCAACTTAATCTGAGTCTTTAATGATCCTAGTTGAATATCTTTATTCTCAATGATCTCATCACCTAGAGCTAAATTAAAGTTAAGACCCATAATCTCATCATTCAGATCTTTATTTAATCTCAGGTTATAATCCAGATCTATATAAGACTTATATATACCTCTTATCTGTGATGCTGAGAATGGGTATTTCAATGCCTCACCAAAATCTACAGGATAATAAGCAAATGTCTTCTTATAGACCGTATCGGGTGGTATATCCTTTATCCTGGCTATTTCCTCTCTGTATAGCTTCTCTTTTCGCTTAATTTCAGCCGTTTTAAGAACATGAACCTCTTTCAAGCTATCAACCCTTGCCTGGAGTATAGTTATCCTATCCTGGCTTAACAGGTATTGCTCATCAAGGTTTTTAAAACTTATCTTTAAGTCTGCCTGGAGCTGTTCCAGGCTATCCCTCTCTACCTTCAGGTTCTTATTCCATTTATCCTGAATCCAATTGCCGACTCCTGAGCATAATAGTAGGATTATGATTGCTCCTATTATTATGTACTTGTAATTCTTCTTAATCCATTTCATTTTTTCTCTTATTAAAGGTTAAAGTAAATCATTCAAGTTATATTCAAAATACGCTCCAAATGTGAATATTACATACCAGAGCAATTTAACCAGGAAGAAGATCTTGCCTCTGATGTTCTTGCGTTCATATAAGAAAGCCTTCCTCATTTCAAGATCGAACCCGGTGTGGCCTATATACCATATATCCCTCTTACCATGCCAACCCATGAGACAATCGAATATCATCCAGAAGAAAAAGGCATTAATAGGCCATAGAACAATAAACTTCCATGGCATAATACTTACTTCTGAAGCTACAGCGAGCATAAATAAGCCTATAATAAAGATCGTATTCAGGACAAATGCTTCCTGTAGAGCCCACCAATGCCACTTGTAATCCTTTGTGCCGAACAGATACTTATCATGCATAGAACGGCTCCATGCATACCAAATAACGAATATTGTCGATATGATAAAGAGTTTGAACATTAGTTAACCTTCCTCCCTGCAAAGTTTTTAAATGCACTATCGGCAGCATAACCAATAAAGAATATAGAAATCTCTGAGATAGGGTTAATATCACCGAGCTTATCTCTTATCGCTACCAAAAAGGCTATGAAAAGTAAAGCCCTGAGACTATAAACCAGATTCCCAAGAAGATCGAATTTAGACCATACGATACGAAATCTATCTTTCGTGCTTCTCGTTTCTGTAACATCACCTATGTTTATCTCTTTAGGCTCTCCTGTTACCGCATCCTGGAATTTGCTTGTTATATGCATTAATATACCAGCAATCCCGATTAGAAATAAAATTAAAAATTCCATGATTTGTATTTTTTAAGTTAATTTAATTGTGTAAGGTTGACGAATCGAGCTTTAATTGTATAGCCTTCGTCTATCTTTTTTTCGATAAACTTTCGTAATTCATCTTTAAGCGATCCCTGTATGATATCCTTATTAATAATGTTCTTAGCGATAATAACACACCCTGCAGTATCTTTATGTGTATTACCACCATGGGCTAAGCATGAGGTCCAGGTTAAAGGACCCAGTTTAAGTGTTCGCTTATCTTCTTCTGTATGGAAGACAATCGTTTTACCATGATGAGTACTTTCATACAAAGATACTAAACATTCACAAACAGGGATACATGTCTCCTCATAGACCTTTATATTGTCCGGTCTAGCTGTATCTTCTAAGGTGTTCCCGAAAAACTCCTTCTTTTGTTCTAAGGGAAAGGAAACGAAGTTGTCATGGTATAGAAAATATATTTTCCCTAATGTTGTCCGGGCGGTATAAGAATAACGCTCAATAAGTATTATTAATTCCTTAGACATGATATTTATATCTTATTTAACTAATTCGACTACAAGCCCAACTGCTGCTGCGGCTAAAGGAATAGCAATAATTATGGCTGTAATGATAGCTTTCCTCCCAACCATATTATCTCTTATCTCTTTTATTGTTTTGGTCTGAACGCAATTAGCAATGGTATGAGGTAGGTTCTGATCGATCATTTCTTTGTTCGATGCCACCGTTCCATTAAGCTTATTAAGATGTTCTTTAATATCACCTAATGCACTATTTGTCACTAAGTTTTGAGCATCCACTTTAGCATGATACCCTCCAACGATACCATGAATGATTTCTCTTACTTCTGTTCTGTCTGATTGATCCATGTTTTTAAATATTATACCAAGCTGTCTGCTAAACTTAGCTGTTAGTATATACTCCTACCCCAAATTTACACTATTTCTCTGTAATCTTCATTAAATATTTATTACTTATTTCAGCAACCGCATTACGCCAAGCCAGGTTTAACATATATTCTAGCTGTGTCTGGTCCGGATTTTCTATAGACGGCTGACTGATATTACTTAACGACTCGAAATTCTTCTGATCACTTCCCACCAGTGCTTTAACATTACGCCCATAAGCCTTTACAGCCTCCTCGTTAAACAACCTTGCATCTTCAAGACTGAGATTTGTCTTCGTCATACCATTAGATATAGATCTCGTCTGAGGGATATCCCTTAGTCCATCATATTGACGTAATAAATCAAAAGTCTTTTGATCTTGAGATCTTAACTGCATCCAATAAGGATTATAAGTATTCTGTTGCGCCTTCAGCTCTGTCTTATAGTCTTTCTTACCGGCTTTCATGTCTGTGATTATCTCATCCATAGCCTTACCGTAATCAAACCATTCATTATTTTCCCATGCAGCTTTAAATTTCAATGCTGCCTCCTGTACTATGTTATTTAACTTACTTATTTCCTCTTGTTTCTGCCTTTCTGTTAATAGATCATCCTTCATTACAGCATAACCAGCTTCCCTTACCCAGGTTAATGAGCCTCTGAAGTTATTTATTGCTGTCGAATTACCTTCATAGAATGAATACATACGCTTATTATCAGGATCCTCCATAAATTCATCGAGCTTATCATAATCTTCGATCTTCACAAAGTTGTTAAACGTACTAGATACCACCTCTATCTTATCCAGGGTCTTATAGAAGTCCTGAACATATCCTCCCTGTAGCCCTATTGGTTTTTCTGTCATAAAAGCTTTCAGTACCGGTAATCTACTGAGTGAGGTAAATGTATCTTCTGGCTTTCTCTCAACTAGCCCTATCATCTGTAATGTACCATCCAGGATATTTACTGCCCCAGCTCCGGCACCACCAGTATAACTCTTTAGATAATGATCCATCTTTACAGGCGACCAGTTCAATGCCTCACCTATCTTCTTATAGATCTCTGGTGTTGATGCGTAATATTGCTCTGGCGGTGTTAATAGTTTCATGGACTCAGAGACAATAGGACGGCCTGTATATCCTTTCTTATTAGCCCACATCTCTATTACCGGCCTACCGATAAATGGAATAATTTCAGAATAATTACCTACGGGCGAAAACTCCTGGAATAACTGCCTCCCTAATTCTTTTGATACCCTTGGGTCATCTTTAAGTGCCGCATCGAGCGCTGATTCTACTGAGGATCCAAACATTACTCCAAAAAATCCTTTGGGTATAGGAAAGAAATGATCTGTGCCCGGGATACGGACATTATACATAGATACCCTTCTCCATGTAGGCAATGACTGATAAAGCTGCTTCGACTCCTCATCCTGGTTATTCAATAGCCAATTCATTATAGCCGGTCCAGTAAGAGCCATACCTTTAAGAAAGAACCTGGCCGGATTACCTTTCATAGCTTCTACTGACATCCTGGAGTGTTGAAGTCGGGCATTTAAAAATGGGTACAATCCAAAAACACCCTTTACCTTAGCCCCATGTATCCCATAGTCTGCTGATACATCTCTTGACTCTACAGCTGCGAGCTGTACATTACCTGTTTTCTTATATGCGTTCTTAAATGCTCCCAGCCTGGTTCCTATCTCTGATGCTCTGGAGAAATCCTGTAACATAGCTAATGGGTT
>Ga0307928_10000689_pt1 | contig 25520 bp, 34 predicted proteins | sample AceLakmetagen232_FD_201815 | JGI IMG/M metagenome (GOLD analysis project Ga0307928, IMG submission 201815) | Saline water microbial communities from Ace Lake, Antarctica - #232 | ecosystem: Environmental > Aquatic > Non-marine Saline and Alkaline > Saline | place: Antarctica: Ace Lake... | reverse complement strand
ATTCGTCTAACTTTTTTTCATCAGTAGCAAAAGTCCGTATTAAGTAATTTTTCCAGTTTTTTTCAGGTTTTAATGAATATTTTGACCCCTGTTCAGCAACTAATTCGACACAAGTCCACCACATACCATAACCACTCCAGCCATATTTATCTATCACTGTCTGATATTTGAGGTTCTTATGAGAGCTTGAAAAATGTTTAAACCATTTAATAGAATTATGAACTTGTATTTAGGGCAATAAATTCTTCGGCAGTTTTAGCTCCCTTGCTTCTATTGCACCTTTGACAAGCCACCGCTAAATTAGTAATTATGCTTTTACCACCTCGACGAATGGGTGTTTTGTGGTCTATTTCAAATTTATTATTTAATTCTACTCCGCAATAATAACAATTTTTAGACATTCTTATAAGTTTCTTTAATTCTTTTTTGGTTACTAAAATTGGATAATCTCCCTGCTTTCTTTTAAGTGCACTTCTGGTTTGAACTAACTTAAATTCTTTTGTTTTATATCTTTTTTGTCGTTTTTTGTGATATTTTTCCCTATTTTTTCCTTGACATACCTTAATCGCTCCCTTCTTTCTTACTCGATTTTCTGGCTTATTCCAATATGCTTTTTCATATTCTTTTCTGTTTAAAGAAATGCCTCCCTTCCAGTTGGGGTTCTTCTTTCCAATCCTATTTTTTTGTTGTTGCCACTTCATTACTATCATGACGTACAACAAACCATTTCATTACACTAAACCACTTCATAATTTTGTTTATTGTTTTAGCCAATTAAGAGAGACCAGGAGTGCCGTAAGATAATTTCCTAAACAGAAACTAACACAGGTCAGCGAACACCCTCGTCTCGCTTAATTGACTCATCTTCACCCCAGAAGATGAGTCGTATTCTAATCCTCTATAACGGGTAATTTGTCCTGTTTTCTTTTACTTAATTCCCCCGCTATTGACATTATGTTATCGTTCATTATTTTCTGCCCCGCCTTAAATCCCTCTATTTCTGTTTCTATCTTTGCTATTTCTGTCAATATCTTTTTTAATTCGTCGTATATGGGTGCTAAATCCCCGACTGGTATCACCTGTTCCTCGTGGAAGTCCCTATCGCCTGGTCTTTGGACTTCAAGGTTTTTGGCTGGATAATTTGATATTCTCCATTTCCACCTACAACTTCTACACCACATTCCGCCGTATTGGCTGACATCAACAACCCCGTCTTTACATTTGGGACAAGCAATTCCTTCTTTTGGTAAGGTGTCCTCTTGGCACCAAGTTGTATCGTATTTTTTTTCCATTATTTTATATTTACACCTTGATAATTGTCGTAGTAAATCCAACCACCTTCTTTTATTTCCGCAAAACAACCGCCAGCCCAAAAGTTATATTTTGTTTCAAGACCCGTTGCTTCTGAAAAGTTGGGACAAACAACAAACTTATCAAACAAATAAACACCAACACACATAATGACACAGACACAGAATACTATTAAAATTTCTTTCATCATAAGTTTTTTACTTTTTATTTACACGACCTTTAATTTTCATTTTGTTCTTTTTGTAAGTTTTCTATTTCGTTGAACCTGTAGGCTTTATCGCTTTCGTCTTCTGCCCCAAGTTCTTCGGCCTTTATTTGGATTTCCCCCGCCTCTTCTTTTGTGATAAACCTTTCTCGTTTCGGCGGTTCTTCTTTTGGCGGTTCTTCCTTTTTCTCCTCGTGATATTCCGCAATAGATTTTTCAACTTCCGATTTACAGAACTGAAAAAGGCGTTTAGATGTTTTTACTGCTTGGGATTTGGGGACTTCTTCTTTGGCGGAACAGAAAAAGTCAGAGGTGGTATAATTCCCCGTATTCAATTTTTGGGAATAACTGCGGGCTATTTCTATTGTTTTTATTTCTTTGGTTGGCATAAGTTTTCTTTTATTATTTCTAATCTTATTTTTTTTAAGTATCTGCCGAATTCTTTTGGTGTTAGTAACCCCCGTTTCATATAATCAAACCAGCGGTTTATTTCTGAATTAAGGTCTTCTATATTATGTATCCCGCCAGAAAAATAAGTATCGTCGTTAAAAAAGAATTCGGCTAGGGTCATAGCTATAGTTTTTTTATGCCACTTTATCGCTTTTTTTATTTATATTAGGTATAAAGTTGAAGAGACCCCTCATTTTAGGTGTCAATGTACCTTTAATTCTTTTTTTATGTTTCCCCCTGACTAAAAGTCTATATAAAGAACATTGTTCATCTTCTGGTAATTCTGTTCTTTCTAATGCCCAATAATCCAACGGGCACTTGGGAATAGAACAATCCCGAAATCTTGGACAACGCCTCATGTTAATAATATTTTCTTCTTCTGTCATAGTTGTTGATAACTTGTTGATGACTTTATCATTTCACAAAGACAAAGACTTGTCAACTAAAGTTTTCCACAGGCAAACTAAAGCCCCGCTTTTTAAGAATGCTTTTTAGAAATTTTAATACATTGATTAATAAATTCTTGTTTTGTTAAAATCATTTTCATTCTATTACATCTTCTACAACAAGACACAAGATTATCTAAATTATATCCTTTTGAATTATCTGTTCTGTCTAACCCAATTGTTTTTATCCTGTTACCACAATAATAACAAGGTTTTTGCCAAAAAGTTTGGAATTGTTTAAATGTTAATCCCCAATTATAATGTCGTTTTTTAGCCGAAGACTTATAATTGAAATATTTTTCATATATAGAATTTCTTCTTTGTTCGTTGTGTTTCTTTTTATTTTTTCTTTTCCAGTCACGAGCATATTTTATCAATTTTTCTTTGTTTTTCTGATAATATTCCTTGGAATATTGTTGTTTTTTTATATTTTTGTATGGCATAATAGTAATTAAATGCCCCCGCTAAGCTGTAGGCCATGCGGGGACAAGAATAAAAACCTACAGCTATTACTATTATGACGAGAAAGCCCCTAACATATTACAGTTAAGGGCTTCCAATTTACTCCGTGTCTTCCTCTTCGCCCTCTTCTGGGGCATCAACGACTGGAGTTTCGGTGTCTTGTAATTTAATGTCCATAGTTTTGTTTTTTATTAGGTTCGTTGCGACCTTTTTATTTTCTTCCGCCAAACATTTTTCACACTTTCCAATTCCGCCCTTTCGTCCTTTGATTTGTTGTCCGCAGGTTCTACAATATCTTTTCATCTTACTATGTCGAAACAAGTCCAATGATATTCGTAGTTGTTTTTTAATGCCCACCTTAACATTCTTATTTGGTCGTTGGTGTCATAGAGGTCTCCTTTTATCCCCGAAATCTTTGACATCCACTCCCAAGTTTTGGGCATAAATTGGGCAACTCCGATTTCTCCCGCTTTTCCAACTGCGTCCTGTCGCCAGTTGCTTTCACACTCTACAATGTCATCTATAAGAGAGGTCAGAGGTGTGGGTTTCAGTTCTGCGGGTGGGACTATTGCTTTCACGGAATTGCCACCGACCAACCACAATTCTGTGGCATATTGTCGTTCTATTTGCTCCTGTGCGGGCTTTTCTGCAAAAATACAAGTACCTATGCCTATAAATAGCAGTAAAGCCAACAGAAGCCAAATACTCGGAGGTTTATTCCTCGTCTTCTTCATCCTCGTCATTGAAGTTAATCTCGGTATTCTTGAACCTGCTGACAATATCCGCCAGTCCTTCAGTGGTAATGAATGCCCCGAAACCAGCACCTATCATAATCAATGCGTCTTCCGAGATTTTCCAGCCGAACACTTCGTTGCATATTACAAGGGCTCCAAAGAGGAGAGCTAATGTAAGTTTTCTTCCGCCTAATTTCTCAAACATATTATTTTGTTTTAATTAGTAATACTCAGACCTTTAATAGCTTTTTGAAAAGTTCTATCATTCTTTGTAGCATACTCAGTTGTTTTGTCAAGTAGTCCATATAATCTTTTACATAAACGCTTTTCAGGTATGGTGCATAATCTATCCCGCCTTTGTATCCATTGTCCTGTTGGGAGTTTTTATATTCCCCGTTTTCATCTTTGGTTTGCGGTTTTAATCCCCTGTGCAGGTGCGTGCCTGTTGACCAACCAGTATTATCTGCCAACCCTATCAGGTCGCCAGTTTCCATAATGTCTCCAGCTTTACATTTGAACTCTTTTAAGTGCCAGTATCTGTGCTTGAATATGCCGTCTTTGTCTTCTGTTATTATATCCACCCCAAGACCGCCCTTTCCGTCTATGTGGGTATTAAGGACTACGCCCTTGCAGGAGACATCAAAGTAAATCTTTTCTCCATCTTGTGCTATCCAGTCAATCCCGTTATGTCCTTTCATCCCCCATTTCTTATACCACTTAACTGCGTTGGCTCCGAACCTTTGGCTAATCCAATTTGTTTTTACTGCACGATATATTTTCATACTTCCATTTCCATTATATTAAGTTTTAATTCTTTACATTTCTTTTTGAAATCTTCTTCGTAAAATAAGTAGTCCAATAGTTTCTATTGTGATTTGTTTTGGTGTGGCAAGAGTTACAAAGAGTTATTAAGTTGTCAGGATTGCAATTCTGTTTATTGTAGTCAATGTGATGAATAACAATCGCTGGTTCTTTTCCGCAAATCTGGCAAGTATATTTATCCCGTTGTCTAATAGATTTTTTGAGAGTTTCAGTCCAGTCTGTTGTATATGGCTCAAACGAACTTCCATTGTTCCAATTTGGGTTTTTATTACCTAACCAATTTTCTCTAGCAATTCTTTTATGTTTTTCTGATGTAGTTTTGCCAAGGTGAGATTTTCTTAATCTTCTTATTGTTTCCTCACCTCGTTTAATTCCTTTTTGAGAGGGTGGTTTTAGTCCCAATTCTTCTCTTCTTTTTTTAGTAAAATCTGGATGTCCTTTTTGAAAACCCTGATTTGTTTTATGTTTATAAATACCCATTGGCATAATTAAAAATCTAAATAAACAATACCCAAATTTAATTCCTTACACTTTTTAACAAATTCCTTCTCTCCATTATACCACATAAAGATAAAACCACCCACATCATCACATTTATCCTTATAATCTCGGTCAATCGTTTGGGCAAATCCTATTTCGTCCCAATCGTTTCCGTCTTTGTTGTGGCGGATTATTAAACCTGTCAAAGTAGGATAAGTCCCCAATTCCCCACGCCTGCTTTCTTCTTCCATAAATGGATTAAGCCTGTTTTCTTCGGCGGGGATTTCCATTATAAACTTATTGTCTTTACGATATATTTTTTTCATAATTCCCCTGTTCTGAGCTGGTTTCGGCATAAGTTAACATAGCCGAGACAAACCCCTACTTAAGTTTAGGTGTTAACAGCCCAGAACGGGACAATCATAATTCCCCAGCCCCGAAGGCGAACCTTCGGAGCCCCTATGGTCATCGGTTTTGCTCGTATCATCCAGTGCACACATATTTCTATGACACACGGCTTTACGGGTAGCTACCTTGACCGAACAAGAGCATAGCTCTCACCATCGGGGCTGGAAAGATATGACAGGTGCGGAGGCAAAACATTTATTGTTCTGCCCCCGCCATTTTGTAGCGAGATTAGCTCGCTATTGTTGGAGGTTCTCTGGCATCCCCAATCGCCTCAATGTAGTTGTTCCTTTCTTCTGGCCCCCAGATTTTAGTGGGGATTAACTTGCCTCCACATCCTGGATTTCGGCATATCAATCCGTCATAATCTGGAGGGTGGACAAGACCGCACTTTTCGCATAATAGAACTGGAAACATTTTTCACCTCCTTAAAATGAGCTATAATTCTCTGAGAGCCAAGCTGATTGTGTGGATAAATAGTATTAAATCCCCGAAGGAATTATCCTTGCCTTATTATTCGGCAATATCCCGCAATCAGTTTAGCTCACTTCTTGATTATCCGAGCTTAACACTCGGCTCTCAAAGAACTAAACTATTTTAAATACTCTCCATCTCTATACTTGATGCGTTGGTTGCTAGAACTCCAATGTCCACACGATTGACATTGAAAACGCCTGCTTTTAAATACTTTATTTATATTCCATCCTCTTAGCTGTATTTTTTCTGAACCGCAAACAGGACATTTAAGTCCATACTCTTTGGATGTTAAATTCTTTGCCCAAGGTCTTAATCTCAAATATACTCTTTCCAGTAAAACTACATCTCTCCTATTATACTTTTTCATTTTCTTCCAGCTTTTTTTATCGCCCTTGATACATTTTAGCCAAAGTTTAAATCCACCAGTATCTACCTTTTCTCCTAATCCTAAATACATTCCGAGGTCATTCAATTTATTAGAATTAAATCTGAATCTACTTTTAGCTATTTTTAAGGTATCTATTGTTTTATATGGGCTTGGCGGTTTAAAATTGAAGTAAGCAAAGAAAGCATTGGCCATTTTAATATCAAAATTATCTCCGTTGTGGGCCACTATAATATCTGCCTCATCAAAAAGTTTATGTAATTTAGCAGTAAGTTTAAGTGGACTCAGGTCTCCCAGACAATAAGATTTTACATTCTTTTTTCCCGACCACTTATAGGCAAAGGACAATAACTCTCTTTCCTTCTCAAACGATATTACATCTTGCTCATATTTTTCCCAAACATAGGCAAGGTTTGGAGATGTTTCGATATCAAATAAAAGTTCTTTTTGCATTTAGCTCTAAATATATCATTTTTTAACAAATGTTATCTTAAAACTCTTACCGCACCCAGTACATTTCCAGTCTTTTAAGTCTTTGTCTGTAATTGTTTTCCCGCAATTTGGGCAGGATAAATTACTTCTTTTTTTCATCCTCTTCTAATAAAATATTAAGTATCTTTATGTAAACCGAAATATCCTGTATTCTTGGTTTGTGCCCTTCCACTTTCATTTTCCTTCCCTTGCCATAAGAGTCAAGCAGGGCATCAAATTGTTTAAACATATAAATAATACATACTTTGGTTCTGGTAGAATATGGGGCGTGGAGTATGTTGTAGAAATCTACCAAATGTGCCACTCTATCAAAGTTTCCCAATGGGTCGCCACCAGCGGCATAATCATAATTTTTTAAAGAATGAAGTTCAGCCTCTTCTTCAAGGGCTTTATAAAAGTCGGGGTGTCCATAATAGTTTTTATATTTCTTCATCATCGTCTATTTCTGGCGGATTTATATCTTTAATAGTCATAAAAGGTTAGGGGATTATTCACGAATTATTTTTATGTCTTTAGTATCTAAATCAATTATTTTTTCATTTAAATATGCCGCCTCACAACTCAAATGCTTATTCATTTTAAACGGTGAGACGACTGGTTCCCCGCAATATTTACATATTGGATATTTTTCTATCTCTTTTTTAAGTTTGTTTTTCATAATTTTGCGGGCTAATAATTAAACCCCAAAAAAACATACATCTTCTGGGGCTGATTAAAACATATCACATAGATAAAACCTTGTCAAGTGCAAAACTATTTTTTAATAGCTTCTTTGAGGTCTCTAAGAACGCCGCTGGTTTCTTTTTGTGCCGAAATATCTTGGTCTATTTTTCCTGAAAGTTGAGTTAGTATCTTTGTGTTAGAGTTGATATGGTTTCCTACCAATCTTAAAATCCAGCGGACAATAAAACCAACTAAAATAATAAGTGCAACTGAAATACCGACAGCTCCGCCTTGAATTATTTGTTCTACGCTTAATGTGTCCATACTTGACAAACTATTTGGTTAATGGTAAGTGGTTAATTATATGAATTATTGGCTAAAGGTTTTAATTGGCGGTTTTGCCGCCATTGGAATACTTTTTATTGCTGACAAACTATTCTAATCCACGCATCCATCTACCAGTTGGTTGGTTAGTTTTAATTTTATTATCTTCTAACCAGTTATTGCTTGGGGTATATTTATCTCCCCCAAGTTTTTTTATATCTGCTTGATATTCTTTGTCCCTTTTAATAAACTCTTTGTGGTCAATTACGTTTCGTTGTTCCAGCCTGTAAAGATTTCTAATCCTTGATTGGACGTCTCTGATTTTTATATTGGTCTCACTTTCTTTTCTTTCTTTTGCCTCTTCTACATCAAATGGAATTGTTTTAATACCAGCGATGGAAGACAATAAAGCCATTTTAATATCTCTTGATTTTTCCATATAATCCAATTCTCCCCGCATTGATGCGGCTATTTTCTCGTATCCATATCCACCCTTAATTCCAGCCCCAGGTATTTCTGGTGCTAACGATGGCATTATTGCTTTATATATATAATCCACAATACTTCCCCTTGCCTCTGCGTCAGTTGAGCCGTCCTTAACTATATCCCAGCCCAATGGGTGTTTGTTTAGGATTAAAGAATACATCATTACCCAAAATGGATGGTTCGGCGTTAGTGTTTTCCCGACCTCTCCTATATCACCCCAAGGCAATATAAAGTTCAAATCCAAATACTGGTCTCTGTTATATGCATCCTTAAATGGCAACCTTAAATACATCCCTTCTTGCATATGTTCTGGTAGTAAAGCTCTCTGTCTTTCTATTGTGTCAGCATCGGCAAATTGTTCTATCCCCCGATACATTTTCATCCACTTGGTAAGTGCCGTTGGATTTTTCCAAGCCGCCTCAATTAGTTTTGGTGTTACTTTATATGTAAATGTGATAAATGGATATTGTGCCCCCAATAAAGCACCAGCCCAACCGCCAACCTGTGCACCCCTTAACGTGTCAATTAGCCAAGGAACTTCACGATAGTTAAACAGCCAACTCTCTGCGTGTTGTGCCGCTTTTAATGGTTCCCAGCCAGCTTTTCTTTTGGCAATATATAAAGCCATCTTTGACCATTGCTCTTCCGCCTGATAAAGATTACCAGATTTAGTAACTATATGCTTGGTCATATTCTTCATTTTGGCCATCATATTCGTTCCACCCGATTTTTCAAGGGCCGTCAATAAGTCCATAACTTCTCTTTTGCTATAAGTTTCCCATAAAATAGAACTATTGGCTTTGAGCTCTTTGTAGTATCTGCCCTTTTTAGATAAATCCCGCAATGCCTCAATCCAAATATCAGCCCTTAATGGAGATAATCCACCAAGGTCAGCTAATATCACATTACAATACATATTCCTTAAATGGGTTGCTGGATTAGCAATAACTTTAGACCATTTCCACATTCCAATTCCAGTTCTGTATGCTTTTTCGCCCTTACTTATCGTTCTAATCCATTGCTGTATGTCTTTATAGATAACAGGCGACACATAACCCCCGCTTAGCTCGCCAAGGGCTTTTGTGGTTGGAAGTGCCTGCCATCCCTTTGGAACATCTGGCGGTTTTTCGCCAAACCTTACAAGTTTTTTCGTTATTTGAGATACCCCCTTAGTAGCTTGGGTGTAGAAGTCTTGGAGTTGGGATTTGGTTTTTAATACATCAAGATTTACTATTTGTTTTTCAATTTTACTTGTTTCTATAACATCAAACCCATTTTTTTTTGCAAAATCCGCCAATTCTGTTTGAAGTTTTTGAACATCTTTTCCTGTAAAATACTTAAATCTTTTTGGTATTTGAGTTTCTTTGAGAACTTTAGCAGTCGGAGAGATGAATAGTGTTTCTTTTACTTTTCCGCCAAATGTTTCTGCGACAAACTCGCTTGGAGAAACAAATGTTCCTGCTCTACCTGCTAATTTTGGGTCAAATGCTTTTTCTGAAGTTCTGAATACTTTTTCTTGGCTCTTCACAAACTCTTCCGCACTCTTAATTTTACCGCTTGCCACATCTGCTCTTAGTTGTTTTGCCATTGGTTCAAGTCCTTTGGAGATGGCTTTTGGAGTTATCCTCTCTATCTCTTTTATTGCCAATCTTTTAGTGGGGAACTTCGCATATTGTTTTGCCACTTTGTTAAAAAACTCTGCTCTTTCAATAGATTGACCTAATTGAGATAATCCTTTTGAGGTAGGATAGCCAGCTTCTTTGATTTCTCCAAGTGCTAATCTAATATCGTCGGGTATATCCTTTCTTGCCTTAAACCTATCTAAGTTAATTCTTATTGGTTTTTTATCGCCGAAAATCCTTATTGCCCCCTCTGGAAATTCTTTTGTCCTGTAAAGACGAGGCAGATACCTTCCCCAGTTTTCATAAAAAGTAGCTTCGCCCAAAAGGTCTAATTGGGCTGCTCTTTTACCAAGATTTATAAATGCTTTTTGGGCTGGGTCTGCTAACCCTCGTAATGGCTTTTCAACATCACTAACAGAAACACCGCCCTTCATAAGCTGGGCAACCCTTTGCTGTTCTGCTTTTGTAAGTCCAGAGATTGGTTTTCCAAGAGATATTGCTTTTTCTTCCCGTATTGCTATATTGCGAGCCGCCTTTTTAGATAGATAAACATAATTGCCTGGTTGTCCATATCGGGTTATCAAAGCATCTCCCAATTTGTCCCCTATCCAAGCCATTGGTTTCGTTTTGCCAACTGCTTCTGCTAACTTTGTAAGTTTTAAGGTTTTGGCAAGTTTCGCAGGCGGGATTAACCACAATGGGTCTAAAAAAACATCGCCCAAAACACCAGGTATAACCCGTTTCAATTCGTGTAGAAAGTTTTTCTTCCAATCTATTGAAGGTTCGTATGGATATTTTTCCTGAACTATATCCACCCAGGTAGCCCTGTTCTTAATTCCTTTAATAGCTCCAGCGTCGTCCATACCGAGTGCTTGCCTTCCCAGTCCAGCTATGGCATATTGGCCAGCTAATAATGTATCAAAGATTTTCTGATACCAAGGGCCTCCCATAAACTTGGATTGCGGGCTATCTGCTGATTGGGAAGATTGCCACCTTCCAGCTGTTGTTCCAGCTGTTGTGCGGCCTACTTGTAGGTTAAGCCATTTTCCCATAGTTTTATCCGTAGATTAGTTTTTTCATCCACTCTGGCATATCCTCTGGTTTGCCAATAAGTGTTTTCATCCAAGAAGGTATTTCGCCAGTTTTTTTGATTTCTTCTTTTTCTGCCTCTGTAATAATGTCCTCTGGTATCTCTTCCATTGGTGCCGTTTCTATTTCCTCTAAAATAGTTTCCTCGGTAGTCGGCGGTGTGGTAGTTTTGGTGGTGCCAAAAAGTCCTTTTATTCCAGTTCCAATTTCTTTAAATTGTTGTTGAAACCATCCACCTATTCCAGCCCCGCCAGTTTCTGTTGGATATTGAGACTTTATCCAGTCCTCTCCCAAATCTTCTCCATATAACTCAAGGGCACTTGGTAAGGGCATTCCTGCATCGTAATCGGTTCTAAACTCTGCCTCTGTGTCAACTCCTAACCCTTCAATGTCTCTCCTCGCACCCAAGAATTGTGCAAATGTCATTCCAGTTCCTTCTAATCCGCCAGCTGCTTCCCACTCTTTAAGTGTTTCAGGTGGTGCATAGGTTTTAGCTTCCGCTGGTATCGTCTTTACTGCCCCAGCATACCATTCCCGAACTTCGTCCGAAGTCATTCTTTTTACATCTGCCGCAGAAAGTGTTGCTGTTCCACCTTTCGTTGCCACATCTAAAACCATATTCCATTTGTCGGTATAATCCGCTTTGTCGTTTTTTGTTTTAGTTTCCCAGTAGGTTTGAATATCCGTCAGAATATCTTTCTGTTCGTCGTCCAAATCATCTATCAAATCCGCATTTATGTCCATAAAATCCTTGATGTTCTGTAATTCCTGCAAGTCGTCGTATTGCATTGCCTTGACCGTGTCTTGGACTAAGCCTTGTGCTGTTGCTATGTTGCCCTGATAAGCACTCATTAAAGCTGTTTTTGCCCCCAGTTCAGCGGAAACCCCTGCCTGTTTGATAGCGTATTCCCTGCTAATTCTGGCACCTTCTCTTGTAGCGAATGCCTGTGAATATCCTGGTCTTTGGCTTATAGCTTCTACCGCCAACGCTTCCTGTGTTTTTAATTGGGCTAACTCTGTATTTAATGCCGCAATTTCAGGAGTCAGGGCTTGGATTTTATCCCAAGTTTCAGGCACTCCATATTTTTCCATTTCTGTTTTTATTGCCCCTGTAATGTCTGTTTTTCCAGTAATTGCTGTCTTGAGCTTGTCCGTCCAGCTTTGTTGTGTTTTCTGGGCTTCTTCCCATTGTTTTGTCAGTTCGTCTATCCTTTCCTGTTGGGCTTTCATAAACTCCTCCTGACTGGCAGCCCCAGCCATAGCTGAAGTCGCCCCATTTTGTATGTTCGCTTCAGCGTCTAAAACCTCTTGGCTGACTTTCATTTCTGGAACATCAAACCCAGTTTCGTCAGCTATTTCAGAAGCCAGTAAGGTTGATGCTCTTTCAGAAGTTGCTCTTGCCTTCGCTAAAACTTCTTCTGGATTTAATTGTTTTATTGCCATTTTATTTTGACCTTTAGTTTATTACTATTCTATAAAGTGTGCCTTCGATGTAAGCACAAAAATATCTTGTGGAACCAGTGTCAACTAAAAATACCTGTCCATTGAAACCTGTTAATCCTGTTGCGGTATCGTGAATCGGAAGACCGACATTGGCTATTCTAATTGTTTTTTGGTCTTCAAAGGGAATAACTAGTTCAGCTTTTATTTCTTCTATTTTTTCTGGCTGTTCAACCTTCGATGTATTGGTTGTTGTGTCAATAATTACTTTCATTATTCGTTATCTGGGACTAGTGAATAATCTACTACGAGTTTCCCATATTTAACCCCCGAAACTGTGTCGCTGTCTATCTCTATCCTAAAGTTATTACAAGTAGGGACTGTCCGACAGGATATTTTTGTAGTATTTCCAGTGGTTACCGTTCCTACTGTTGTCGTAGCTTTTCCATAATCTGTTGTTATTTTAATATCGTCATCGTTAGCTGTGATGGTCTGGTGGTAAAGTTTAATATAATTCAACCTAACCTTTTGGGGGAATTCATAATAAAGAGATTTCCACGCAAAATCTACATTATTGCCCGAATTGGCTTTAATCAAATAATAAGCGTTTGGTGAGGGCGTAGCGTCTTGATAGGCAGTTACAATCGTTCCCCCATCTACAAATATCGCACCCATAGTTACATTAGTGCTTATGGTTGTTTTGAGTATATTAAACAGGGCTTTTGGTATCCCAATTCCTCCAGAACCATATTTATATGTTTTATTATATCCCGCATTAAACAATAGGCAGTTTCTGTATTGTGTTATCCCGCCATAGGTAAATGGAGAAACAGCATTAACAGTAGAAACATTGTCAATAATCCTTGAAACTAATTTAAATCTTGTTCCATCCCATTGCATTATTACTCCACTAAGTTCGGGGTGTGTTCCTATTATATAAAACTCGCCATTAAGAGTATGAGAGGCATATATATAAATTAGCGGAACCATTACCTTTCTATTCCACTGGTCAGAAGTTCCGTCCCAGAAAAACACTGCAGACCTTCTTGAAACATCTGCCACCGCCGTAATCCCAATATATTCTTCCGCATTAAATAATGAGGTGATGACCCAACCAGCGGGAAGCGTTAAAGCGGTAGCATCCATTGTGCCGTTGCTTCCAGTTTTCCCATCTAAGGAAACCAGACACTGCCCGTTGCCAATATATAAATAGCCGTTTTCCTGCCATTCCATCATTGGGTGGGGAACTGTTTTTAATAGTTTTGCCCCGCTTTGGGCACTATCCGACAAAAAGTCATCGTCAAATGTAGTTGTGGTTTCTTTAATTCTTACCCTGCCGACATCTCCGTCTGTGGCATTCCGCCAAGAATAAAACAGGTAATCTTCAACCTCTGACGCAGTAGTATTACAACTATAAATCTCTACATCTTCCCCGATAGAAGTGCTTGTGGTATTTATCTGATGGGGATAGGTTGCATTACTGATAAGGTTTAATCCCGTATCTAATTGATGTAGCTTGCCTTCCCCGTATTGTGCTTCTATGCCATATAAATAAAAATTGTCGTAATCCTTGACAAAAGAATGTATCAACCCGCCTAAAACCCCACCGCCAGAAGTAGCTATAATTGTAGGTGTATATCCTGGTCGCAGATAACCCAAATCCCCAGAAATTGTCGGGTCGGCTTGTGCTCCTATATAATAAGAGCCTTCCTGTCCTATTCTGTCTGATGGGGATATTCCCCCAAGAAAGTTCGAAATCTCAAGTTTCATATTATTGGTGTTTATCGAAAAATGTCCAAGTTGGACTTTCTTCACTTTTTGATTTGTGCGTCCAAGTCGGCGATTCTTCGCTTTTATTTTGATGCGTCCAAGTAGAAGTGCTTTTAATAATAAAGTTATAAGTGGCAGTATGTTTTATAGCATCTGCCCAAGTAGCGGTGTGTTTAGTCGCCCAGCTCCAAGCACTTGAAACCGCAGAAACTATATCTCTTAATACTATTGTTTCTGTAACCACCTTTGACCAAGTGGACTTTTTGGTTATAGCATCTACTAATTTAATTACCTCTGTTTTAATAACCACGAATACTTTTTTAATTGAAATACTATCTACTAAAGTAATAACATCAGTAACCGCTTTCTTAAATCCTAGTTTTTTAATAACACTATCCGCCAAGGATAAAGTATTTGTGAACGCTTTATTATAGGTTGATTTCTTGGTAATGCTGTCCACCAAAGATAGTGTTTCGGTAATAACTACTTCAAAAAAATGTTTAGTTGAAGCAACAACGCCTTCAACCAACGAGATTGCGTCTGTAATTGATTTTTTATATCCTGCCAATTTGGATACAACTTCATTTAATTTAAGGGTTTCAGTAATTGATACTATTGTTCTCTGGGACTGGGCGATAATATCTGATAAAGAAATACTATCTATTACCGATACAAATGATTTCTTAATAGTATCAATTATCTCATTAAGTGAAATCGGGTCAGTAACTATTTTAGCCCAGGTGGATTTCTTGGCAGTTACTTCGTTAAGTTGAAGAAAATCAAGAACCAATACTTCAAAACGATGAAGGGTTTCGGCTGTAACTATTTCAATAAGTTTTATTCTCTCTGATACTAATAAAGAAAACTTTTTAGTGCTTGAGATTATATCTGATAAGCTAATAGGATTTGTAAAGGTTTTCTTATATGCCGATAACTTAGATACAATTTCATTAAGTGCTAATGTTTCGGTAATAGACACAAAAGACGCTTTTAATTTACTAACAATATCAGTTAAACTAATTGGGTCGGTAAATGTCTTTTTCCATTTGGTTAATTTTGATATGACTTCGGTTAAAGACAATGTATCGGTAATTGTTTTTTTAAATTGTGTTGTTTTAGCCGTTATTTCCGAAAGGTTTAATGTATCAGTAACGCTTTCAACGAAATCTTCCCATAGTTTCGGGGTAATTCTGATAATATCAGTAACCGCTACCGAGAACTTTCTTCCAATGGCAATTATTTCATTTAAAATAAGTGTATCTGTTTTGGATTTATGATAATCATTTTGAGTTTGTTGAATATCTGCCATTCCTATTGTTTCGGTTTTGGTCTCAGAAAATCCTTGAGATTTAGCAAGAATTTCGGCTAAAGAAAGAACCTCTGTAATGGATTTAATTGCTTCGTATTTTTTGGCGGGGACATCTACTAAACTTAATACTTCTGTGCAACTTTCGGTAAGTGTTTGTCCTCCCGCTGGTGTATAGGTGGCGTAGATACCGAATCGGTCTCCGTATGGGGCATCGTTCTTTCCATCCCAAGTTACAGGGTTAGGCCAATCTCCATAAGTTGTAGTAATATGCCACTGGTCTACGGCTGTATCATACCACCTATAAGAAGCAATTCCTGAATGCCATACTGAAAGTTTATAATCAACTGCACTTAAAGTCGGCTGAACAACAAAATTTGAAGTCATCCAATCTGCTGTTTCGGGAGGATTTATCTCTCCTGTTATGCCATTTGTAAGAAGATTATTAGTTAATTCACCAGCAGCAAGGTAAAGAGCCATTTTCAATGCAGCTCCAACTTCATAATAACTTGTGTAAATAGTCATACTAACGCCTACCATATCTGCTGGTCCAGTATAAAGATTCCCATACATCCTATTAGCAGTATAATGATTTGAAGACGCTGGAATGCTTGTCCATCCAAAAGTATCATTACTCTTAATAGGATAAATTGCTTTGTCTAAAAACTCCTGTGGAATTTCTACTGAGTAAATACCATTTTCTATATGTAAATCTCCCCACGCTTCTAATCCATTACTATCATATAAATGTGGTCTGTAAATATGTCCGAACTTTCCTGCTTTGTATTCTTTACCACCAACCCAGTTAGTTCCTGGATTTGTCATATAAACTGCATAACTACCTACTACATTTTCTGGTCTTGAAGCTCCTTCGTCTATTTCCTTTTGCGTTAATTCTGGCTGGTAATAAAAATCTAATCCTTTGCTCTGGATAGAAAACTCCACTTTGTTTGTGGCGGGTTTCTTTTTCAGATACCAAATAAACTTATATCCACCTGGGTAATCGTAATACTCAATATCTATATTTCCTTTTGACCACTTAATCTTATCTGTTAATGTGCTTACTTCTGGTGTTCCAACTTCATTATCAATGAGCCGAACTGAAAAATTAACTTCATTGTCCCAGCGTTTTAACTTTAATTGTGGTAGAAAATCTGGTTGTTTAATATCACCAACTTCAACCTCAATAAAATCTTTTGGGTCGTCTTTGGCAACCTGAATAAAGGTATTGTCTTGAATGCTATATTTGTCCGATATTTCTTTTGGAATTGGGAGTATTTTTAGCATTTTATTGTGCCCCATCTTCAACGGTTATATGAAAACCAGTTGGTCTTTGGACGCTTTCATTAAGCCCGACGGCATCAGTTTTGGCTTTAGAGAATTCTGATTTTAATGCAATAGAATCTACTAAAGTTGTTGCTTCAGTACAGGATTCGGTAAATGCTTCTGCCGCCGCTTCCTCATAATAAGTTTTAAAATAAGAATCATAAGCAGTATAAACTCCCCAAGTATCTCCACCGTCCTGACTGATTTGATGTTCACCGCCAGCGTAAGCACTATCTGCGGGAGCAGACCAGAGAGAAAGGGCATTACTTGCATCTCCATTAGGATAACTTAAAACAAAACAGTATTTAGTTTCTGCCAAACAATCAATGGCGGTAGCAAATTCAAATTCAACTTCACCTGCACCCGTAGGGACTCCAGTAATATCTTTACTCCCCATACTGGCTCCAGTTGGCTTTCCATCGCCGTCAACGGCATGAACATTAACTGTTGCGGTTAAATCATCCCCCCCCCTTCTTAACCATAAAGCAACCTTACTGATATTAGTTACACCTACTCCAGTAGTAAAACTTTGACCACGCCATCTCACTCCATAAATTGTGGTAGTAAGCCATAAATCGTGATTAGTTTGTGATTGGTCTAAAGTATGTGCCATTTTATTTGAAAAACGCTATCTTGATAAGGCAAACCGACCACAAAATAATTATGGGCAACATTAAAAAAAATTCGGGATGAAATTGTGGTGAAATCTCAATCATATTATTTGCTAACTACTGCCCATAAAGAACAGGGCAGTCTGTCAGAAAACAAATTTAATCTACATCTATTTTGTAAGTAATCTGCTTAGTCGACATCTATACGGTATTGGATGGCTAAAGTGTCATCCGCCTCCATATTCTTTGCCGTAAAGGTATGTCTGCCTAACATTACCCCGCCAGAAGTAGGAGTGTCAAAAATACCCACCTCCTGAACCGCCTGAGTAGCTGTCGCTGTAAATGTGTGAAGTAGTTGTGCTGTGTCGTCAGTTCCGTCTGTGGTTACCCTTGTACAGGTAGCCGCAACCCTTGCAAGTCCAGCCGCAGTAATTTCAGTAGCCAAGGCAGTGTTAGCAGCCGCAGCTTCAGTAGAAGAACTTCCAACTGCTATATACTTAAAACCGCCAGCTCTTGCTTCGTTAATAAGCCCAGCCACTTCTGCTATTCCAACAGTAGTAATTGTGTTGTCTATTGCCTCATCGGATAAAACCATTCCATCTCTTTTGTGAATTAAACGGATTTTACCACTTAATCCTAAACTTCCTCTTATTTCCATTTTTTTATTCTAGTTATTTGTTAATAATTCGACCTTGTCTAAGTATAATTTTCCGTACTTGGACTAATTCTAACTTTTACATTTTTATTCCGCCTTGAATAAAACTCCTCAAAATCCCTTTCCATTAAATCCATATCTTTCTGGCAGGCGTTTACGGTGTTCCACATTGATTTTCCAACCGCATATCTTTTTGATGCCCCCAAAGGTATTAATGCGTGAAAGTTGTTTACAAACCCTGGTTCCTGCGTGGTATCGGAGCTTGTAAATGCGTCGATGTCCCTTGCCACATAAATCTTTAATCCCGCAGTTGTGGTAACATCGCTTGAACTTGGTTTGGGATATAAGAAGATTGACCTGCCAACCATATCATATTGCTCTGGCATTCCAGCGGTTTCCAGATATTCCGTCATTGCTTCATCTGAAATCTGCGACTTATCTATCGGGCTTATTACCTGATAATTTCCGTCGCTATCCAAAATCTCAACCCTTTGTATTTGTTGTGCGGTTGAAGGCAATTCGTAGTCCTGTTGGTCTGCAACCAAATCAGTTGTAGCCACAGGCACGGTTGATAGGTTTCTGTCGTCAAACTCCCAACCCCCTTGTACTCGCCAGATTTTAGCAACTATTTCCCTATAAATACTGTTTAAAAGCCCCGTAAATTGCTTACAAAGCGTATCAGTTCCCGAAATCCCGCCATCATCAAAACCACAAAGCTGTTCGGCATATTGTATCATTCCTAATTTATTGTTTGTGTCGTTAAATACCATTTTAGTTTAATAAATGTTTAATTAAATATATTACCCCGACCCAAAATCCAATTATGCCAATAAGTATCAGCCAATTAACTATTCTTTTTTGTGTTTTCTCCTTCATATTTTTTATTTTCTTTTTTAATAAATTGAGTAATCGGGTTTTTAAGCAATTCGCAGTTTTGGAGGACACAATGGCCCGAAATTCCGCCATTCATGTGTTTTAATGTCGGTCTGATAACATAATCCATTTTGAACTTGGTATATCCCTCGTTATAGGTTTTGTTTGCCTCTTGATATATTGTTTTATAATCAAGCCCGTTTTCTTCGCAGAACCTATAAATCTCCTTTTCTAAAATAACGAATAATCCTAGCTGGGTTGTACTCCAAATCTTTAATGCTTCTGTGTTTTCCGTTTTATCAATTAGTTTTATTTTTATCCCCGCTTTCTCAAAGTATTTCTTTAGGTTTTTGTCTGGCGGAGAAAGATATTTAACAAAGGTTTTAATACTATCCGCCAGTTGTGGGTGTCTCCCCCTTGTGGGGCTATGAAAAACTTGGCATTCCCGACAGGTTCCGATTGGAACCGTTGAATGAACCACCGTATATTTTGGGCGATACATTTCCTGATAATCCTTGACATCGCCAACAAATCCCTTTGAATAAGGAAAGCAAATGTGGAGAACGTCAATATCTTGATATTCTTCTATTTCTTTATCTTGGATATAGGTTTCGTAGTGGGGTTTAAGGACTTTGTATAGGGCAGTTCCCACCTGTCCCTTTCCCAAGATTAGAGTTTTGTTTAGCATTTTTTAATTCGTCTTTTAGGTTTTCTATTTCTAAAAAGGCGGCATAAACATTTTTAAGGTCGAAGGTTACATAATGGCTTGCAACATAGTCCAAATGACAATATGCCCTAAATCCCAATTCTTTTGCCCTTTGGCAGAAACTTATATCATTCCCAAGTTTTTTAACTCCATCCCTGTCGTATTCGTTTCTGAACGGATACCTTAACTTTTCCAAAACCTTGCGAGATATAATAATGCAACCGCTTCCTATGGCGTCAACCTCCACCAATCCTTCATTTCCCTTAAATTGTAAAGCGTGGTAAATCCCCTCTTTATTTCTCTTTAAAACCATCGGCATACATTTGTTTTGCTGATAAGAAAACCCTAATGGCCCGATAATATCTTTTTGAAAATCAACTAAGTTTAAAATATTAACCGTAGGCACATTATCGCCGTCCATCATCATTAAGTAATCAAAGTCCTTTCTTTGTAAAAAATCTTGGACAATAGCGTTTCTATTAAATGTAATCGGTTTTTTGGCGGGATAAGTAACCATCAAATCATATTTGTTTTGATGGGATAATTCGTTGATAAGCCAACTCATCTCTGTTCTTAATGTGCCTTGGTTCAGCACGGCAATCATTACTCCTTTTTGGTTAGTCATAGTTTATTCCAAACTCTTTTAATAATTCTCTTTTTTGATTTTCATAATAAATTTGTTCTCCTTTGAATTGATGACCCCAGGCAGTGCTGATATTTTTTCCGTGAACAACCGCACAATAAGGGGATGAAATAGATACGCATTTGAAAATGTTGGGAATATCAAAATGATTACGCCCCCGATAAATTTCCAAGTATTCTGTGTGTTTTTTGGGGTCTAAGAACATATCGGCAGGAAACATTAGGGTGTACATAGCGGGATTGGGGGAATTCCAAGTAGCCAACTGACCTGTTTGTTGATTGAAAATATATCCAAAAGAATGAATTACTGCTCGGTGGTATTCAAAGTCTTGTTTTTGAATTTCTTGAACCACCTCTCGACCCAACATATCGTCTGAATCTAAATCGGTATTATAAACATATTTCTTATCCCCAACCAACTCCTTTAATTTTGGTAGGGTTTTTTCTAATCTTGGTAAAAGTTTATCGTCAGGAACCTTGTCATCCCAGTGCATTACTCCATCAAAAGTAAAAATAAAATTATAGTTTAAATTTTTAAGATATGCTTCCAACTCTTTGGTCAAGAGATTACTCTCTTCCTCTGGTCTGAATGAAATCCAGTGGATAAAATTTCTGTTGGTTTGATTCAATAAACTCTTTAGGGTATAATTCTTGAAAACTCCTATTCGGTGTTCATACCACTCCTGCCCCCGAAATCCGTTAGATAAACCTCGTCCAGTAAATGGTGTATATATTAAGTGGATAAAAGATTCCTCCATTATTTTTTAAGAAATAAGTTTAAATGGCTTTTTTCGTGTGGGCAGGATTTCATTAGCTCTTCAAAACTGTGAACCTGTAAAAGTTCCACATTCACAACTCCATAATCATTCGGAACAATGAAAATTGAAAAATGATAATCCAATAATCTATCTATAAATTCTTTTGGGGAATTACCCATTTTCTTTATTAAAAGCGGAAAGAACTCAATAAACATTTTAAGGTTTTCACTTCTCTTTATAATCTTATCCATTCCCATCAAGGCCAGCATTTCAGACCCCTCAACGTCCATTTTAATAACATCAACCCTTTCGGAAAGAAAATCATCCAACTTTATGGTGTCTATTTCAATAAATTCTTCTTTGCTATAAAGTGGAACTGACCTGTATGAACTAATCCCCTCATATTGATTTAAGGTGTGGTGTCCACTGTCGTAAGGACAAATATAAAACTTGGCCTTGCCGTTTTTATCCGCAACAGCTTTTTGGGTGGCGGTAATATTATAATTGTTCAACTCTATATTTTTGAGCAAGTATTTGTAGTTGTTGGATTCTGGTTCAAAGGAATAAATCTTTCCACTTGCCCCCATTATATTTGCCGCCAAAAGAGAAAAGTATCCGAGGTTAGCACCTAAGTCAATTACAGTATTTCCTTCTTGAACCGTTTTCTTGAAAAGTTCCGTGGTGGCTCTTTCGTGAAATCTATTTTGAATATATGCTTGGAATGTCTCCAACAACACCAAATTAGGTTCTTGGGTATTAAGATACATTTTGCTCCCTTGAACATCATAAATATCTTCACTCTGACTTCCAGTTACCCAAGGATATTGGTTAAGATTTTCCCGCCAATAATTTCTCGCTTCAGTGTTGGGCTCTTTTATTCCTTTTAATCTTTGTAGGAGTTCCACCAGTTCTTCCTCGTTATGAAACTGCCAAGCATACTTATAGGGAAGCCAAGTAATAGCATATTGCCCCATTAGCATTGCTTTCATTGGGATTTCCGAATTGCCATCGTGTATATTTGTCCTAATACTTGCCTGGTAATTTTTTATTTCTTTGTTGAATTGTTTATTTAAAACCCAGCCGTGATAAATTACATTTGAAGGACAATCATTTTTATCATCTTCCTTATCAACCCCATAAAGATGAAAAGTATAATCTGGAAATCTCCCCGCCATTCTTTTCGCTATATTAAATCCATACTCATCTCCCCTGTTGGGATGTCCAGATAAATAAATATGTGGTTTATCTGTCGGCTTAAAAGAAATTGGAAAATCATTTATGTCTTCTAAAAATGAAGGTGCTATATGTGCCCTAATCCCCACTCTCGCCAATTCACTTGCCTGCATCGCTGTTTCAACCCAATGTTCGGTTTCTGGGTCTTCTTTAATAATCCTTATTCTTTCTGGAACCTGAAATAGTCTTAATATATCCATTCCGCACCAGAAAATAGTTTTCTTACCCCCAAATGCCCAGAAAACATCATAATCTTCCTTGGAATACATTCCAAAAAATAAAATATCTTTCTCTGGGTCGCTTATGCCTTCCCATTCTTCTAATCCCCAAACCTTATGTATTTTTTCCCCAAATTGATGAACGCTTTGTGAAGTTTTTACTTTCATTTCGTTTTTCTAATTATAAAACATCTTTCTTTATTCTTTTTTATGTATGGTTTATATTCCAAAATATAATCTGAATGTTCGGTCATAATTTTATCGCAATCTTTTATTACTTTCGGACAAGTCAAAGCATAATCGTGAAAAATTATTATTCCATCTTTAACCACAAACTTATTCCAGGCATCAAAATCCTCTTTTGCCTCCTCGTGATTTCCATCTATGAATAAAACATCAATCGGTTTATCCCATTCCTTTACTGCTTCTAGCGATGATTTAAAAATCACATTGATGTCTTTGCGATGTCCCAATTCATAACTCGCATCGGTTTTATCTATCCCCCAAACCTCTGCATTAGGATTTAACGCCCTCGCTAAAAGTGCTGAACCGCCACGCTTTACCCCTATTTCCACATACCTTTCCTTCGCTTCGCCAACATAATCTTTAAACATTTCTATTTCTTCAGCCACCAATTCAGCCAAAACCCTATCTTGCCCGTCAAATACTTCAATATATTGTCCAATATCTAGCTTCGGAGTTAATTCCAACATTTTATTTATAAGTTTATTATGTCCAACATTCCTTGTAATCTTTTGGAATAAGTATATTTTTTCCAAACATGATTTCTGCCTAATTGGGCGATTTTTGTTCTTTCTCTGTTGTTTTCTGGTTTTAGCCAAAAGTTAATTAAATCCACCAACTCTTCCCAAGAACCATAGCTGACAAAATGCTCTCCGTCGTAAAGTTCGTGTTTCAATTCTTCTAATCGTGGATGAAGTAAAAATCCCCTTGCCAGCAATACCCGATATGGTCTGTCTGACCAATAAAAATCGTCGAATGGAAAATTGGGAGAAATGATTATTTTGGTTGATTCGCATAGGTCGTAAAAATTCCTTCCAAAAACATCATTGTAAATCTTGAATTTATCTCCGTATGCGGCTTTTAAATTATCCACCAAAAGTTTTCTCATTCCATAAATATTTCCCACCAAAACAATGTCATTATCAAATTCTTTTCGGTAATTTCCCAGTTGTGAGTTTTGTTCTGGAGCCGCTTCGTGTAATGGAAAAATATTCGTATACCTGTGTCTTCTAATCCAGGTGTCATCATTCAAAAATCCGTAATCTACCATTGGAATAATAGCTTCCATTAGTGCCTCGCTAATTCCCCAAACTTTACTAGAAAACCAAAATACTTTTTTACACTTCAAATTACTTAAAATCGCTTGCAGTGTGGTAAGAGATAACTGGAAATTAAGCATATTATCGGTAATAACTCCGCCAGTTCGGAAGAAAAACAAATCGCACTCATTCCCTCTTTTTATTACATCTTTCGTATCAAACTTCTCGTCGTTAATGAAAACTACTTTGTGCCCCATTTTTTCAAGGGAAAACTTAATATCCTCATCTGCGGTAGTGTAAATACTATCTTTTAAATGAGCTTTGCCGAAAAATAACACCTTCAGTTTTTTCATAGTTTAAATAGTTCGCTTCCTCTCGCTATGAGGCATTTTCCGAGAGGTTAATGCCCCATAAACGAACATACAAGGATAATGTTAATTCTAACTAATTACTAATACTACGTGTTGGAAATTATCCTTACACCTTTGTAAGCAGAGGTGTACTGGACTCCGTAAGCAATATCAGCAATTATTTTAGTTCTCAGGCTTTCAGATTTCTTCTCACCAAGGCGTACCCCATTAGGTTCACCACCCTCTAGGTTCGCAATAGCATATACGAATGCACTTCTTTGAACCAATAGATTTCGGTGTCCACCCTCGGTACTATCTGTTCCCGCTGGAACATTGGGCGAAATAACCACTGGTATCCCATAAAGCATATCATGGGCACCTGTTGGTAAAGTCGCTTTTCCGTACCAAGACATATCGGTCAATTTTCTTGACCTAATCACCTCACCCCAATCAATCTATTACTTTTAAGACCTTAATAATTAAGGCGAATAACCATTTCTGGATATTTCTCTATGTCGCCATAGAGTTTAGACTATCCCATCACCATTTGAGGTGCTCCCATTATAGTCGTTGAACGTTCCCATTTCTGGGCTTCGCTGCGGATTGCCTCTTTGAGGTTTTCCCGCAATTTAGAGAGTTTGCTAATTATGGTTTCCCATAATAGGCACATTGGTAAATATGCATTCGGATGAAAGACGAACAAACACTCATCTAGAGGAACACTATAAGATTCCATAATGTTAATAGCTTCCTCTAAGGTAGTAGCTTGAACGTCAGTCGCAGAATCACCTACAACAGGGTCAAGGTTGGTAGCAAGAGCCAATAAGTCCGTGTCTAGCTTGGTAGCTAGGGCGTGTCCCATTGCTATTGCATATCCTTCCTTTAACCTATATTGAGTCGCAATCTGTGCCTTTTGGAGGTCTGTGATGGTCTGGTTTGCGTTCTGCCAAGTACTCAATACGATAGTAGTGGACGTGTCATTAACGTTCATTATGGCACAATCACCTGATGTAGAGGTAACTGCAGCCGCAGTGAAGTTAGATGAAATAATAGGGATATGGATTGTGTCCCCACCCCGTGCTACTTCGTTTGAATAGTTGTCAAAGAAGCTAGCCGCTGCCAACTTCCTTCTGAAGAACATGTCTATCCTCGGTGACCAAACTTCAGGCGTAAAAACTAAATAATCTTGTGTATAAGTTGCCACTTAATTTTAGATTCCTATTCCCTTCTGTCTCTTTAACATTTGCTCTTCGTACTTCTTGTGGTCTTCCTTTGACATATCTCCTACGTCTTTGGAAGTTTTAACACCTTCAGCCGAAGACGGAGAAGAAGGTTCAGGAATTGATTTTTCCTTCTCAACCTTTTCTCTCATTCCTGTAATTGCAGTCTTAACCCATTCGTCGTTAGTGGCTTCGATAATTGCTCCTATAGAGCTATCTTTTGCATTGCGGGTAATATATTCAACTTCGTTTTGATTATATCCCTCTAATGCTTTA
>Ga0307928_10000687_pt1 | contig 25558 bp, 22 predicted proteins | sample AceLakmetagen232_FD_201815 | JGI IMG/M metagenome (GOLD analysis project Ga0307928, IMG submission 201815) | Saline water microbial communities from Ace Lake, Antarctica - #232 | ecosystem: Environmental > Aquatic > Non-marine Saline and Alkaline > Saline | place: Antarctica: Ace Lake... | reverse complement strand
CTTAAGGGTAGCAGATTAATAATTAGTCCGACAAGGTGTCCGGATGTTGCCGTTATGCTGTCCGGATACTTCCGTTATGCTGTCCGGATGTTACCGGAATGGTGTCCGGATGTGGCCGAAATATGCAATTTCAGAAAAAATTTAAAAACCTGATAAAAAACACCGAATTTTCAAATATAAGTGAGGCTTTAGATTATGCAATATATAAAAATGATTATGGGTTTGTAATTGTAATAGATGAGATTACAGAAGATTTAACAAGAGTAACCAGAGAAATTGCAAAGCAACCCGAAGTGCTTGAACTGAAAAAAATGGTATCAGGTCATGAAGAATTATATCTATATGAAGAACTTTTAAAAGAATTTGAAGAAGAAAAATCAACCAAAGTAAATGAAGAAGAGATTGATACTATTGTTTGTCCTGCTAGAAAAGAGGGGTTCAAATCAGCCTTTTTAGAACAAAAGGCTTGGTGGCAAGTTAGGATTTCTGCAAATGTTAGAAATAAACTTAAGTATTTAGCAATGTATGAAGTTGCTCCAGTCAGCGCCATAAGGTGGTATGGTATTATTACATCAATTAAGGCATATGAAGATACAGGGAAATATAAAATTTATTGTTCTGAAATACATAAAATAGATTCTATAAAGCTGGACAATCCTAAGTATGCTCCGCAAGCTTCAAGGTACACTAAATTTGATTTGATAAGAAATGCAAGTAAAATTTCAGATATTTTTTAATAATTTAAATCGAAAAAAACGAGTATAAAGTTATAGAATTAAAAAATCAGACACTCTGTGAAATCTCAATCATATTATATATTAGACTTTCCATTCTAATTAATAATGCTTTAAGCTGTCTGTCATCATAGGGTTTTTCAATTGAATGGGTTCCTTTCTGTATTAATTTGAGAAATGAAATTGCCGCAGAGATATCATGGTTTAAAAATTCAACGAATGGAGGGTGATTTATATTTCTATAGATATAAAGTAAACGTCCTTTGCGAGTTGGGCGATTGTCATACAAATTTGTTTCATCCTGATTCCATTTAAAAAACTCTTTATCAGGTGCAAGTTTATGGAGTATATGTGTAAACAATTCTCTTAAAGAAGTTGTAGCATGACGTGTACGATCAACATTATCAGATTCAATTGCCTTTATGGCTCCTTCGTACAATTGTATTAATTTATTATCTATAGAAGAAATAATTCTTATCATATTTGGGGTATTTGGTACAATATCACAAATGAATTTTTCTTCTTCAATGGAAAGTTCAGCATCGATAGTAGAAACTTCTACTTGATGTGTAGCAAGGTAAACTTCAATATTTGGAAACTTTGTTACTGATAATGGAACAGATAAGATTTTTTGCGAATCATTGTAAAATGTATCCCAAATTGTACGGTTTGAATCCAACATATCAGTAAAAGGTTTCATTAAGTTTTTTCTTGCTTCTTCAAAGGGAGTTATTAACTCTCCGATAGATTGCAAATTAGTACGTGATATGGATTGTTGGGCCATAAGGGCTGCGCTTTTTATGAAAGTAAATTCCTGATTAATAATAGATGCGATTCCAACTGGGTTTGGTATATTTATTATTGGTATTTTAAGTAAATTAACCAGTTCCGTTTGATCTTCTTGAAATTGGTTGAAAATATTTTTTAAAGGGACAAGAGATAACAGTGCTTTACTCATTTGAAGATTGGTTTCTTGGATATTCTTTTTAAAGGCTAATCCAACAGGTTCAATTGAGGGATTTAAAATTTCTAACTTTTTTTGTAAACTGTTAAAACTCAATATGTCCTTTCCCATGTTATCTAAAATATCTTTAAAAGGATATTTTAAAGTAGTGTTTGCTTGTTCAGAAATATCCTGCATTCCACGAATATTTTCTTGCAAACCCTCTATAGCTTTATCCAATATATTGTTATATTTTTCATTTTTCATATTAAACTTATCTTCTACATATATTTAAATTTATGATAATTATTAATATTTAGTTTATATATTCAATTTGACTATAATATTATCATAACAATAGAGTATAGGAAAATATTTTAACTTTTATCAAAAGTGAATGAATAAAAAATCATATATATCCAGATTTTACTGTTTTCTATTTATATAAGAGAGTATTCTATATACAAAGCAAAAGCTAAATTTATATTTTAATGAAAATTTCCCGGAAGAAATAGTTTACACTTTAAAAAATTCGAATATTTTAATTAGAAATTTTCAAACAATTCATATAAAAAAATCTTCTCTTAGTAAGTAAAATTTGTACTATAGATATTATTTTTAAAAGTTTTATTATATAATAGTATTATAAATATTGTTTATTTATATAAACAATACTATCATACAAAAATTATATAAATATGAGAAAAGTAATAGAAATTTTTAGAACAAGAGAAGAATTAGACAAGTTAGTCAGCACTCCTAATCCTAAATATATATCTGGAATAAGAAATAGAGCAATATTAGCAGTATTATGTTATGCGGGCTTGAGAGTGGGGGAACTGATTAATCTAAAGACTTCTGATATTAAAGAAAAAGATAGTGCAATTAAAGTTAACAATGCAAAATGGAAAAGTTCAAGACTAGTATATGCTCCCGGTATTTATTCCATTATCTAAATAATTGGAAGGAAGCAAGGCCTGATAGTAAATATTTATTTTGCTCAAGATATGGTAAGAAACTATTACCAGACTATATGCAGAAAATGGTAAAAAGATATGCTAAAAAAATTGCTCCAGATATGGATATACATCCACATTGTTTGAGGCACTCTATTGCCACATTATGGCTAAATGAAGGAAAACCAGTAAGAGGTATTCAAAAACAGTTAGGTCATAAAAACTTAAACACTACACAGATTTATATGGATTATTTTGATGATGACAGGAAGAAGGAGTTTGGAGATGATAATCAAAATATATTTAAAAAGATTGAACTATTAGATAGGGAACTTGAGATATTGAAGAAATCAGTCCATGTATAATTTGGTAAATTACTATTTGTTGCGATAGTTAATTATTTAGCTGATACAAAAAGTATTTATCTTCTTTAATTCATAAATTTTGATGTATAATAATTTTGGATTAAATTATTATTGAAATTTTGGTCTGCAATCTAAATCATAAAATAATATAATTATGATAATACTTATATATAATACATATTAAATATATAAAATTTGCTTTGACCAAAACCAGTTTAAGTTAGATAATTAAAATGAGTAAAATGGCAATTAAATTACCATAGAGCACTTCACAAATAAATTAGTATATATCAATGGAGGAAGATGGCAATTAAGAAATCACAATTATATAGTTCAACCTGGGAGAGTTGCAATGAGCTACGTGGTGGAATGGATGCGTCCCAATATAAAGATTATGTACTTGTTTTATTGTTCATAAAATACATCTCTGATAAATATTACGGTATGCCATATGCTCCAATCATTATACCCGAAGGAGCTGGCTTTAAAGATATGGTAGCACTTAAAGGCAAGCCGACAATTGGTGATGATATTAATAAGAAGATAATCGGACCTATTGCTGAAGCCAATAAACTTTCTGAAATGCCTGATTTTAACAATGCAGAAAAATTGGGAAGTGGAAAGGATATGGTGGATAAACTCACCAAGCTTATTGGTATTTTTGAAAATCCTGCTTTAGATTTTAGTAAAAACCGCGCCGAAGGCGATGATATGCTAGGTGATGCCTATGAATATCTGATGCGACATTTTGCTACAGAAAGTGGTAAAAGTAAAGGGCAATTTTATACCCCTGCTGAGGTTAGTCGTATCATGGCTAAGATTATCGGTATTGCAAAATCGACAATGCCTACAATAACTGTTTATGACCCTACTTGTGGCTCAGGTTCTTTATTACTTAAAGTAGCAGACGAATCTGGAAAGACCATTGCTCTATATGGACAGGAGAATGATTCTGCAACTGCAGCTCTTGCTCGTATGAATATGATCTTGCACAATAATCCAACAGCAGTAATAAAGCGAGAAAACACATTAGCAAATCCACAATTTTTAGATACAAATGACCAACTCAAAACTTTTGACTATGCAGTTGCTAATCCTCCCTTCTCATATAAATCTTGGAGAAATGGAGTAGATGCAGTAAATGATATATATGGAAGGTTTAAGGATTATGGAATACCTCCAGCAAAGAATGGTGACTATGCTTTCCTCCTTCATATAATAAAATCGCTTAAAAGTAGAGGTAAGGGTGCGGTGATCTTGCCACATGGCGTGCTCTTCCGTGGTAATGCAGAGGCTGAAATTCGTATCAATATTATCCGTAGAGGTTATATTAAGGGCATCATTGGATTACCACCCAACTTGTTTTATGGGACAGGAATACCTGCATGTATTGTTATACTCGACAAAGAAAACGCTGAGAATCGCAAGGGAATTTTTATGATTGATGCTAGTAGGGGTTTTATTAAAGATGGCAATAAAAACCGTCTGCGCGCTCAAGACATTCATAAGATCGTTGATGTTTTCAACAAACAATTAGAAATCCCAAAATATTCACATACGATAAGTACAGTGGAGATTGAAAAAAATGAATTTAATCTCAATATTCCTCGTTACATAGACAGTCAAGAAGCTGAAGACATTCAAGATATTGAAGCACATCTTAAAGGAGGTATTCCAAATCAAGACATTGAAGATTTGCAGAACTACTGGAGTGTATATCCGACACTAAAGACTTCACTCTTTGAAGAAAGCAAGAGAGAAGGATATAGCGAGCTTAAGATTACACAGAAAGAAATCAAAGAAACTATATTTTCTTATCCGGAATTTATCCAATGCACAAAGACAATAGAGGAAACTTTTACTATTTGGAAAGAAAGAAACACCACTCTCTTTATGAATATGACCAGTGGTGTAAAACCAAAGGAAATTATCCATGGAGTATCTGAGGATATTTTGGCGACATTTAGCAAAACAAGTTTAATTGATAGATATGATATTTATCAGCATTTAATGGAGTATTGGACAGAGGTAATGCAAGATGATATGTATTTGATTGCCGCAGATGGTTGGAAGGCAGAGCTTGCTACAGTAGAAGGTAAAAAGGGAGAAACTGATTGTGACTTGGTGCCCAAGTATCTGGTGATTAACCGTTATTTTGACAATGAGAAGCAGATGATAGAAGAGCTACAAGCTAAACTCGATAACATTAGCCAAGAGATTGAAGAACTCATTGAGGAAAACAGTGGAGAAGAAGGTTATTTTGAGGATTTTGAAAGGGTAAATAAAGCGAGTGTGTCAGCAAAAATTAAAATAATTAAAAGGGACATAGAAGATGCTAAAGAATTGAAAATAATGGAGCAATATCTCACACTTCAAGAACAAGTATCTGAAACGAAGAAAACAATTAAAGAAGCTGAGAAAGTACTTGAAAATAAGGTAATCGCCAGATATAAAACATTTACCGAATCAGAAATCAAGGTCTTGGTGGTGAAAGATAAATGGATGACACCACTCGAGCAGGCGGTAAAAAGTGAAATAGACCGCATCAGCCAAAGACTCACACAACGTATTAAAGAATTAGCTGAGCGTTATGGTATACCTTTACCGGTAATTCTAACTGAAACTGAAATACTTACCAAAAAAATAGATACACATCTTAAAAAAATGGGATTTATATGGTAATAGACCCAACAATCAAAAAAGGATATAAGCAGACAGAGATAGGATTACTTCCGGAGGATTGGACAGTGAAGACATTTAAAGATATTTGTTGGGTAAATCAGGGTTTACAAATAGCAATTGAAAAACGATTGGACAATCCAACTGCAAAATCTAAAAAATATATTACAATTCAGTGCTTAAACAATGGTAAAGAAACAGAATATATTGATGATTATTCATCGTCTGTTTGTTGTAATAATAATGATATTTTAATGACAAGAACTGGTAATACAGGGATTGTTATTTCAGGAGTTGAGGGTGTTTTTCATAATAATTTTTTTAAAATTAATTTTGATAAAAACCAAATAGAAAAAGATTACTTACTTTATTATCTCAGAGACAATAAAACAAAGAAGATCATCTTAGAGAAGGCTGGCACAAGCACAATCCCAGATTTAAATCACAATGACTTCTATTCAATTCGAATTCCCCTCCCATCTTCAAAATTTGAACAAACTGCTATTACCTCAGTCCTATCCGATGTCGATGCATTAATTCAATCTTTAGATAAACTAATTGCTAAAAAAAAAGCTATCAAAAAAGGTACAATGCAACAACTACTCACTGGTAAAAAAAGATTGTCTGGGTTTAGTGGGGAGTGGGAGGTTAAGAAGTTCAAGGATAAAGGAATCACTAGGTTAATTACTTGTGGAATTGCTGCAACACCACAATATAAAAATGAAAATATTGGTATTCCATTTTTATCAAGCACGAATATAAAAAGTGGAAAAATTAAGTGGGATAATTTTAAATACATAAGCAGAGATCTACATAAGAAACTCTATAAAAATAATCCACCCATGAAAGGTGATATTCTATATTCAAGGGTTGGGACTATCGGAGAAGCTGCAATTATTGATGTTAATTTTGAATTTTCAATCTATGTATCACTTACATTGATAAAGCCTGGAATACTTTTATATAATGAATTTTTAAAACAGTCACTTAATAGTGATGCGTATAAGACCCTAGCGAAAAATACAGTCTTAATGGGAGGTGGGGTTGGTAATTTAAATGTAAATGTTGTTAGGGAGTTTCCAATTACTTTCCCATCTCTAAAAGAACAAATCGCAATTGCTACAATTCTTTCAGATATGGATGAAGAAATTAAACAAATTGAACAAAGACGAGATAAATATAAAATGATTAAACAGGGCATGATGCAGCAATTATTAACTGGCAAAATAAGATTATTATGACAGATATTGGACAAATAGAACGTAATACACAAAATCGAGTTATTATGTTGTTCCAAGAACAGCTTGGTTATAAGTACTTAGGTAATTGGGAAGATCGAGAAGGCACAAGCAATATTGAAGAGACACTGGTCAGACAGTATCTAGCCAGTAGAGGTTATAACAAGATTTTAGTTGACAAAGCTATATATGAGCTCCGAACTACTGCAAATAATTACAGTGAAACCCTATATACCAACAATAAAAATGTATATGAATTACTTCGCTATGGTGTAAAATTAAAAGAAGAAGTTGGAAAGAACAGTCAAACTGTCGAACTTATAGACTGGCAACATCCTGAAAAAAATAATTATGCTATTGCGGAGGAAGTTACTATACAAGGCAATCATGAAAAAAGACCTGACGTGGTCTTATATATAAATGGTATAGCGCTTGGTGTGTTGAAGCTAAAACGTAGTACTATATCTATTGGGGAGGGCATTCGTCAGAATATAGTAAATCAGCAAGATAGATTTATTCAAAACTTCTTTTCTACAATCCAGTTTATTTTTGCAGGTAATGATACTGAAGGCTTAAGATACGGAACTATAGGTACTCCCGAAAAGCATTTCTTAAAATGGAAAGAAGATAAAGATGATGACAACATACTTCAGCTTGATAAATATCTACTCAAAACCTGTAATAAAAAGCGATTTTTAGAGCTTATATATAACTTTATCTTATTTGATGGGGGTATTAAAAAATTACCTCGTACTCACCAATATTTCGGTGTTAAAGCTGCGCAGGAATCGATAAAAAGACGTGAGGGAGAAATTATTTGGAATACCCAAGGGAGCGGTAAGAGCCTGGTGATGGTGTGGCTCACTAAATGGATCTTGGAAAATAATCCTAAAGCAAGAGTAGCAATAATAACTGATCGTATTGAACTGGATAAGCAAATAGAGAGAGTGTTCAATGACACAGGGGAGGATGTTTCCCGCGCAAAAAGTGGAAAAGAACTAATGGAGCAGTTAAACAATTCACTGCCTCGTATAATTTGCTCATTAGTGCATAAGTTTGGAAATAGAGAAGGTGATGATTTTGATGCTTTTATTGAAGAGCTTGAGAAAAGTCCAGCTAATACCGTAGGGGAACTCTTTGTATTTGTGGATGAATGTCACCGGACTCAATCTGGTAAGGTTCACAAGGCAATGAAAGCTACTTTAAAAAATGCCGTGTTTATAGGTTTTACAGGTACTCCGCTACTAAAGAAAGACAAACAAACTAGTCTTGAAGTGTTCGGTAAATATATACATACTTATAAATTTAATGAAGCAGTAGAGGATGAAGTTATCTTAGATTTAATGTATGAGGCTAGGGACATTGACCAGAAGATTTCTTCAGAAGAAAAAATCGATGCTTGGTTTGAATCTAAGACCAAAGGACTAAATGATTTCCAAAAGTCGGAATTAAAAAAGAAATGGGGCACCATGCAACAGGTATTGAGTGCCAAATCCCGTCTTGAAAAAATAGTAAGTGATGTTGTTCTTGATTTTAATATAAAGCCAAGATTAAGTTCTGATTATGGTAATGCTATATTAATAGCCGGTAGTATCTATGAAGCAGCTCGCTACTTTGAACTCTTTCAAAAAACTTTGCTTAAAGGGTACTGTGCTCTTATTACTTCATATAACCCCAGTACGCGAGATATTACTACAGAAGATACTGGTGCTAATACTGAAACCGATAAAGAGTATATATATAATTCCTATATAGCTCTTCTTAAAGGTAAGACTACAGAAAAATATGAAGACCAGGCCAAAGCAAAATTCATTAAAGAACCAGCCAGCATGAAACTCTTGATTGTAGTAGATAAACTACTCACTGGTTTTGACGCGCCTCCTTGTACATATTTGTATATAGATAAGAGTATGCAGGACCATGGTTTGTTTCAGGCAATATGTCGTGTAAATCGATTGGATACTGAGGATAAGCAATTTGGATATATCGTAGATTATAAGGATCTCTTTAAAAAAGTTGAAAATGCTGTCTCGGTCTATACTTCTGAATTGGATTATGACCAATTTGAAAAAAGTGATGTTGAAGTGCTTCTAAAAGATCGCTTAAAGAAGGGCAGGGAACGCTTAGATGAAGCACTTGAAGCAATTTCTCTAGTGTGCGAGCCTGTTAAGCCACCAAGGGATTCTTTAGCATTTATCCACTACTTCTGTGGTAATCCAGAAAACGAAGAAGATTTAAAAACTAATGAAGTAAAACGCACAGCACTTTATAAGCAAGCTGTAATATTAATCAGAGCTTATGCTAACATTGCAGATGAACTTAATGAAGCTGGATATGAACCTAAAGATGTAGAATATATTAAAAAGCAGATAGATTTTTATCTAAAATTAAGAGAGGAAATACGCAAAGCTAGTGGCGAGACTCTTGATCTTAAAACTTATGAAGCTGACATGCGGTATTTAATTGATACATATGTCCAAGCTGAAGATAGCGTAAGGATAGATCCATTTAAAAATCAGACGCTGATTGATATTATTATTAAAAGCGGCATTGCTGACGCAATAAATAGTCTGCCCGAAGGTATAAAGAATAGCAGAGAGGCAGTTGCTGAGACTATTGAAAACAATGTTCGTAGAAAAATTATCAAAGAGCATATAATAGACCCAGCCTACTTTGACGAGATGTCCAAACTCTTAAATGAAATAATAAAAGAGCGGAAAGCTATTGCTATTGACTATGAAAAATATTTGGAAAAAATTGCAGAGCTAGTAAAAAGAGTCAGCAATACCACTCACGAGAACTTACCAGCTGGAATCAAAACTCCTGCTCAAAGTGCTTTATATCATAACCTAGAGAAAAATGAGGAAATGGCTCATTTAATAGATATTGCAGTGCAAGATAATAGACTAGCGGATTGGCCGGGAGATATGCGAAAGGAAAATGTGATAAAGCAAGCGATTTATGAAATTTTAAAAGATAAATCAGAAGTAGAAAGGGTCTTTCAGATTATAAAGCAGCAAGATGAGTATAAAAATTATTGATAGGAAAAAAATTAAATTGGGCGATATTGATGTGGATGTGATTTACAAAGATATCAAAAATGTCCACCTAAGCGTTTATCCACCTAATGGTCGAGTAAGAGTTTCGGTACCACTAAGAATGGATATTGAAAATATAAGGATCTATGCTATTTCAAAAATGGGTTGGATTAAGAAACAGCAACTTAAAGTACTCAGTCAAAAAAGAGAAACTAAAAGAGAATATCTTACAAGAGAAAGCCATTATTACCTTGGTAAAAGATATCTATTAAAAGTCATAGAACAAGATAAACCTCCAAAGGTAATCCTGCAACATAACACAATAGAACTTTATATCCGTAGAGGTAGTTCAGCTAATCAAAAACAAATTATTTTAGACAAGTGGTATAGGCAGCAGCTCAAGAGCATAGTACCAAAATATATTGCAGAATTAGAAGAGAAGATGGATTTGAAAGTGGCTGAATATGGAATAAAAAAGATGAAAACAAAATGGGGAACCTGCAATACAAAAGCAAGAAGAATTTGGCTGAATCTTGAATTGGCAAAAAAACCTATTGAATATACAGAATATATCCTTGCTCATGAAATGATACATTTAATAGTGCGACACCATAACGACCAATTTATTGCTTATCTTAATAAATTTATACCGAAATGGAGACATTATAAAGAAGAGTTAAACCGCTCAGCCTTAGGATATGTCGACTGGTGAAATAATTTCAATATATTTTTAATATTGCATATTTTGTACTCTGTTCAATTTGTGAATTAAATAAAAAGTTGATCAGATGTAGTTATATTATTCTTAACTAATCAATGGATTATCTGGTCCGTATGCCACTAAATTTTTGAAAATGATTAGAAATCGATAAAGAAATAGTATGAAAATAAAAATAATTAAAAGTAGTATTCCTATAATATGGTTAGATTCATCCATTATCATAAAAATTGCAAAGTGGAAGAATAACGAATTAAATAATAAATCTGATTTAGAAAAAATCCCTAATATATACAAAGTGATAAGTAAATTAGTAAAAAATAATAAACTTATTTGCCCTATTGCTGACCAAAGGGAAGAAATATACTGGAATGACAAAATAACTATGGACGTGCTATCAAACTTATCCAATGGTATTAAATTTAAATTCCGATTGAGTATTGAAAAATATCAAATTCAACAATTTATGAAGGCATTTATTGATAATACAGATGAAGTTACCATAAACTATAAGGATGCATTTAGAAGTGATCCAATAAAAGAATTACTGCGAGAGAAAAGATATATAGTAATGGTCAATCTACCAAGACAATATAGTATAAATAATTTAAAGCTAAGAAAAGAGAAACTTCGCGAAAACTTGGAAAATATAAGAATAGAAGTCCAAAATAATAAAGAAAGTTTTAATAGCAGGCTAGAATTGGAATACCGCGCTCGTCTAAGTTCTATAGTAAAATTGGGTAGTAGGAGTATAGAAAATATTTTAAAGCATAAAGAATATTCAATCGATAATTTCAACGACTTATTAGCTTTGGCCGAACCTCTGTCATTGTGGAATCATTTCGGAGGCAAACCTAAAGGTTTTGAAGGATTAGGGATTTTTTATTCATCTGAAACCCTTAAAAAAGTTCCAGTTATAAAAATATATTCGAGTGTATTTGCAAAAATCTTATCAGAAGGTTCTAAAGTTAAAGGTGGCGATGTTATGGATATTGAACAGATATCAGCATTATTACCTTATTGTAATTATTTAGTAACAGACCGAAGCATGAAACACTGGTTACGAGTACTTAAATTTGATAAAGAATATGAAACTGAAATTTTTAGTATATCTGATTATGATATATTAATAACTAAACTTCATGCTATTTGAAATTTTACTGATTATTTCTAAATTTTATTACATTTAACCTATTTTTTTATAAAGGAAAATATAACCCTCTCCATATTGCATACGTAATTCACACAGAGACAAACACCAAATTTTTGGGGTCAAAAATATTTGGACAAAATTTTGGGAAAAGGATTGTTTGAAGGTATAGGTGATAGAAGACTCTTAACTTTGGATTTAACTTCAAAAATAAATTTATTAGATTAAATCTCTTATTCTGGTGGGATTAAAATATAAATCTCGTTCTACCTTTAATCTAAAAGGCCCATCCAAGCTTTTAAGTTCTGATAAAGAAAAATAGCCGAACTCTTTTTCGAACCCGTCCACTAAACCAAAAAAAGTATCTTCGCCATCGAACTCAGTTGCATACCAGGTCCAGTTACTCCAAGGAGTAAAAAATTTAATATAGGCGATAGCATCCTGTCCTTTACTATCTTGTTCGTATAATTGTGGAATTTCTTTTATTAATTTTTTAGTTAATAATTTCAATTGTTCGCCCCTGTGGTAAATATATATTAATAATATTATAATATATTTATACAATTACATAAATATCTAAATACGTAAATAGATAATTTCTAATATAATTGTTACAAAAGATGAATATTGAGGTAGTTATTTTAGAAATATTTTTACTCGATTATTTACCGTTTATAAAAAATATAGGTACATATAGGCCCCCTCCATATTACATACGTAATTCCATAGAGACAAAGCACCACGTTCTGGGTGGCTTTAATATTTGGAGAAGATTTTGGGATTAAAAGGTATTTTTTATATTAATGGTTATATAGAGTATTATTGGGGTATTATTAATATTCAGAAGTCTTAAATAATTAAGAAAGGCTAAGAAAATGAAACGATATTTTATTGACAAAAACTTTAAATGATTTACAGAGAATTCTTAAAAACTAATCCTAAAAATATAGAAGCAAGGAAAAAATTCATTTGTATTAACTGTGATAAGGTGAAAAACACTATTTCTATTTGGGCAGAATTAGGAAGAGATAGAAGACAGGTTGATCCTGCAACAAATGATGGAGAAACTACTGAAGAATCTATAATAAGCAATATAAGCTTAAAAGGTTTAAGGAAACTTATTAAAGATTCAAATCTATGGGACAGCTACTGCGAGAGATGTAATTTATGTTTTAAAAAAGAATTTATAAAAAAAAGAAAATTCTTAAAAAAATTAGTGGAGGATTTAAATAAAAGTAAAGGCACCTTTATAAATAAAAAATTGGAAGAAGTATGTAAAAGTTATTTACAAGTTTCATTAAATTTAGAAAAAAGACAAGAAGAAAAATATGGATTGAAAATTGAGACCAATAATCTATACCAGTATATCATCTTTGATTATGTGAAGCCTTTCTTGGAAAAAATTTATAATAATGGAAATGTTAAAGAATATTTTTTGCAAATATCAAAAATACTCTTAACTACTAATAAGTTTATAAAAGATATAGAAGAAATTAGAAATAAATATATGGTAGAAAAATCTTTTGGTAATACAATACCAGATTATTATAGAAAGCCAGATTTTACTCATGAGGATATTCACCAAGAAATTGAAAAAATATTAATTAAATATTTACTAAGTACCAGATGGAAATCCTGGGCATATAATATTCTAATCCATAACATAGATAAAAGGAAAAAATTATTAAATACTTTTATTCCAGATGATTCAATTATGGGTATCAGAAAATTTCAGAGACATGAGGACAGAGTAGAAATGGTAGTGGAACCCACAATAGTTGGAGATGAAACCAATAGGCAATTAGAGCAATTTGGTTTAAATAGGGAAGGTAGGCCAAATTCTAGAAATAAAAGAAAACCGATTCTTGAATTTGATAAATATCTAAGATGGTATAAAGCAAGTGAGGCTGGTAGGAGTTACAGAGATATCTTTGATGATGAGCTTGTTAATCATTTTGAAGATTGGAGAGACTTTAAGGAATATAGGGATGGTAACACTGTTGTTATTCGAACACTTAGTGATGGAAGAACTAGAGGACAATGGGAAAGGAGGGCAAAAAATAGAATAAAGTATGGAGTACTTAAATTAAAGAATAAGATTTTCGAGGAATACAAATAAAGAGTCATTTTTGGTTTATCGCTAACCAGTCACATTTTTTAAGCTGCTATGATTATGAAAAAAATTAGCAGCTTTTTATTATGAGTGATAGTAAGAAAATAATAATTGAACTTATTAAAGGTAATCTCCCAAGAGCTGATGAATTATTCCTTTCTAAGATGAATTATGACCTTCAAAAACATATAAGCGATTCTGCCTCGGGCAGAAGCCTGAAAACCATCAGTAAAGAAGAAATCATAAGTGATTTTATTAATCATCATAATTCCATAAGTTCAGAAAACACTAAGAGTAATTACAGGTCAGTGTTGAATGATTTATTAAAATATTGCTATCCTGATATTACCGACATAAAGATATTGGGTTATATAAGAAATAAGACTTGGAAACCTAATACTATGAGGAGAAATTTAATTGTTATTAGGAGATTATTAAAATTCTTATATGAAAAGGGCCACATAATAAATGATTTAACAAATATCATAAAAATACCCCATAAGGTTATAACCACTGAATTTTGTCCCAATGAGGAACAGTTGAGAAGACTATTCTCGCGTATGGAAAATGTCTTCCCGGAAGATAGAGAAGTTATATTATATAGAAACATTTTTAAGATATATGCCAAGACTGGCACGAGAAGAAATGAGTTACTGAATTTGGATGTAAAAGATATAAATTTTACAGACAAAAAAATAATAGTAAGAAAAACTAAAAATGGAGACGACAGGATAATAGTAATGGACTCTGTATTGGAAGAATTATTAAAAGATTATTTAAATTACTTCAAATATAGCGGTGGGCCTCTTTTTAGGGGTAAAAGGGGCAAAAGACTTTCAAGGCAGCGTCTTGCTCTTGACTTTAAAAAAATAAAAGAACAGACAGAATTACCTCAGGAGCTCAAAATACATAGTTTTAGGAGATATTTTATTAATACTTTAAGGAAAAATAGGGTAGATTTAGCAGTAATCGGACAATTGGTAGGACATAGAGATATTAGGACCACTGCAATTTATTGTAATGTTGGGGATGGTGAAATGATAAATGCACTGGAGACTATAAGAATCTAATCCTATTATTAAAGCAGATTTATGGAATCTGTAAGATCTTTATTTGTAAGGTGTAGATAAATCTCCGTACTTTCAATACCTTTATGACCCAACAGCTCCTTTATATGCATCAGGCTGGCATCTTTTTTTAATAGCTGGGTAGCGAAAGTGTGTCTAAGGCTGTGGATAGTATAACCCTTAGTAATTAGCCCACTGCTCTTGAGATAGCGCTTATATAGACTGTCTAGGCTGTTTTTATTAAGCCTCCTACCCTGATTACCAGTAAATAAGGCCTTTTCCACCAGGGGTAGCCTTTGGGCAAGGTATTTTTCTAAAAGATCAACTACCCTGGGGTGCAGAGGGATAATCCTACTCTGCTTGTTCTTACTGCGCCTGACGAACAAGGAATTGGCACACAGATTGACATCGTCCCAATTAAGGTTAAGCAGCTCGCTTTTCCTGAGGCCGGTATAGACAAACATAGTCAGTATTAATTTATCCCTTATTACATTTTTCCTTCCAATTCCTTTGTTATACTCTGGTATTTTCAGTAGTTTGCCTATTTCAACTTCATTTAAAACTCTGGGCAGTCTATTTCTTTTAGCTGGGGTTTTAATTAAAGCAGAAGGATCATTTTTAATATAACCTGCTTTATGCAGAAAACTGAAGAAATGTTTGATGATATTAATCTTATTTGCTAAAGAGCTGGACCTGTAGGGATAGCTTTCAGTGAGAGAGGAAAGGTAATTTCTGATGTGTTTGGCCTCAATTAAGCTAAAATCTGATAAATTTAGGTTAGTCTTAAAGTAATTTTGGAACCTGGTTAAATCTGCCCGGTACTTGTGAATAGTGCGAGGGGAGGCATCTTTTTCTATACTAATATAGCCGATAAAATACTCAATAAATTCCTTCATTTCTTACCTCCATAGGTTAAGAAGGATTTTAAGCATTTTTAGCCTATAACTCGGCTTATAGGCTAACTCCACAAAATTTAAGCCATTTTACGAAGCTAAATACTCAAAAATTTCTTAGTTAAAAACCCTGAATTTTAAATTTAAAAAAGGGTTAATTTGTGCATTTTCATTATACGTAAAAATCAAATTTAGTTAATTTAATCGAATATTAAGCCTTTAACTTTCCATATGGGATAAATCCTAAAAATTTTAACTAAAATTTAGATGATATTAATATTTTGTCGGTCAGCATACCAGCATATAATTGTCGGCTTATCTGCTTGTTGCTATTTGAGATATTTGGCATTAAAATGTATCGTATCTTATTTCAATGGTGATTAAAGTATTATGAACATAGAAGAGAAAATTAAATATGTAATAGAGAATACTGAAGTTCTAAAGGCGCCCCGGAAGCTGCTGGCTTCATTTGACTCTACTACCATTCATTATTATATGCTGACTGTGCCGCTATATCTGGATCTTGAAGAAAGAAGCAAAGAGAACGAGACGGTAGTAAGGGAAGGTAAGATTACCTGGCAGAGGCCAAAGGTGATCACCCCTTCTTATATGCTGAGGGTAGAAGGATTCAGCGGCGAAGCCAGTAAGGCCTTTGAAATGCTGGCTGCTGAGGATAGCGATTTAGCTGTGATTCTTTATGGCTTGAATTTGAGCAGAGATTTTGAAAAAATGGATATAGTGTCTAATTCACTGGACTCGGTTGCTAAAAATATATCCAGTGATATTGATAAGAGAAAAGACTCCTATAGTGCAGTTATTAAGGGAGTAGATGAATTCTGGGATGTTTCACTTTCTAAGTTTATTCAGGGAATAATAGTAAAGAGTGCCTACTTTTCACAGATGCCGGATTTATTAAGTAATAACACCGTTAAAGTAGACAGCGAGGGATTTCCGGTAGTTACCAGGGATAGACTGGGATTTCCTCTCATAGCCAGAGATGAAATAGAAATTCTATTTAAGCTGTTTGAAAATGGAGAGATCAAACCCTCAGATTTGAAAAAAGAACTTGATAGATGGGAAATGTTTGAACAGTATCAGGATAGATTTTTAAAATACTTTAAGAAAGGAACCAAAAGCATATAATCAGGATACTATTAGAAATTCATCAGGTTCCAGCAGTGAAATTCCTGCGTTCTTTCCCAAAATTTCAACCTTTATTATCTTTTCTGGTTTTTTTAAGTCAATTTCTTTACGGTCAACCACATCGGTAAGCTTTGCTATGAGCTCTTTGTAGTCATACTTTGTGTAATATCTCTTCTCTATATCCATCATCCACTTTTCATTTTTCTTGATCTTGGGCACAAGGGACTTTATTACTTTCTGCATGTCAGGTATCTCTGATTTAACCCATTTATCTATAGGAATGTAGCGGTAAGTTTTGCCGAAAAGTTCCCTGTTGTTTTTGGATAATTCTTTTAGCTTTTTTACTACTCCCCTTGGATTTGCAGCATCAATCAGGAAGATACCATTATGCTTTGATTTTAAGAACTCATGTTTTGCCTTTATTTCTTTAAATAGGTTTGAAACTTTTTCTCTGCTGCTCTCAATATGGGCCGGATCGTATGTTATTATAAGTTTAACATTCATAGCGGACTCCTCTTTTTAAGCAATAATAATTTAATTATAGCAATTGAGAGGATTTATAAAAAGTAGGAGTTATTTGATTTGTAAGCAGGTATAAAGTTATCTTATAATATCAATAAACTTAAATTTAAATATATGGCAAGTTTGCAGGGTTGAATATATATGGAAGATTTATAATTTTAACCAGAGGAGCTTAATATGAGGAAAGGTAGATTAATTGAAGTTTTTGTAGTTCTTATTATAGTTGTGTTTTTAGCTAATACTGCTTTTTTGTGCAGTTGTTCCAGGGAACCTGCCGGAGTTACTTCCAAAGGGAAACCAGATGGGAAGATTTCAGTAGAAGAATCTGACGAGGTTGCAGATTCAATAGATGGAAATCTTGTCAGTGCCAATACCGGGTTTGGGTTTAATATTTTCAAGGAACTTATTTTAGAAGATAATGACCAGAATATATTTATATCTCCTATGTCCATACTTCTGGCTCTGGCTATGACTTACAACGGGTCGGTTGGTGATACTAATCTGGCAATGGCAGAGGCTCTGCAGTTTAAGGGATTTGATCTGGAAGAGCTGAATTCCGGATTTCACGACCTTCTTTTAAGTATTGAAAATGCGGACAGTGATATAGACCTGGCTATTACCAATTCAATCTGGTATAGACCGGGCTATGAAGTTAAAGAGGATTTTATAGAAAGAAACAGCAAATATTTTGACTCTGAGGTGAATGAAATCGATTTTGCTGCTCCTGAAGCAGTGGATATCATAAACAGTTGGATAGAGGAAGCAACCAGGGGAAAAATTGATAAGATGATTTCCGAAATACCCAGTGACGCAGTGATGTACCTTATAAATGCCATATATTTTAAGGGAAACTGGACCTACCAATTCGATGAAGGTCTCACCAGTGATGATGATTTCTATCTTCTTGATGGAACCACTAAAAAAGTTTCTATGATGTCCCAGCAGGAAAATTTTAGTTACTATAAGGGGGATAATTTTTCTGTTGTAAGGCTTCCTTACGGCCAGAAGAAAATGGCTATGTATATAATTCTTCCAGATGAAGGGACAGGGGTTGATTCTGTTATTGAATCTCTGGATGCAGACAGTTGGAATGAAATAAAAGACTCATTTTGCAGTAAAGAGGTTTCCCTTACTATGCCCAGGTATAAAATGGAGTACGGGATAAAGCTTTTAAACAATACGCTTGCTAAATTAGGAATGGGAATAGCATTCGGGTCTGGAGCGGATTTTAGCGGAATCAGTGGATATCCTGGTATGTTTATATCTAAGGTGCTTCATAAGGCAGTGATAGAAGTAAATGAAAAGGGCAGTGAGGCAGCTGCTGCAACAGTGGTGGAAATGATGGAATCAGCAATGCCTATTGAAGAAATAACAGAATTTATAGTAAACAGGCCCTTCTTCTTTGTAATTGCGGACGACAGGTCAGGCAGTATTATTTTTATGGGAAAAGTTGTAGAACCTTAGAAATACACATTTATTCTGTATTATTTATATTATAATAAAGTGAGTAATTTAAGCTGCTGTCAATGGCAGCTTAAATTTATAATTTTTCTGGGAAAAAATAATCTTTGGACAAATGTGAAATATATTATATAATATTGGAGTATAACTCAAATAGTTTTACATTTTAAAATTGAGCGGTAGGGATTTTTTATTAAAGCATGTAAACATAAATAGAATTTAATTCTTCTTTTTCGTATCTTTTATTTATTTCACATTTTTAAATAATAGTTTTTACTGCTCTTTTATATAAAGAAAAAGCAATTTAAGGAAAGGTATTTTGAAGTGAATAAGAGAATGTATGTGGGCAATCTGGACTACAGCACGGCTGACAAAGATCTGGAAGAGTTATTCTCTAAGGAAGGCACTGTTACTTACTCTAAAGTAATTATGAGAATGGACGGAAAATCAAGAGGCTTCGGATTTGTGGAAATGGAAACTGAAGAGCAGACAAAAGCAGCTATAGAAAAGCTGAATCAGAGTGACTTCAATGGAAGAACCATTGTTGTGAATGAAGCCAGAACCCAGACAAAAGAGAACTTCAACTCAAAATAGAGAAATTATAATTGAAAAAGAGAAGATATCAGGGGAGATATAAACTGCATCTCAGGCAGCTGAGAAAGAATATAATATAGATTTTTGAAATTTATACTTGTCTTTTTATCTGTAATCTCCTATAGTGTCTGGTTAGCAGAATAAAAAACTGAATATTTATTACCTTTAAAATAGTCCGGAGAGGCTAAAAAGGAATGAAAAAGATATTTGTTAAAAGTAATAATATAATCGATATTTTAACCTTCTTATTTATATAGTAAGAAGGTTTTTTTATGTGGTGAAAGACTATGATAGAAAAAGCGCATATATTAAATGAAGATGATATAGGCAGAGTGGTCAGGAGAATCTCGCATGAGATCCTGGAAAGAAACAAGGGTTCGGAGAGCCTCGTTTTTATCGGCATTCAAAAAAGAGGGGTACCGCTGGCAAATAGAATATCTAAAAATATTGAGAAGTTTGAAGGGACAGAAATTAAGACAGGCAGGCTTGATATAACCTTTTACAGAGACGATATCGGGCAGAACATAAAACCTAATGCCAGGATAACTGATATTTCCTTTGACATAGAGGGTAAAAATGTAATTCTGGTTGATGATGTGCTGTATACCGGAAGAACTGTAAGAGCAGCTCTGGATGCAATAATAGATTTTGGAAGACCCAGGTCTATACAACTGGTGGTTTTAATTGACAGGGGGCACAGGGAACTCCCCATAAGAGCAGATTATGTAGGAAAGAATCTGCCGACTTCAGTTACTGAGTCTGTCGAGGTTAAGTTAAAAGAGACTGATGGTCTGGATAGTGTTATGGTAGTAGAAAAGGAATAACTATGCTAAGTAAAAAAAGTATACTGGATGCTGACAGCCTGAGTCTGGAAGATATAAAACTGATACTTTCTAATGCTGATTCTTTTCTTGAAATATCAAAAAGGGATGTTAAAAAAGTTCCAACGCTACGTGGTAAGACTGTAACTAACCTATTTTTTGAACCCAGTACCAGAACCAGGACTTCATTTGAGATTGCTGCAAAAAGGCTGAGTGCTGATATAATTAATTTTTCTCCCTCAGCCAGCAGCCTTAAAAAAGGCGAATCCATAATTGATACTATAAAAACCATACTTTCTATGAAAGTTGATCTGATTATTATGAGACATAGTGACAGCGGAACCGTAAGAATGATTGACGGATTCGTGGATATTCCGGTAATAAATGCCGGTGATGGCAAACACCAGCATCCAACCCAGGCGCTGCTGGATCTGTATACCATAAAGAAAAGATTTGGCAAGTTTGATGGATTAAAAGTAGCTATCGTAGGAGATTTTCTGGACAGCAGAGTGGCAAGATCCGGTATGAACTTATTTGAAAAGATGGGTATGGATGTCACTGTAGTCTCTCCGACAATGCTCCTTCCTGAAGATTTTTCCGGTATGAAAGTCAAGCACTGCATAGACGATGTTATAGAAGATGCTGATATTATATATATGCTCAGGATGCAGTTTGAAAGGCAGGAAAGAAGATTTTATCCATCGTTAATAGAATATAACCGTTTCTTGACCATGAATATGGAAAGGCTTAAGAGAATGAAGCCTGGCTCCATTGTCATGCACCCGGGACCGGTAAACAGGGGGATAGAGATTACTGATGAAGTAATGGATATCAGTGGAAAGCTGGCAGAAAAGATTGTAATTGAAGAGCAGGTAACCTTTGGAGTAGCGGTTAGAATGACAATACTTTATTTAATATTGGGTTAAAAATTTTTTATGAATAATAATGAGAGAAAAAATGTGCTTATAAAATCAGGCAGGGTAATTGACCCTGTAAATGGTAAGGAATTCATCTCTGATATTTTCATCAAAGAAGGGGTCCTTACTGAAATGAGTGGGAATATTAAGGCGAAGGGAAAGGAACTGACCGAGATTGACGCAAAAGGATGCATAGTCTGCCCCGGCTTTGTGGATATGCATGTCCATCTGCGTGATCCAGGCTTTGAAGATGAGGAGACCATTGAGAGCGGAACATTAGCTGCAGTGAAAGGAGGAATAACTACAGTTGCATGCATGCCCAATACCAGTCCTCCGATAGACAGTGAATATATGGTTAAATATATTTTGGAAAAATCTCAAGGAGCAGCCTGCAGAGTTCTTCCTGTAGCTGCTATGACCAGGGGTCTTAAAGACACCGAGATTACTGATATGGGGCTTTTGGCTGAAGCGGGAGCAGTTGGTTTTTCAGATGACGGCAGGTGTATAAGTGACAGCCGGCTCATGTATGAAATTATGAGATATTCAACTCAATTTAGTCTTCCTCTGATATTACACGAGGAAGACTACTATGTATCCAAAGGGGGCCTTGTGAATGAAGGGCGCTATTCAGCAATACTGGGGCTTGATGGAATATCCAGCCTGAGTGATGATGTAATTATTGCAAGAGATATAATTCTTGCCGCCAGGAGCAGGGCAAAAATTCATATAACCCATGTAAGCACAAGGGGCGGAGTAGAAATGATAAAAAAAGCAAAGGAAGGCGGACTGAATATAACCTGCGATGTAACCCCACACCATCTGTTCTTCAATGACAGCTATCTTGCTTCCTTTAATACAAACCTTAAGGTGAAACCTCCTATAAGAAGTGAGGAGGACAGGCTGGCTCTGGTAGAAGGTGTAAAAGAGGGAGTAATTGATGCCATAGCCAGTGACCATGCTCCACATCTTGACACTGAAAAAAATACGACTTTCCAGCTTGCTGAGTTTGGGACCATTGGACTTGAGACCTTATTTAGCGCTGCCTTCAGCAAACTGTGCAGGGAGGAAGAGATAAGTCTTATTAAGCTTATAAGTCTCGTTACCACATCACCCGCAAAAATTCTGGGTATTGATGCAGGGAAGATGGAGGTAGGCAAAACTGCAAATATTACTGTTATAGATACGGAAGCTGAAGATGAGGTAAAAAGGGAAGACTTTATATCAAATAGCAAAAACAGCGCCTTTATAGGGCAGAAACTGTGGGGAAAAGTAGTCTGTACCATAAGCGGCGGCGAATTAGTTTATATAAATAAATAATATATATGCAAGAAGGATTATAATTTTGAAAGCCATTTTAATGTTAGAAGATGGAGAGTTATTTGAAGGTAAAAATATTGGGTGCAGCGGCGAGGCAATTGGTGAAGTGGTATTTAATACATCTATGATGGGCTATCAGGAAATTTTAACTGATCCTTCTTATTGTGAGCAAATAGTTACAATGACCTATCCCCAGATTGGAAATTACGGTGTAAATAGTGAAGATGTGGAATCAGATAAAATTCAAGCTAAAGGCCTGATTGTAAAAGAATGTTTTGATTACTATAGCAACTGGAGGGCAGAATACAGCTTGCAGGATTATCTCAAAAAGTATGGTGTCGTAGGTTTAGAAGGAATAGATACCAGACAATTGACCAGGCATATCAGACTTGAGGGCTCGATGAAAGGAATTATTTCGACCAAAACCGAGGATAAAGATGAATTAAAGGAAAAACTGAATAGTTACCCCTCTATTATTAATAGGGATCTGGTAAAGTATGTTACCTGTGGTAAACCATATGTTTATAATCCTGAAAGGAGTGATTACAGGCATGTGGTTGTAGCAGTTGATTTTGGAGCGAAAATGGGTATTTTAAAATGTCTGGACTGGGAAGGTTTTAGATTGATTGTAGTACCGGCATCTACAAAACCTGAAGAAATATTAAAATATAATCCTGACGGTGTTTTTCTTTCCAATGGGCCTGGTGACCCTGCAGCTGTAGGATATGCAGTTAAAACTATTAAAGAATTAATTGGTAAAAAACCTATTTTTGGAATTTGTCTGGGGCATCAACTTTTGGCTATTGCCCTGGGAGCAAAGACTTATAAGTTAAAGTTTGGCCATCATGGCGGTAATCACCCTATTAAGAATATAGAGACAGGAAAGGTTGAAATAACATCGCAGAATCACGGGTTTGCTGTCAGTGAAGAATCGTTAAAAAACATTAAGGGTACTGATTATAAAATAACGCATTTGAATTTAAATGATAATACAATTGAAGGATTAGAATATGTGGATATAAATGCATACGCTGTACAATATCATCCGGAAGGAAAACCTGGTCCTCATGATTCAAGATATATTTTTAGTAAGTTTACTGAGCTTATCGAAAATTTTAATAATTAGAGATTAGAAAGAGTATTTATGCCTAAAAGAAGAGATTTAAAGAAAATTTTGCTTATAGGTTCAGGACCAATAGTCATCGGGCAGGCCTGTGAGTTTGATTATTCAGGAACCCAGGCTTGCAAAGTTTTAAAACAAGAAGGTTACAAGGTGGTACTTGTAAACAGCAATCCTGCTACAATTATGACAGATCCTGAATTTGCAGATAGAACTTATATTGAACCTCTGACACCCGAGTTTGTAGAAAAAATAATTAAAAAAGAAAGACCGGATGCGCTACTCCCGGCGCTGGGAGGACAAACAGGATTGAATATGGCAGTAGCTCTGTCAAATGAAAAAGTACTGGACAAATTCGGGGTGGAACTAATAGGGGTTGATATTGACGTTATTAACAAGGCTGAGAATAGAGAACAATTTAAGGAGGCAATGGGTAGTATTGGTCTTAGCGTCCCTCCAAGCGGATATGCACATAGTTTAAGAGAAGCTTTGAATTTCAGTAAGAAATTAAAATTCCCATTAGTAGTAAGGCCCAGCTTTACACTTGGAGGAATAGGAGGGGGAGTTGCATTTAATAAAGAGGAATTTATGGAAGTAGTTACAAGAGGTCTTGATCTGTCGCCAAAGTCTGAAGTCCTTGTAGAGAAATCAGTTGCAGGCTGGAAAGAGATTGAGTTGGAAATGATGAGAGATAAAAACGATAATATAGTTATTGTATGTTCAATTGAGAACTTTGACCCAATGGGAGTACATACCGGAGATAGCATTTGTGCAGCCCCGGCTCAAACTCTCACCTATAAGGAATACCAGAATATAAGGGATGCAGGTATTAGAATAATGAGAGAAATAGGTGTTAACGCAGGTGGATCAAATATACAATTTGCTGTCAATCCTGAAAATGGGAAAGTAGTAGTAATTGAATTGAACCCAAGAGTTTCAAGAAGCAGTGCCCTGGCTTCCAAGGCAACCGGCTATCCGATTGCAAAGATTGCAACTAAATTAGCTATAGGATACACACTTGATGAAATTCCAAATGATATAACTAAAAAGACACCTGCCTGTTTTGAGCCTTCTATCGATTATGTGGTTGTAAAATTTCCCAGGTGGACATTTGAGAAGTTCCCGGGAACCGATCAAAGTCTTACCACCAGGATGAAATCTGTAGGTGAGGTAATGGCAATCGGAAGGACTTTTAAAGAAGCTCTTCAGAAGTCCATAAGATCTTTAGAGATAGATAGATATGGGCTTGGGTCTGATGGGAAAGACAATATAAGAGAGGAGCTGCTGAACAGCAAGTTATCTATTCCTAATCAGGATAGGGTTTTTTATATTAAATATGCTTTTGAAAAGGGAATGAGTGTGGAAGAAATATCAAGTTATACAAAAATAGATCCCTGGTTTTTATTTAATATTAAACAGCTGGTAGAGTTTGAAAAAGGTTTTAAGTGCAGGGATATTAAAAACATAACCAGTAAAAATTTACATGAGGCAAAAAAACTTGGGTATTCTGATATCCAGATTGCATATTTGTGCAATACACATGAGAATGAAGTCAGAGCCCTGAGAAGTAAATTTAATATTAAAGCGATTTTTAAAACGGTGGATACATGCGCCGGCGAATTTGAAGCGTACACACCTTATTATTATTCTACGTATGAATCTGAAAGTGAGGTGGTATCTTCTGATAAAGAAAAAATTATTATACTGGGTAGTGGGCCAAATAGAATTGGCCAGGGAATAGAATTTGATTACTGCTGCGTGCATGCATC
>Ga0307928_10000686_pt1 | contig 25570 bp, 50 predicted proteins | sample AceLakmetagen232_FD_201815 | JGI IMG/M metagenome (GOLD analysis project Ga0307928, IMG submission 201815) | Saline water microbial communities from Ace Lake, Antarctica - #232 | ecosystem: Environmental > Aquatic > Non-marine Saline and Alkaline > Saline | place: Antarctica: Ace Lake... | reverse complement strand
TCCTGAAGTCTTCTTATGTAATGAATAAGATAGTTCGGACTACTTCTAGCGATTCTAACTCACACCCCCCCAGGCATTTTGGCTTTACGTTTTTACAAAACTATTTTTTTATCTGTTGATTCCTGTTTTTGCTGTTCTCCTTCAAAAAAATCCGTATCTGGAACTGAAGGTTGCTGCATTGGTTCTTTCATTATAACTTCTGGTTCCAAAGGAGCAGGCACAGGTTGCACATCAGGCGTAGGTTGCACATCAGGCGTAGGTGCAGGTACAGGCTCCTTCTCAATCAAATCCAAAGAATCCTGAAGTAACAACTTCAACTGAATCCAACCCTGCTGAAAAGCCCTAGCCTGAGCCTCAGCAACAGTCATATTTTTCGCCTTATCTATATCAACCCTCAAAATACTAGAAGTCATCTCCTTCATCTCCAACCACTGCAAAAGCCCCTCATTATCAGATGCCTTCCTCTCCATTACTTGCCCTTGGTCATTCTTAATTTTTACATTAAACATACCCCAAGGCTCAATCCCATTTTGTTTTTCCATTTAATAACCCCCCCACAAAAAAAATTTTTTATGAATACTTAGAACACAATATTTCACAATCCATTGCCCCCTCATAATCATCATAACGATGCTCGCATATCTCACACAAATAAAACTCCCCCTCATCATCAAAATCTACCAACACCATATAATAAGTATTTTTACACTCTCACATATATAAAACTTGCGAATAGAAACCAAGGGGTGGAGCCCCCTGGCCAATTGGGTTTTTCTAATTACCTAATTTGGTAAAGAACAAACTAACATAATTTTATTGACATATATAAACCTTGTCAATAATACCCAGCTTTTTCGTTACCCTTATCAGCAATCCACTTTATAATCAAAAACACTATAACCAACAACACAGCACCATAAGCCAACATAAGTCTCCCACTCATAATTTCCACATCAAAATTGAAGCAAGATTCTTATTCTTACCATCATCAATTTCAGGATCCTTACCAACCAAATTCTTATCCTTCTGTTTTTGCAACTGACCAACCCTAATTTTTTTCATTTTAACACCTCATTATCGAGAACTAAAAGTTCCCCCTGAAATACAACCCTCTTGAAATTACCAAAAATTCTAACAACAGAACCATCACCCTTTTCAACATACAACAACTTATCACCAACCTGAATAGGATTACACACCACTTTTCATCCACCCTGGCAACACAACTTCCGGAAATTTATTTTCGAACCTATACCCATTAGGATAACGCAACCGCTTTTTCCACTTAATCTTAGGATGACCCTCACTATTTATGTGAATCCCAATTTCAGTCTCGCCACCAACCACCAACCTAAAATTCTCGTTCTTTTCCAAAAAAAGTCTTTTAATCATCTTCAAACCCCCCCCTAAATTGTAAAATAAAAATCATCATCATAATCATCAAAATCAACCCAAACTTTCTTTCCATTAACCCAAGACATACCTTATCACCCCCCCCCTCCCCACAAAAAAAAATTTATCCAAAATAATTAGCTAAATTCTCATCCTTTTTTTCACTATTTTCTTTTGCCTTCTCCTCATCCATCAAAGGCTTCATCAAAAGTTTCAAAATAAGACTATTCTGCATAGACACAGTTTTCAAATCATCATACTCCTCAAAAACAGCCTCAACCTCACCACTCTTAATCCTATCCATAAATCTTTTTGCTTTATCAATATAATCAGGAGCCTTAGTAGGATGAGGAGATTCCATCTCATCCAACCCCTTAGATTGATCAAACATGTAAGCAACCTTACCATCACCATCATAAACCTTAACCTTATTACTAATCCCATCCTCCCTCAACCCTTTAGCAATCCCATTCCGCACCATAGACAAATGCTGATTAACAATCTCATAATTAACCCTACCAGGCTTATACAACAACATTTTAAAGGTGTTCTCCCACTTCATTAACACTTTCCTTAATATAGTATCAAGCTTCGCATAAACCTCTGCAATTGAATCAGCAACCACATCAAAATCAGCAGGAAAAAAAATAAACAAATTCTCCTTAGTCAACAACCCCTTAATATCCAACATAAAATAATGACCATTATTATTATTCCTATCCTTCAAATGAAAACCCTTCTCATCAGAAAACAAAATATTCTTGATCAACCTATGATTACCCTTACTAACCCTCAACTGAATCTGAATATTATGCAAACGAAAATAATCATTACTCTTTTTAAGTAATGACGATTCTGAGTTCAATTTTAGTGGAGTACCATCTTTTTTTTGTGAACTTTTTATTTTGAAGAAACCCCTGTCCAATTTCTTAACAAGGTCTTTTTCAATTAGACGTTTTATAGCCATACAGACTGTGCTCTTACTCTTTCCTGTTTTTGATATGACAAATTTAGAAGTTGGATTGATGGTAAGTAATTCAAAGACTTTCTTGGTAAACCCCCCTAAGTTCACACTTTTTGTGCATTTTGAGTTCAATTTTTTTTTCGAGTTCACACATTTTTTCATCGGAAGTAAAATTTTAGAATCAATATTATATAAATATTTGTAACTCTTATAATAGCGTAAAAGAAATATATTTTAGAATCAGTATTTACTTAACTCATCTCGGTTTTAAGTCCGCTTCTCTTTAGGTGGCGGATACAAAACCGAAAAGTATATAAAGTAGGTTATATAATAAATAAGGTAACCAAATGATATATAAATTAGATAAAAACGCACATTCAGTATTTGCACTAACATATCACTTGATAGTTTGTGTGAAATATAGAAGAAAGATATTTACAGAAGATAAAATTTGTGAGAGACTAAAACAAATAACAAAAAAAGTTTCTGGAGATTTCGGCGTGGAAATAGTAAACCAAGAATCTGATAAAGACCACCTACATATTTTATTCAAATCAAATCCAAAAATAGATTTGACTAAATTAATAAATAGTTTGAAAGGAGTTTCCTCAAGATTATTATTCAAAGAATTTCCAGAGATAAAAAAGAAACTTTGGAATGGAGCATTATGGTCTCCTTCTTATTGTCTAATTACAACAGGTCAAGTAACATTAGACCAACTAAAAAAATATGTTGAAAGTCAGGGAAAACCAAAAAAATGAAAGCATACAAATTTAGAATTTATCCGAACAAAGAACAGACAGAAAAGTTAGACTTTGCGTTAGATACTTGCAGACAGGCATATAATATGATGTTGGGAGAATTAAATGAGCAAGTAATTATTGATAAAGCACAAATTCAAGCAATGCTTCCTGATATGAAAATTTGTGAACCAAAGTTCAAGGAAGTTTATTCTAAAACACTTCAATATGAATGTTACAGATTGTTTTCTAATCTTTCAGCATTAAGAGTTTTGAAAGGAAATCATAAAAAAGTAGGGAGATTAAGATTCAAGGGAAAAGGATGGTTCAAAACTATAAATTATAATCAATCAGGATTTAGTTTAGATAGCGACGATAAAAAACTAAATCTTTCTAAAATTGGGAGTATAAAAATAAAACTTCATAGAGAAGTTGAAGGAAATATAAAACAAATCACAATTAAGAAATCCATTGATAAATGGTATGCAACTATTATTACTGATGCCATTATCAAGACAAAATGTGGAAAAGGAATTATTGGAATTGATTTAGGAATAATGGATTATTTAGTTGATAGTGAAGGAGATAAAATAGAAAATCCAAGAATATTAAATCAATATAAAAAAGAGTTAAGAATAAAAAATAAAGATTTATCAAAAAAGAAAAAAGGAAGTAATAATCGAAAGAAAGCAAGAAAAGGTGTGGCAAAACTTTATGAAAAAATAACAAATGTTCGCAGAGATTTCTTGCATAAACTTACTACAAAATTAGTAAAAGAAAATAAGTTTATTGCTATGGAAAAGTTAGATATCAAACAAATGTCTCAACAAAAGTTTTTCAATGCCCGTAATATGTTAGATTGTTCTTGGGGAGAATTTGGCAGTTTACTAAACTACAAAGCTGAAAATGCTGGTTGTTTGGTAGTCAAAGTAAATCCAAGAAATACAAGTAAAATGTGTTCTCGATGTGGGAATCTTCAAGATATGCCACTTTACAAGAGAACTTATAAATGTGCTGGATGCGGTTTGGTTTTAGATAGAGACCATAACTCAGCAATAAATATATTAAATTTAGGGCAGGAATTGTCCTATGTGGAGAATAACTCCTCTGTGCCGTTGGCTCAAGGGTTGTCTATGAAGCAAGAAGCCACTTCCTTTAGGTAGTGGTATTTCACAAGATCTCATCCTTTTCTTTCTTAACTGAACTTCACAATTAGCACATTTCTTATTAATAATATTATTTTCGAACCCGCAATTCTCACACCTAATCTTCTCGTTCTTACTCTGAGCTAAACGCATAGCCTTATCTTTAATATTAATTTTGTATCACCATCCCTATTCCAATACCAAAACCAACTAAAGCAGTCAAAGTAAGCATCCCACTTATAACTAAAGATATTATTGTAAACAACTTCCTCTCTTTATATTTTGCAAGATGTATAATACTCAATACAAATGTGTGGAAAATTATTACTATCCAAACCAAAGCAGATACAAAAGTACCACTCACCACAAAAGTAAATATGTCAATCACCCAAAGCAAAACCATCACCGTAAATGACAAAGGTAACACATTTTTTATATAATTCATTTTTTCCCACCTTCTGATTTATTTATCTCTCTCTCAATAAATTTAAAACTGTAATTAATAAACACAAAATTATTTTTTTCATTTTTATTTCACCTTTTTCATCCTTATAAAAGTTAATACTCCTTCACAATCCCAAAGTTTATACTTATCCTTTTTTGTTGTAATCATCACACAATCTTTCGCTAAAGCTTCAATAATCACCTTTACACCCTCCAAATCGCATACATAGCAATAAATATCATACCAAGCCCAACCCACTTATACAAAAAACAAGCCCACTGATAAGGAAAATATTCATTACATTTCTTTCTAAAAATACTTTGAACTTTCGGCTCCGCAATCCACATCAAAAAAATTAATCCTAAAAGCACCAAAACCCTTATACCAATCCGATCACAATACTTATTAATCAAATCTTCCGGCTGCTGACCCATAAAAATATCCCATTCATCCCTACACATCTTAGTAGGCTCAACACTCCCCATATCCATCCCAAAACCCCCCCCAATTAAAATCGGTTCTGAAGGAACTTCATCAGCAACAACCACAGGCATCAACAACAACAACAATATTAACATCACATTTTTCATTTTAAAACCCCATACATATCAACTTCTCTCAACTTCAATTCCAGAGAAGACTTATGAAAATCTTCCATCATAACAGAACCCAAATAAGAAAACTTATGTTTCCCACGTTCCACAAAATAAGTATTATCATACTCATTCACTAAAGCAATATCCCCCTCTTTCCATACAACAACATAATCAGCACGATCCCAATCCCTAATCAAAACCGCTTTCCTCCCAGCATAATATTCTATGTGAGGATGGTAATCCCCATTAATAGCAATCACATCCCCAGGAGCAGAATTCTCCCCAACAACAAAACTCATCTCCATAGGACCACAATAAATAGATCTAAAACCGATAATAGGAATGATAAATCCTAACGAAATAATTAATAACAATATCAATACAGCAACAGATGTTTTCCTGTATTTAACACTAACAAAATAAATCCCATAACCAGCCAATATCATTAAAGGTATCAAAGAGTTAGACCAATATCTCGGTGATACAGTTGAACTAACTGCTAAAGGAAAAAACGTAGCAAAAAACCAAAATGCAAGAAAACCCAATTCCCAATCCATTTTTTTGTAAAGCATATAATATATGATAAAAACTAATCCTACAAAAACAGGTAAAGTCAAAGCATCAAGCAACGAATTAAAAGAACCAAACAAAATATACAAAGATCTTCCAAACCCCAATGTTGGAACATCCATACTATAATAATAAATTAGTTTAAGCTTATACAACAAAAATATTCCTATTACCGTAAATACCATACAAAAACTTCTTTTCATCCAAGAAAAAGGAGTTTTAATATCTTTAATAATCTTTTCAGGCTGCAAAACCATAAGAATAAACACAGGCAAAAAGAATACAGTACCAACCCTAGTCATCAACGCACAAACCATCGTTAAACCAAACCCAACAAAAAACATCGTCTTATCAGTCTTCAACCCCCTAATCAAAAAATACCCCGCAAGCATCACCAAAAACACAGCCAAGGCATGACTCTTCGCATAAGTCGTAATAGATAAAAACAAAGGATTAAAAGAATACAAAATAGCAGCAGAAAAAGCAATAACCTCATTAGAAGTTAACTCCTTAGTAAAAAAATAAACCATCAAAACCGCCGCCGTAGCAAAAATAATCGTCAAAAACGTCATCGAAATATAAGCTGACTGCCCCAACAACAAATGAAACAAAGTATAAACAACAACCAAAAAATACTTACCACCAACCGCAGGATGAACAACCCCAGACTCCAAAGTTGCCTCAACAGCATTAGCCAACTGAACACTATCATGATGAAACAAACCATCATTCACATAAATAATCCTAATTACAAAAGACACAAACAACAAAACCATCCAACCAACATTTTTCTTATCCATCTTTTTACAAATCTTGCATTCCATTCTCAACATACTTCTTAAAAGCCTCAGCAGTCTGAATCGTTAACAACTGAGCATCATTAAGATGTATACCAGTCTTACCCATCCAACCAGCAATAATCACAGAAGCAGCCTTCAAACAAGCCTGCCTCTCAATCCTATCCCCAGTATCCCCTTTAGGTTTAACCTCAAGTTGCTCCCCAACCTTCACAACATCCAATTTCTTAATATTATGAAAAGTAACATCATTCCACAACTTATCCTCATACTCCCCCTTAACTTCATCTCCCTTCCTAGGATGATTAGAACCCCTACCAGCATACCAATCCTCACCAATCTTCAAAGACCAACCATTTTTCTTAAAACTAATTGCTTCAACAACACCTTCAAATTCTAACATTTTTCACTTCCTCCTTATCCTTTCAAAAATCTTCCCAGTTATTTCAACCTTACTCTTAGAAATAGCTCTTTTCTTTTTCATAAAAGGAGCCATTTTCCCATAATGTTTCTTACGCAATCCCCTAAACTTTTCAGTAACCTTTTCTTGTTCTCTCTCCAACTTAGATTGTTTAAGCTTCATATCAAGAAGCCTTTCCCAATCCAAAATTTTATTCTTTTCATTAATCGCCTGAAACAAATTATTAGAATGATCCACAACCTTCCCAGTTGAATTATTCATCTTAACCTTCAACACCTTAGACCTCTTCCTAAACAAAACCTGATCCGGCCTTGTCTCCCCATCCAACTTTTCCTTCTGACTACTTAACCCATCAATCTCATCAACCATCTTATTCAATTCCTGCATCACATGCTCATAATAAATCATTTACACACCCTCCCTCGATAATATTTTAACCATATTTAACCCCACACTTTTTTTTCTTACTAAAATATTTAGTCACAAGTTTTTCTTCCATTTCCCCAAGCATGTACTTCAAACTCATGCAAGGCCCACGCTTTCTTTCTTTAGTCATTGAAACTTATAATCCTCCCACACTTAACATTTAAATGTTCAACAACCTCAACATCCGTTTTCAAATACTTAAACTGCTTACCATTCTTAACTATCCTAATAATAATTTCGCCACTACCTTTTTCATTACAAACAACATCCATATTAACACCTTTCACAATAGAATACTTAATCCCCGGCTCATCATCAGGCATATCCAAAGGAGCATAAATATAACAAACACTACCCATAATCTCATCCCTCGCAAGCTTCTGCTGTTTAGCATTAGGCTTTTTGATACAAGACTCCTCATAAACCTGCTCTTCCTCCTGCATCCTTGCAAGATCAGCCATCCTTGAAGTACACTTACCAGCTTCCTCATTAACAGCAGCAGAACAATCAGTAACCTTACACTGCTCACAAACACACTCAGGACATTCAGTCACAGCACAACCTACCAAAAACAACATACACAATCCGAATAACAATTTAAGATTCATCTTCAATCACCCCCATATTTTTCTTTATTTGAGATATACCTTTAATTTCCTTAAAATACATCAAAAACAATATAATACATAAGATAACAATCAATACAATAATTCCAAACACCCACATAAACACCTGAAAATACCAAAACAAAAATGAGGCATTGAAAATACAAGTTGATAAAAATATCTGTAACGTTATTTTACCAGACAACCCCTCATATTCATCCATTAAATCATCAATCTTTTTCCCATAAGCCTTCTCATTTAATTCAATATGCTTACCCGTAGCAACCCCTATCTTATTCTTAACATCAGCCAATAAAGGATTAAAAACACAACCGATAGCAGACACAAACAAACCATTAAAAGCCAACAAAGAAATAACCTCCGCAAGCTTCACCCTATCAACCCCAAAATAATATGAAATAGCCACGATAAACAAAAACAATATTAACAACACCAACACCCCAATCATATAATACATCCTTTTCAACAAATTCCCCTTCAACTCATCAGATTCTTTCTTTAAACCAGCCGCATTCTTATTTTTAAATATACAATCCCTATGCTTAGTATTTGTATCACAATGATCACAAACAAAATCCTCTTGATCCAACTTCATCACACACACATTCTTAAGATTCATCTTTAACTCCACTCCTTACCTGATGTTTTTCATCCATTCTTAACCCCTCCTCTTAATCTGATTCTCCGCTATGAAATCTATCAGCTTATCATAAGGCACATTCCTTTTGATAGCAAACCTATAATTCTCCTGCACTTCCCTATCCATAATCTTTTCCAGTTTACTCTTCATCTTTCTATGGAAAAATAAACAGGGGAAACGGAAAGAGTGTATAAAGAACCATCCCCCCTGCCGTAAGTATATCTGCATCAACAATATCAAACCAACTCCGACGTTATATCACTAATCTTATTCTCTGACAAAGTAATCTCAGCATCAAACTTAATCTCCTGCTTTGCAGGAACATTAACTTTAATATTCAACTGAGCTGTAATCTCATAAGGCTTCACACTCTTCGGCTTCTTAATAATCCTCATCTCCCCATTCCGATAATCCAAAATCACATATGCAGTGAAAATCTTTACCGTAGTTTTCTGTTCAGCCATCTTCAATCTCCAGGTAATCTTTCTAATGAATCCATTTTCTTTTGTGCTTTATCTTGCAGTTCATCAATCTCTTTTATTATCAGATTTATCTCCTTTACTTTTGCTATATTCCCATCAGACTTTTTATATACATCTTGTTCCCTTCTTGATCTATTACCTGAATCAACAACTCTAACGAAATAATCAGATCCTTGTTTCTTTGTTATCTCCATTTCCAGGATTCTTTTGGTGCACCACCAATTACCAATCACAAAACATCTTTCTTCCCCTAGATTCTTAGCATCAATAAGTTTCTTAATCTCCCCAATATTCTTTTTAGATATTTCCTTACCCCCTATTTCCGCTATAAACTTCTCTCTACCATCATCCCATTCAATTTTCACACCTTCATATTCAACCATATCAAACCAACTCCGCCAATATATCTGGCTGTCGTCTTTTCAATATCTTCCTTGCTTCCCTAATCCAAGGCTCAAAACAACCCACATGCAACTTAGGAAACACCCTAGACCCATACCTTTCTTGCCTATCCTTCATATCCTTACTGTTAGAAGGATTAATCATAATCACAATCTTTTCCTCCAACCTCCTCCGACAATACATACAATTCTGCTCCTTGTAATTATTCCTTTTCACTATAAATGATCTTGCCACAACTATTGCCCCCATCTTAACTTACCCCATAAGGTTTTACAAATTCAACCATATTACTACAATTAATTTGTTCTCCATTCTGAAAACATTCTTGCCTATGCTGACTTCTTTCTGATGTGAAAGTACACCAAATCCAATTACACTCAACCTCATCAGCTGCAAAATAAGCAATCCCAAAAGTTACAACTTCAAACATAACTAAAAAAGCCAAACAAATAACTATTGCAATTTCCACTCCTGATACAATCGAATCATCCTCAACCATTTTCGAACCCATTTAACTTAACATAAATCGCTTCCAAATTACTCTTGAACCTCTTAATATTATTTTTTAAAATTTGAATATCTTTCTCTCCAGCAGCAAACACTTCAGCCTCATCAACCATATCACAATCCTTAATTAAACTAAAAGATAAATCCAAAAGGGAAGATAGCTTTTCATTCACTACCTTAACCCCATTGGACTGCTTATTTACTTCCCCCAATTCCCTTAAATGCAAAGGTTGTTCTGGCGTACTATCAACCCCCACTTCAATTTCAGTTACATCAACATCTGGTTCAAACACCCCTTGAGCCTGCTTAATCTGCTTATTCATCTCAACCAAAGGCAAATCCTTCACCTGAGTCATCTTACCCTGAAAATTAACAGGAGTATCCAAAAAATCTCCGAGCTTCCTCTCATCAATAACCCTCTTAATCTCCCTAATCTCCTTACCATCAACTTCCTTCAAAACCTCAATATCCTTCCTAAACCTATCAGGAAGCTTCTTCAACTCCAACAAATGAGTAATCCCCAAGCCATTAATGACACGAAGATTATTTTTATCATCAAGCAAATGACCAAAATCAGCATGAATAGCCATCAACCTCTGAGAAGTCCTAACCCCCTCACTCACCCTAAAATCCTGCAACCAATTCAAAAACTGCCCCCTTACCAATTCAACCTTAGCAAAACATATCACCCTACCAGCCTTCAAAGTATTCTCAATCATATCATTCTTATTCCTCTGATACTCATCAGCCAACTTATTAAACACAACCGTATCTGTTTCTTCCATCATCATACCTCTCCTTATTCTCTTTTGAATTTATCTAATTCTTCATCATCTTTTTTCTCTTTTGCCTTCCTATCCCTAATTTCTTTACCCTCCTTATCTTCCTTCCTAACCAATTCCAAAGGAACAATCTCAACCAAATCTCCAGGCTTCATATCTGAATCCTTCGGAACAGTAATTAACTTCTGCCCAGAACACTTAATCTCCCAAATCTTAGCAATAATTCTCCCCATCTTTTCACTCCCCCCCGATTACATAATATCTTTACAATTATAAAATAATTAACTTATATTTAAACTTTTCTATTTTTTCTTTTCCACACCCAGAGATCAGTATTGACACCATCATAAAAACCCTGCAACTCAAAATAACCCCCAAAATTCTTAAACATACTCCCATTAGTAATCCTAGGCCCAACCAACCCAGATAAGACCTCAAACTTCTCCAAATCATAAGATGTAATAACCAAAGAATAATTCTCATAATAACCCAACAAATCCAAATACTCAATCGCCACATCAGGCTCCAAAAACATTCCCTTAGTAAACTCATCAATCCTCGAAGGAGCAGCCCTCAACCTAACATCAACCAAAGAAACACCATAATAAACATTACCCAAATCCCACAAACCCAAAACAACACCAGTATCAACATCATTCACCGCATCCACAATAGAATCCTCCACAAAAATCAAAGGCTGATTAATATTAGAAAAAACCAAAGTAAACAACACAATACCAAAACCCAACAAAAAAGGCTTCTTAACCTTATCCAAAACAAACCCCAAACCCAACGCCACAAAAGGCACAGCAAGATAATAAAACCTCATAAAAAACAAACCCAAAACTGCAACAAAACAAAAAGCAGGAAAAATCAAATGAGTCCTAAACTTATCATCAGACCTAAAAAAATAATAACCCAACAAAACAAACACCAAAGGCAAAGTAACAACATCAAACAAACACAAAAAATTATACGGCCTCAACTGATTCGTAATATTAATAGCAAACCCAAACCGATCCAACACCTTCAAAAAAGAACCAACCAACACAATTACAGTCATAGAAGACGCAATCCACTGAGACTTATCCCCAAACTTAATAGCCAAAACAGACACGCAAACCAAAACAGACAACACCAAAAAAAACATCCAACCATCCCAAAAAAAAGATAAACCACAAGAAATACTCAACACAAGAAACACCCAACTCTTTCTCTTAGAAAAAAGAAAAAAACTAAAAATCAAACAAACCTCAAAAAACTGAATAACAAAATCAGTATCAAAAACGCCCTTAGCAGAAGCAAAAAATGAAGAAGGATGAAAAGCAAAAAACAAAGAAGCAAAAAAAGCAGGCCACAACCCAAACAACTTTCTAGCAACAAAATAAAAAACAACACAACTCAAAACCCCAAAAAACACAGGCAACCAAAACAAACCAAGAGAACCAAACAAACCATAAATTCCAATCCCAACAAAAGACAAACCCCTACCATCAACACCCCTAATAACATCACCCAAATAAAAAAAAGAATCATACTTAGCCAAATAATAATGACCATCAACATCCCTAAACTCATCAACATCATCATACAACAAAAAATAAGTAGGCACAAATATCTTTACAGAAACAACAAAAAATAACAAAACAAGAAAAAATAACACACCCTTTTTCTTAACCATTTTTAACTCATCAAATGCTGTAAGTATCCAAGAAAAGGCCAACACATCTTAATCAAACCAACTGCTAACAAAACCAACGCAAACGCCATAGCCAACCAAATAAGATCATTCACTTCCACTCTTCCCAACCCCAAACAACCTCTTAAAAAAACCAGGCCTTGGAGGAGGATTAAAAAGTTCCTGAGTCATCCGATGCATCCTAATCTTAGCCAAATTCCCAGCCGCAACCGCAAGAGACTCCAACTGAGACTTCCAACGAATCCCATTCTCCTTCCAATCACGGGGCTCAAACAAAAGATTATCCTCACAACGCTTTAACAACGCTTCCGCATTACTAACCTCTTCAGAAAAATGTTCCTCCCTATCATAACCAAACCTTTTCTTCTGCACCTTCCTAAACCAACCACTCTTAGACTTAGGTTCCTTAACTACTTCCTGTTGTATCTTTTCTTTCTTTACTCCCAACCCAAACTTTGCCAGTATTCCCTTCTGTTTTATCTGCTCTGCTCCTGTCTGTTGCTGTAGGTTTAACCCCGGCATTATTGGTAGGTTTTGATTGCTTAACATTCTTAGACCTCCTAGGTGATAATACATACTCCAAGACCTCAGCATGACCACAATTAATACAAGTCATCTTGTGTGCCTTCTCCTCAGTCTCATAATCAATCATCCACTTATCCTTCTGGCACTTAGTGCAATTAAATCTCAAATACATTTTACTCATCCCCTCCCTAAAATTTTTTTAATAATAAACTAAATAGATTATAAAGCTAACTGTTGTCACATATGATTAATTGAGTTACTATAACAACCATATGAGAATCAACTATTTAAATTTTGCGTTTCTTAATGGGCAGGGGGGATACATTGTATTAAATATACGTATGGCATGGGGTCAAGATTAGACTAATTAATGAGGTAAATCCTTCAACAACTATTTGAGGATTGACAAAAATTTTGTTACGGCTTTATTTGCTTCCAAAATAAAACACCCCCCCACCCACAAAACACACACATTGTTTTACAAACATCTCCAAGGTTTCTCGTATTGCCAAGACTGTCATAGAACTAAACTCTCTTAGACTTCGTTCTATTCTTCGTAGACCACATAGGCCTCAGATTAGTGTAATGATAACACAACTTTATCTGCTCTTCATTAGTAAGATCGAAATCCACTACTGCATTGATATGATCAAACTCCCACTTCCCATAGTTACCCCAATTCATCCCTGGAGCAAACTGAGATTCGATATGGTTTCTAAACTCTTGTATGCTGCAGCCCAGAAAGGGTTCCATACTCCCACACCCATAATCATCCAAGGTTGCAAATCTTAGTCTTGCACGAAGATTAGATTTGATTCTAAATTGGGGATCTGAATGGTATTTATCATAGTTATATTCCTTATGTTTCTTATTCAAATGCTCTTTGTTTTTGTTATAGTAGTCTCTCATTTTTTTCTTTTTTTCACTGTCTGGTGTGTTGTATTCTTGTTTAAAATCTTCCCTTATTTTTTCCCCATGATTTAGATAATATTCTTTCTTGTAATCCTTATATCTTTCTTGATAAAGTTCTCTACGTCTTTGCAAGATCTTTTTTTTATCTTTTTCATATTTTTCTCTGGCCTTTTCTTTTATCTTTTCCTTGTTTTTTTCATATTTTTTTTTGGCCTTTTTTTTTATCTTTCTCTTATTTTTTTTATAGAATGGTTCTTCCATATTATCACCGGGGCTTTTGAGAATCATAACCCTTATTTATTACTTTCTATTATACCCTTAATCTCTTCTTAAGAGATTTCTTCTTCTTCTTTTCTTTCTTCTTATCCCTTGTAACCTTGGGGGGGAAGGGTACTTCTCTTACTACTCCCCTCTCTCTTACTACTGTGGGGTGGTGATAATACCGTCGGTGGTTTATTAGTTATGGTAAATATATACATAACTACCGAAACATTTATATAAAACAGCCCCCCCCCCTTCATATGTGCCAAATATGGATAAATGAGCCGTATGCGGTCGGAGATTAAAAAAATGACAGAAGTAAAAAATAAAGTAGATTTTGAAAACGCAATTCTAAAAATTGCGGAAAACATAACCGAAAACGCAACAACAAAACAAGAAAAAAATTCTAGAGTAGTTTTGGCTTTAACTACTGAAAATAAAACTATAATCGAAAGTAGTTTAAAAGTCAATAACTACTCAATAGACAAAACCAAAAATATTTTATCGGTTGTTGTTGAGCCTGAATTAAGAAACTCTTTTATAGGGAAAATTTACGGGAAAACATCAGAAGAAATTGAGCAAATAGCTTTTAAACATAGAAAAAATATTTCTGTAAATATGGCAATAGCAAAAATCTCTAAACTACACCTGGGAGATCATGAAACCTTTATAGGTTTTTTGAAGGCACAATAAGTATTTATTTTTGGGGGGTAATATTCCCCCCCCCTTATATTCCCAAAATGCTAAACTACAAATTATTAACAGATCGAGAAAATATTTTATTATTAGATGGTAGAATAAAATACTGTGATTATAATATTATCCATATTCTTAAATTTATATATAATCAATATGAAAGAAAAATAATTAATATTAGGGATTCATATACCTATAAATTAAGTTCTCTTAATAGCCTTAATATTAGTCTTATTGACAAGAAAAAAACATATAAGAATATACTTTCAAAACTAGAAAATTCTTATAATCCAGCTATGATAAAAGAGCTATTTGTTTTATTTGGTGGTTCCGAAAATGATTTTAATACTTACTCAAAAGCACATAATTATCTAAATAGATATATAGGAAATATTAACTCTGATTTAAGACTAGTTAATAAACTTAAGAAATCATTTAAATCTTATATTAACCAATATAAAGCTATAAATTTATTTTATGGTAGTAATGCAAAAATTACATCATATGATATTAAAAAAGCTAAAAAAGGAGAAATAACACAAAATACGAAAGAATGCTTATATTTTTACTTAATAAAAATAAAAAAATCCAATAGTAAAAATATAGATATTAATACCGCATTAAATCCTTTTATGGAAATTTCACAAATAAAAAGCATTATCGAAAAATCCATAAAAAAATCTTTTAAAGTACACCTAGAAAATACTTTAAAAGATAATACCACAATACTATATAATAACCTTTTAAATAAATGGTTATAAACCCCGAATAGGGTTTTTAATTTGTGGGATAATCCTTAGATACTTCTATGTAATTTTTACTCAATAATTTTTTTAATAAATATTTCTATGCACTTTCATAAATTTGACTGTGTAATGTTATTTTTACACAGCCCAATTTCTTCTTTTTTTATTGAATAGCAAACAAGGAGGTAAAGAACAATGTTTGATAATAACAACATATTTAGTTACAACACTGACCCCTGTAGAACTGCAGATATGCAAATTTATGGAATTGGCTATCCTAAATGGGGATCAAGACAACAAACCAGACACAGAAACATTGCTGGAAAATTAGAAAAATCAAATATATTTATGAGGTAAGTTAAAATGGGAAGAATCTATAACAACATAAAGGCAATATGGTCTAAGGAAGACAATGTTTATTCTATGCCTTTAATAGAGAAATTTATTGTTTTACTAACTTTTGAAGATACTTATCTGATGAAGAAATTTATATACAACCATGACAAATCAATCAGATTTGTTGTGAGGAACAATGGAAATGATCTGTATATTGACTGCATCAACTTTGGAATACTTATAACACCCAAAGATAAAATTTCAATACACACATAAACGGAGGACATGAAAATGAGTAATTTAACAGTACAACTTACAGGAAAAGAAATGAGAGAATATATCAAAAAAAGATTTCCGAAAGTGGAGGATGAAGAATGACATCGCATGATGAAGTAGCAAGAGCTTGGAGTAATGGAGATGAATGTACTGGAAGTAGAATGTTTACTGATGGAACAACAATTTATTCTTATGGAGAACATTTTCCTATTGCAACAAAAGTCTCTGGAGCAATCTTATTTAACACAGATAGGTATAGCAGTTCAACTTCTAAACACCAAAGTATTGTAAGGAGATATTGCCATGATAGTGTTGAGTGTGATACTGAAGAAATTAAAAGGGCAGTAAATGATCCAACAGAACCAATAGTAATCACAAAAACAGTGCAACACACCACAATAACAGAATGCCTGGAAAACATGAAAACAATATTCAATGCCAAAGGAAAAAGATTTCCAATGAAAAAACTAACAAGTGACCTATTGGCTGAAATGGTATAAACGGAGGAATTAAAAATGGTTTCTGTTACTTTGAAATATTATCACAAAGGAAAATCAAGACAAGAGAATTTTAATTTTAGCGATGCAGATACAAAAATAATAAGTGATTTATGTCATAGATTGGAAAATTTGTGGGAAAAAGAAATGGATGAGGAGGGATGAAAAATGAATAAGGATGAAATTGGTAAAACTTTAGATTGGTTAAGAGAAAATCAAAAAGGCCTATTACATATTGATAAAATCTGCAATTATATTGATGCCAACATTGATGAATTCATAGAATGTTATGAAGAGGTAGAAGAATGAATATAAACAAACTGCCAAAAGCAAGATATGAAACAATCATGTACTGCCCAACTTGTGGATGGCATGGAAATAATAACGAAGATATAGGGGCAACATCCCATGAAATGATTAAAACAAAAACAACAGAGAAAGGAAAAGAATACTTCCATTGTACCTGTTGTCAAACAGACTTTAAAAAATAATAGTAGTTAAAAACAAAATGAAAAACAAGGGTAGATTCAAAAAAGGACATAAACCTTACAATAAAGGCAAAAAAATAGGTAGCGTATCTCCTCAAACTGAATTTCAAAAAGGAGTGCATTCTAAAACATTTAAAGGATATGGGGTTCCTTATGTAAGAAACGAAAAATTTAGAAGACCTGAAGTATATACAACTACTAAAGAAAAGATAGAATGTATAACAAGAGGTAAAAAATATATGAGTAGAAAAAGAACAACACTGGCAAGATACTTATGGAAAAAACATTATGGAAATATACCCAAAGGAAAAATAGTATATAATAATAATCAAAAAGATCCAATTAATATCCATATTAAGTATTTAAGATTAATAACAAGAGCAGAATTACTAAAAATAAATATGGAAAAACGGAGGAATAGAAAATGAAAGAATATAATGAAGATAATTTGGCTACAGATTTAACATGGTTTGAGGGATTGGGTGTTGATGTTGCAGAAGCAGAAGAATTTATTAAACACCTACTTAATTCTAAATGGGTGGAATAAATGTCTTTTGAAACTGCAATAAGGAGATATGGTTTAGTGGGCATATTCAAGAAATTAGAAGGTATTTTAACTGAGAAGCTAATGTCTATCAAAAGGATGAGTGAATTAAAATTGAAGATAACTAAAGAGCTTGTGCCTTTAGCTACTCTCCTGAAACAAATAAAGGACAAGTATAATTTCAAGTGTGATAAGGAAATGATGAAAGAGATCAGGAAGCATTGTCAATATTAACTTTTACTATTCATTAAAAATACTAAAAGTAATACTTTGTTTATAAAGGAGTATGAATTCTAATACGTCAGAATGTCATCTCATTATGACATATATGGCAAAATATTTATACTTGAGAATAATCGTGATCAAAAGGAGGTAAAAGAACAAAATGAAAAAGAAAAGAAAGAAAGTCAAAGACATTAAGATTCCTTCAATAGAAAAAATAATTTCAACAATATTTTTTATTGGATTTGCACTACTTACTATTATTTTTTTAGTCTTAGACAATGAATTTGAAGTAACTAATCCACTATGTAAAATACCCATTAATAAGCTTAACCCCATCAAAATCAGAAGAATTCTAAGTATTATATAGGATTTCTAAGAAGATTGGAAAAAATCGTTAACATTATCCATGTATGTTTCTATTGGAAAAAAATCCACAAAATTAATGTTTTGATTTTTTAGCTATCTGTTTATCAAATGCACCAAAGATTTCTTTAGCATCACTTTCAGAAAAATGATACTTCCCACATTCATCACATTTAGCTGCTGGTGCATCAATTTGAACTATTCCCGGGTTATTGAGTTCTAGTGTTACTTTGTGGACTTTTTTTTCGGATTGAATTTTTTCCCCACAAACACAAGTATGCCCCATTTTTTCATCTCCTGTTCTCATAACTTATAAAAAATAATTATCATTAATAATTTTAGTTAACTATATAAAATTATGTAAAATCTGAGTACGTTTTTACTACTTTGGGTATTATTGTTAGGTCTCTCTGTCGAGCTATACTGTTGTATTGATCAATGTACCAATTAGGATTGGTCCATTCACTTTTAACATCTTTTAGTGTGAATAAATATAAGTGCTTATCATTTAGTGCAATAGGTACAGCAACCGGAATGGCTCCTTCGTTAACAAAAATACAGATATGGGTGCTACTGGAATCTGGTCTTTTATCTTCAATGATAACGCTTTTTGATGGATTTTTGATTGCATCAACAATTTCAGACCACACTTCTCCAGCTAAAAGGCAATGCGGAAACAATTTATCTTTCACACCACGCTCATAAAATCTAATAATTGCATGTGGATCAAAACTAATAGGCTTTGTCCGATCTTCAATTGATAACATTTTACTTAAACTATCTACTCGGTCTTTGAAGTAATTATAGTAAGCGAACTTAAACCTTTCATACAGTTAAATTAATCATAGTAGCATACATAATAGCATTTACCATAGGCCACATCTTATATTTGAAATATGGTGAAATAAAAAGCAACGAACCTCATTTCATAGCATCCACCAAAACATACCTTGATTTTATGAGTCACACATTTATAATAATAACATTCATAGTACTAATAAGTTCCATAATAATAGGAATGATAATAAAAATTTTAACAGTTGCACACATTTAACACAAAAACAAAACAGAGGTAAAAGAACAATGGTAGAAGAACATAAAACAAATTCAAAGTACGAAGTACTAAGAATTTTAGGAGAAGCATTATATGACCACCAAGACGTAAGAAAAGCAAGTAAAAACAGAGTTAGAAGCCTGATAAGACAAAAACTTTTAGACTTAGGATTCATTGCTGAAGAAAAAATGGAAGATGAAGAAAAAAGCAAAGGCAATAAATACGATGACAAAAAACTAGCAAGCCTCATGAAAAAAGCCCTAAAAAGTGGAAAACTTAACCAAGAAGACCACGACTTCATAATGATCTCATTAGAACTCGCAGATAGAGAAACAGAAATCGAAAAAGACTATGAAAAAAAACTAAAACCCTTAGTTGAAGGCGAACCAATCTGGAAAAACTGGCTGAAATTTGTCAATGGAATAAGCACAAGAAACGCAACAAGACTACTCAAATGGTACGGGTACTGTGATAGATTTGATACAATCAGTAAACTATGGGCTTACACAGGACTTGCACTCGTATGCCCTGACTGTACAGAGAAAATAACCAACGACAGCGGAAAACAAGAAACAATAATGGTAATGGTAGAAAGCAAAAAAGAGGGAGCATACTGTCCAAAATGCGGAGCAAAAGGCATAGCACCAAAAAGAAGGAAAGGAATCAACCTACCTTACAACCTAAAAATCAAAACAGACATGATAGGAGTACTAGGAGATAACCTAATGAAAGCCAACAAAGGATACAAAAAAATCTACGATGTATACAAAGAAAGAATCCTAACAAGAGGATGCTGCAACAACCCAAAATGCAAAGGAAAACCAGGACACGCCCACAGAATGGCAATCAGAAAAATGGTCAAAATATTCCTACAACACTACTGGCTCCAAACAAGAACAATTAAAAAACTAGAAATAAGCCAACCATGGATCATAGGCAAAAAAAGAGACAACGGAGGAAATCACACTAATTACATAAAACCAATCTTCGACAAAAAACCAGAAATCCTTTGAAACCCATATCAAGATTGTGAACCACACAAAGATTGAAAACCAGTCAAGAAATGTGAACCATTATAATTTTGAAAACCAACATAAATATGTGAACCACACAAAGATTGAAAACCAGTCAAGAAATGTGAACCAAAAACAAAAGGAGGTAAAACAAAAATGGCAGAAGAAAAAGACATCATAGACAATTTAGTAAAATCAGGAGATCTAATAAGTATAGATGAAGAGGAAGATTCAGAAGAAGAAAACGAGGATGAAGACGAAGAGGATGAAGACGAAGAGGATAAAAAGGAGGAGGAATAAACATGAAAATAACAAAAAAAATAACCCTTAATCTCAGAAAAGAAAAAGGAAACTTTATTGTTTCAGATACGGCAACACTAAGAATGACAACAAGTGTAGAAGGAAACATTCGCTTTTTTAACATAGAGAAAAAAGGAACCAAGTGGGTAGTACCAATTAAAACAATAAAAGACAGAATCAACCAGCTTGAAGAAAGACGAAAGATTCTTGATGAAAGACTCCATATAATGAAACAAATCGTGGAGGATAAAAAATGAAATGCGAAGCTTGTAAAAAAAACAACGCCCAATCACATCTTGGTTTAGGAAAAGACACATACAAACTATGTCTAAACTGCTTAGTCGATCTTGTTAACTTAAAATTAACTAAAACGCAATTTAAAAATTTGCTAAAGAAAAAACATTCAAAACAAGAATTCTACTTACATAGCGATTTCTATGATAAAGATGGAACAGCACTTCAACCAGCAAAATGGTAATCAAAAGCTACAAAAGAATAGGTAAAGGAAGTAACCTTTGGGAAGCAATCTTTGAAAAGAATGATAGCAACAACCCACCTATAGTTGATAAATGGATTGAAGAACAAAGCGAATCTTACATGGATGCCGACTGGGATCATGAAAGAATAAGAATATTAATTTGGGATGGCGAAGATCAACTACTAATCCATTTCCTTACTAGCATCAAAGTTAACATTGAACTGGATGAATTTAACAGAACAATATTTGAACAATGGATGAAACTTGCAAACCGACAAATTAGGAAATCCATCACAAAACTCAAAGAATCATTTGATTCAGACCTCGAAGGAAAAAGAGAAGAATGGGCTTACGAAAGAGCTAATGAAGATTTTAGTATGTTCATTGGCGATTTTGATCATGACAAAGACGAAGAAGTAGCAAACTTCTTTGGAATCAAAATAGAAATAGAAGGAATTGTAATTGGGGGAGAAGAATATGATATGTCAAAAGTTGAATTCTGTAAACGTTGCGGAGAAGCAAACGTCATTGAAGAAATGAAAGAACACTTTGAAGTTGATGTTGGAGCCTTCAATGAAGGAAATTATTATTGTTGTGAATGTGAAGAATACTACCCATACGATGAAGAACACTGCAGAATCAACAAACACATACCACCACACCAAATAATAGCAAGGAGGGTATAAAAATGAAAAAAACAGTAAAAGAAATAAGAGAATTTTTTAAAGGTCATTATTATTGTAATGATGAAGGGGAAGAGAATGTGTTGTGGGAACCTTTTGAAAATTGGGATGAAAAAGATGTAGATAAACAAATAGAAAATGACACAGAATCCCTTTGCAAATTCATGGGCGTACCCTACAAGGTGAAATGAAAATGGGAGAAAGATCAAGTATGGATTCAGTTGAACTTGAGATTAAAGATGAGAAAGAGTTTACTGCTGCTTTCTTAGCTGAGAAACTTAACTCCACTAAGGAAGATAAACATTTATTTGACTCAGTGAAATTCAAACCAGAAGAATGCAATTATGAAGTTAATGATAGCCCCATATGGTTTAATTGGGATGATTGGAAAATTCAACCATATTGGTATGAAAGCTTTTGTAAATTTTTAGTATTGCTTCATGGATGTGGAGTTAGGGGAATTGTTAGCCTCACTTTTTGTGATGGAACACCATACAACATACTCTTCAATGAAGATGGAGTTCAAGCAGAAATCAAAGGAGATTTTCAAACATTTAACATAACAGAAAACGGATTAAACTAAGGAGGTAAAACAAAATGGAAGTAGGACATAAAGAATTTGCTAAACTCGTAGCAAGATGCTATGAGAGAAAGGTCCCTTTAGATGTAAAGGGTGCAACAGGAATTGGAAAATCGTGGGTGGTAAAAGATGAAGCACAAAAAATAGCCAACCAGAAAAAGAAGAAATTCGTTGAATGGAATGAAATCTCAGATGACCAAAAAAGACAATTGCTTAAACCAGAACTAATAAATAAAGCATTTATCTTTGCAGACATAAGACTAAGCCAAATGGACCCAAGCGATCTAAGAGGATTACCAAGTCTTGAAGGAAATACAGTAGAATGGAAGCCAAACTTAATATGGAAAGTATTAAGCAACCCCGAAGCAGATGGAATAGTATTCTTTGATGAAATGAATTTATCTTGCCCTTCAATCCAAGCTTCAGCATACCAAATAATTAATGACCACCAAATAGGAGAAATAGCAATAAGCAAAAACGTATTTATGATATCAGCAGGAAATCGTCTTTGTTTTAAAGGAGACTTACTGATATTAGGCCAGGACAATCAATTGATTAAAGAAGTTAAGAAAGGAGATAAAGTGTTTTGCAAAAATGGATTAGGTGTTGTTAAAGATGTGATGAAAAGAAAATATAATGGGGACATGATAAAAGTTAGAGGAAGGTATCTTCTACCTTATGAAGCTACACCTGAACATCCAATAAGGGTTGTGCCTTATAAAGAAAAAGATACCCATACAACAACTATTAAAGTGTTTGATAATGAATGTTGGATGACCATTAAAGAAGTCTATGATTCATTTAAACAAGGGAACAAATTTATGTTGGTTGTTCCAAGAATTAAAGGTATTCGTGGTGGTAAAAGAGGTTCATTTATACCCATGGTTAAATATGCAAAACCCAAACAGAGAAATCAGGCTTTCAAACATACTGGAGTTGGTATTGGTATAACAATGAATCAAAATATAGCTTGGTTGATGGGATTATATCTTGCTGAAGGTTGGTCATCAAAAACACATGTTAATTTTGGATTAGGAGCTCATGAAACTGATATTATTAAGAAATTATGTGGCATATCCAATAACCAATTAAAACATAAAGCATTTATTAGTAAAGTAAGAAAAGGTGCAGTAACAGTAAGTATTTGCAGTAGTTTGTTGGCAACAGCATTTAAAGATTGGTTTGGTCAAGGAGCTAAAAACAAACAGATTCCTTGGTTTGTTATGCAACATAAACCAAACCTAATAGTTAAATCTTTTATCAGAGGTTATTTTGATGGAGATGGTTCGATATGTAAAGCACCAAAAACAGGTAGGGTGCAAATATCTGCAACGACAGTCAGCAAAGTTTTGGCAATCCAATTACAATTGTTAACAAGCAGTTTTGGTGTTATTGGGAGTATAACTGTTGTAAAGGGAGGTAAAGACATGATTAGAGGTAAACCATTCAATCGTTCTGAAAGGTATTTGATAAGTTACAACAACACAGTAATGCACACTATTCTTGGCATAGGTACTGATAAAAAACATAAAGGCAACAAATTTAATTATGTTAAGAAAGATAAAATATTAGTTCCTATAACAAAAATGTCCAAAGAAAAATACTCTGGCTATGTATATAACTTTGAAACAGAAGATAACACATACTTAGCCAATAATTCATTAGTACATAATTGTGATCGTGCTAATGTTTTTGAAGAACCAGCACCACTCAAAAACAGAAGAATAAACGTAACCCTTAAAGAACCATTCATGGATGAAAAATCTGCAGATGATTGGGGAAAATGGGGATCCAGTAATGGTGTCCTTCCCAGCATAATAGCATTCCTGTATTGGAAGCCATCATACTTGTACATGTTTGATGATAAAAGCAAAGACCCAAGCTTTCCAACACCAAGAATGTGGCATAAAGCATCAATCTTAGTAGATGGTATTGATGACTTAAAAGAAGTCAGAACCCTACTTGGTGGAGCTGTAGGAGAAGGTATTGCAAAAGAATTTATAGCATTCCAAAAATTAAAAGCAACAATCAACCTAAGAGACTTATTAAAACATCCCGAAAAAGCTGCAGAAATCAAAGAACTTGACATGAAATACTCAATCGTATCAGGAATAGCCGAACTATACAAAGCTGATCAAAAAATTCTGAATGAAGCAATCGCAGTAGGAATGCACATGGAACCAGAATTCTCAATGTTTATGCTAAGAGTTGCTAAAGGATTCTCAAAAAGCGATTTTGCAGCACAACTAAGAAATGCACCTAACTGGATGAAAATTTCAAACGAGTATACTAAATACTTGATGTAAAGATGGAGGGGGTAAAGAACAATGTTTCAACACAAAAAATTATCAACAAAAGAAAGAATCACAAGAATGAAAATAGAACTTCAAGAAAATCAACCCTTCTGGTCCAGGCTAATAATGGACTTGAACATCCAAGAAGATACAAAAAATATTCTGCCAGAATATGGTGGGATGGGTGTTGATGCCAGAGGAAATCTTTATTACAAAAAAAGTTTTGTAGATAAACTATCTGATTCTGAGTTGCAGTTTGTGCTTGCTCATGAAGTCAGCCATTGCATGCTAGGTCACCTATCAAGGATTGGAAAGAGAGATCATATCAAATGGAATATTGCAACAGACATTGTAATCAACACAATTCTAAGAGAAAACGGGTTTGTTGCTCCTGCTGGTATATTAATGCCTGATTCAAAATTTTATTTTGATTTTAATGGTACAATAATTGGAGGAGTTAATAAGAAACCAGCTGAACAAATTTATGATGAATTACCAAAGGAACAAAGTTCCAAAGGAAATGGAGGGGGGGGTAAAGGTGAAGGAGGAGAAGATTCTAAAGGAAAAGGAGATGGAGAAAATTATGAAGGACAATTTGACAAACACATCTACTCAGAATTAACCAAGCACGAAAAAGAAGAGATTCAAAATCAGTGGGGAGATAA
>Ga0307928_10000684_pt1 | contig 25604 bp, 40 predicted proteins | sample AceLakmetagen232_FD_201815 | JGI IMG/M metagenome (GOLD analysis project Ga0307928, IMG submission 201815) | Saline water microbial communities from Ace Lake, Antarctica - #232 | ecosystem: Environmental > Aquatic > Non-marine Saline and Alkaline > Saline | place: Antarctica: Ace Lake... | reverse complement strand
CAGGCTTAATAAATTACTACTCTATGGAGGATTTAACAGACTCTGTAGCAAGCGATGATTTATCTAAAATATGGGGTTCTGCAACTAACGTATCAGGAAAAATAGATAACTGTTATTCATTTGATGGAAATGATAGAATTGGTAGAGCTGATATGGATTCAATAACGGGTGATGGTTCTTATTCTTTTTCATATTGGGGATTTTTAGCAACTGGGTATGGTTCTAATTCTAGTTTTGTTTATGTTAGGGAAACTGGTGGAGATGGTGACCACGTATTTCATACCTTCATAAATGGTACTACTGGAGATATGATATGTAGGTCTTATACTAGTGCGGGTTGGATGCAAACCTCGCCACTAGCAAGTATTCCACTTGATACATGGTTTCATTATGTGTGTACCCAGGATGGAACTACTATGAGGAGTTACCTTAATGCTTCGGCTGTTGGAACAAAAGCTCTTTCTGGAGCATATGCTACAGCTACATACCAAATGAATCTTGGTGCACTAGAAAATAACTCATATCCATTAACAGGAAAGATTGATGAGCTTGGTATTTGGAGTAGAGCTTTAACGACTACCGAGATAACAGCATTATATAATAGTGGTGATGGAATGTCCTATGCCGATATAACTGGTGGTGGTGGATGGGCGAATACAATTAATGGAGTAAATACCCCATCAGGAGTTGATGCTGTAAAGGATATAACGAGTGTAAATGGAGTGATTTAATGTATGAACAAGAAGCTAACATTCCTATTAATAACGACCTTAGTAAGTTTGTTTGTCGTGTGGATGGGGTTTGTAACGACGGCATCGATAAACATGAAGATGGTGGGTGCGGAAGTTCAGCGTTTACGTTTGGATGTGAAGGACTTGAAGAGTATGCAGAACCAGATGATGTTTGAGAATACTTACAAGTACATGGATAAGGTCATTGAAAAATTAATTAAAGGAGATTAATATGAAATTAGCATATAAAAAAGGGTTTTATAATAATAAGTTTGAAGCTATGTATGCATTTGGTATAATATTTAGAAATTTATTAAATTCTGTAGGTAATGGATTTAATTTCAATGGGCTTGATATTGTACATATGGAGTTAGTATTCTCAGAATTATATAATAATGTATCATATAGTAGTGTAGATGGTGAAGGTGGGGTAAGATTTAAAGATATAAAGTATTCACATCCTGAACGATGGATATTTATTGATTATGATTTCACACATCCAATATGGGGTGGAAAATATAAAACAGAGAAACAGTTATATGATGCATGTAAAAAAATGGTAGGTAAGAAATATGATTGGTTAGGTATTGCTGGACAAGCTGTTGGAGTTAGTGCTATAGAAGACCCGAATGAATTTTATTGTTCTGAAATAGTAAGCTATATACAAGGAATTAATCCATTTCAAGTAGACCCACAGAAATCATATAAGATTAATACTAATATTAATAAACAAATTAAGACAAGAAAAAAATAAAATCTTGGCGGATTTTTAAGTATAATATAATAAGGAGGTGAGGTAAATGGGAGCATCTGGAACAAAAGATACAAGAAATGATTTTCCAATCACAAGAAAACCTGTAGCTGGACCTGTGGTAACAAAAACTATTCCAACTAGTGGAATTGCTAGAAAAAAAGTAGCAATGTAAATAAAGACTTGACAATATAACGTATATATGTTATACTACAAGTATTATGAAAACATATGTACTAGGTGATTTACATGGGAACTTGAAAGCATTGAAACAATGTTTTGAAAGGTCTAAATTTGATTTTGAAAATGATAAACTGATAGTTCTTGGTGATATCGTTGACGGTTATCCGCAATCGAAAGAATGTGTTGAAGAGTTGATGAAAATCAAGAACTTAGTTTATATAATTGGAAATCACGATTTTTGGATGATGGAATGGATGCGTACTGGTGCACAGCCTCATATATGGACATCACAAGGTGGACTAGCTACTCTAACTTCATATTACTATACAGTAAATGAATCACATCGTAAATTTTTTAATTCAGGAGTATATTTCTATATAGATGAAAACCGTCTATTCGTTCACGGTGGACTTAACCTATATGAATCATTTGAAAACCAAGTTAATGATGAGCTTATGTGGGATAGAAGTCTTATAGAATATGCTTATAATTGTCATAATACTAAGTCTTGTGATATTCCTAAAAAACTACAAATTTTCAAAGAAATATATGTAGGTCATACTACTACTGAAATGTATAATACATTATTACCATTACATTTATGTAATGTATGGATGTTAGATACAGGTGCTGGATTCGATGGTAAGCTAACTATAATGAATATAGATACTAAAGAATACTGGCAATCAGATTTAGGTAGTGAACTCTATGGTGCTAACCAAGGAAGAGAAACAATTAAAAAAGTTGAACTAATGACCGATGAAGAAATTTTAAATGCTTCTAAGTATTTTATTTTTTAATGTATCGATTACATAAATTTACAAATTTATTTTCCTTATATGAATATTCTACATTCTTAAATTTCAATACTAATGTACATCTATTCATATGTATGCAATCTTTACATGTAGCGTCGTTACTAGTATAAATTTGGGAACTCATATTTACCCTCTATTAGTTTTGTTATATCTTTAGCATCTAAGTTTATAGAATTTTTACTAGAGCAGTAGTTCATAGGAGTTATAGGGTGTCCTATATTACCTGCAAAGGTTCTATATTGTTTCTTAGGAAACATTTGATACATTATATAATAGTTTCTATAGTTAACTATATTTCTAGAGTCTTCTTTAGTGAACATAGTCTCATGTATCTTTTCTCCAGGACGAATAGGTATGTCTATTACTTTGGCATTAGGTTTAATTGACTTTAGAAATTCTAATACATTACAGCTAGGAATCTTTGGTATCAATAGCTCCCCCCCATTCATGAACTCTAATAAATGAATCACTAAATCAGATGCATACTTATCAGTAATCCAGAAACGAGTCATAGTTCTATCAGTTATTCTTATTATATTATCTTTAGATGCTCTTAACTTCTGTACTATACTTCCATTAGAACCAATTACATTACCATATCTAATAGTAGAAAACTTAGTCTTAGAGAAGGAGTTAGCAGCCATGAATAACTTATCACTCATTAACTTACATGTACCATATACATTGAAAGGGGAACATGCTTTATCAGTACTTAATGCTACTACTCTTTCAACACCACATTCAATTGCAGCCTGAATAATATTCTCAGCACCATCCACTATAGTATGTTTATATTCTAATGGATTAGCTTCACCTCTATCAACATGTTTCAATGCGGCTGTATGTATAACATAATCTACGTCTTGAAACGCCATTCTAAGACGATTAATATCTCTTATATCACCTATCCAATAACGTAGTCTAGGTGGATTACCAAACTCTTGCTCCATAGATGCATGTTTCTGGTCATCCCGACTAAATACTATAACCTTCTTAGGATTATATTCCAATAATTTCTTTACAAGTACTTTACCTAGAGTTCCTGCTCCACCAGTGATTAGTATTGATTTATCTTTAAATAACATCTGTCCATGTCTCCTGTTTTATTAATATATCAGCAAATTCGTATCGTTTAATAGGAGCTCCGAGAGTCCAGTAATCAGGTCTTCCATCTTCCGGACGATTATGAATATTATATAGTTTATATTTATAGTTTTTTCCTTTTCGGAAACCTTCTAATATATCATATACTGTTTTAGCTTCATAAAGTTCTAATATTCTTTTAACATATTTATCAGTAGGATAATAGAATATTACATGGTCTTTTATATAATAATGCATGAAATAATCTGTACTACGAATAACTGCTCTAAAAGGTCCACCTATTACACTTCTATTAGTATCACTAAACATTTCACAATAATTATTACCTGTACCTGTAGAGGTATAATTTTCGGTTTTTTGTTCTAGAGTTTTTCCAGAAGTATGTATAAAGTCTTTATAATGTGCATCACTATTTTTTCCATTATATGGTAATTTTTTCCATCCTGTTTTATTTCTTAAAAAATCAGCTTCTCCACGGTCTCCTATTATTACACTATCATCAAAATTATAAATTTTAGACACCTAACACACTCCTTATTGTCTTGTACGCATTTTCATCAGCTAATACTTTAGTATAATGTATTTGACATTTATCTAATATTTCTAATATACTTTTATCAATAGCTAATGATTCCTCTTCATTCTGATATCTACCTGCTTGTTGAAATGGTTTGTAACGTTCAAGAAAAATATTAGTATTATCAAACGAATCAAACATTTCTAATACTAATCGTTTAAATGTATCAGTTTTATTTTTACCATAGAATAAACTTAATAGAAGAGGACTATCACTAATGATATAGTTTACATTATCTACCAATATAAACTGTCTATGATACTGTTTAGCGAATACATATAGTTGGTCATCTAAAGTAGAAAGATTATTCTCCCATACCTTATCTTTAGCATATTCTCTAGCTAGTTCACAATTTATATCATCTAATTTCATATCAGCATATAGACGACTAGCTGTAGTAGATTTCCCTGTTCCTGGACCGCCAAATAGATTTATTACATGTGTCATTTTTAAATTTCCTTTCTTGTATAAGTTGAATGCTCTATTTGCTGTACCCAAACATGGATACTTTCCATTAATATCATTACATATACAAAAATACCCACTCTTTCTATATATACTATACATCAAATATTACAGGTATTCGGGTTCTAAACTGTTCTTTCAAGTCTTTCATTAATGCTTTCATTTGTGGATGTGCTCCACTTGATGTACGTAATTTAAATATATGTAACCATTCCCTAAGATTAGCTTTCATTATTATTTTAGTTTTTAATGAGTTAGGTAATACAGACCGAGCTAATTGAGGAGAACATCCTTGCATAATGAGATATTTATATGCTTGTTCACATCGTTCCATTGCAGTTCCCCACATATGTATTATTTTACTATCACTTAATAAAGGAATCCCATTATATTTATCATAATCATCATAAAACTCCATAGGTAAGATGAACTCTACTATTCGTTTGTAATTTACATAGCGTGTTGACTCTATATTAAACGAGGCGTGTCTATGCCGTGTTATCTCTGACATACAGCCCCTATCAGTTATCAATTCCACTCTAACATCAACCATTTCAAAGGGAGTAAGATGTGGTGGGGTTCTGTTCAATAATTTTTTAATAAATTCTTCAGTATTTCCAGATTTACTCTGATAACAATTTCTAGCTGCGTCTTCTATCACGTTTAGCGGATGTTTTTCGCTCACGTTTAGAATTGTACAACTCTGTTTTATAATTTTCATATGTCCATCCTAACTGCCGTATTAATTCTTTTTCAGCTATTTGTTTTTCATTAAGTTTTTTAATTGGAGTTTTAACTATATAATTATGAAGTCGTTTACGTAATACTTTAATACTTTCTTTAATAGTTCCTGAATCTTGATTCTGGTTTAACCTATTAATAAGTCTACGTTTCTTACATTCTATAACTTGTGGAAGTTTTTCTTGTTTAGCTCTACGACGAACCTTTTTTAGTCCGCTACTAGTTTTAGTACCTCTAATTTCCATTATCTATCTCCTTTCTTAATAATTCTCTATACTCATTGAAATCTTCCACCCCTATGAGTACTCTTTCAAGTCCATCTATAGATATTAATAGGGCAGACTTACGTGGTGGATTATAATTGAATGATTCAATATCTATTTTTTCGATATCTTCCCTCTTCACTGTTATTTGTGTTTTTGCATAAGTATACTTGCTATCAATAAGAAATAACTCATCACGAATATCACCTTTATGCATACCAGCTCCTGACATAGCACATCTAGTCATACCAAGTGCTTTTGCTTGAGATTTTTCACGTTCATTAGCATCTTTCTTTATATTCATTATTTTATTTCATCGAATGAAGATAATATTCCATGCATATCTTCTTCTTGCATTATATCATCTACTTTTAGTTCTTCTAAGAAAGTATATGCTGCATCATAATCTCTAGTAGATGGTTTTATTAATTTTTTAATATCTAATTTAGGAGAATGTTTTAAATCCATTAATTTATGATTTAAATCCCATTTACCACTCTCAATGAATGGGATTACATTTTGTTTCCATTTAGGTACTTTCTCTAATGAATTGATATGGTCAATTATTTGTTGTTTATCATTTCCACCAGCTTCGTTAAATAATTGAACTGCACGCTTACTACCTATCTGTTCGGCTCCAGGAATATTATCTGATTTATCTCCATCTAAAGCTCGCATTGATATAAACCATTCATGTTTATAATCTAAACTACCAAGTTTAAAATTCTGTCTACAGTAATTTTCCATTTCATGACTATGTATTAAATTATCTAATTTAGAACCTTGTCTATATATAGTTGTTGTATCATTTACTAGTTGAAAGAAATCTTTATCAGTAGAAACTATTACATTATATCTATTAGACTGTTTAACAAAATTAGCTATAACATCATCAGCTTCTACTTCATTTACACATAATACATTAACACCTAATAATGGTAATAATTCTTTTAGATATGATGCATGTATTGATGCATGACTAAATCTATATATCATAGCTTCATCTTTAATATGTTTACGCCTACCTGCTTTATATTCAGGATACATATCAAGTCTGAACTTAGACTTACCTTTATCAAATGCTACAAATACCGAATATGGGTCAAGGTAATTAATAAGTCCTGCTATCTGAGTTAATACTCCTGTAACTCCACCTATATAATCATTATCATTAGTGACATCATCTACATTAACAGCTAGTGATGCCATTAACAGATTACTACCATCTATTATTATATTTCCTTTTCCCATACCTTCCTTACTTTCTTTAAGTAGAAATTATATATGTCATGGTTAAGTTTCATTTCTTCTTTTAACATTTTATAATAAAATGCAGTCTTTGTCAAGTTAAACTTTGCTGACTCTTCATCAGTAATTTTAAACCAATTACCACTTCTAGCTATAACACCCAGTTTAACAGCTACAGTAATAAGTTCTCCTTCTTCATCTATCTTACCACTCTTAAAACTAAAATACATTTCACCTACCCTATGTGCTAAACCTCTTCTACATTTTTCAATATACATTAACATATTAACACCAGTGATTTCTTCTTTTCTACTAGCATCCTTTAAGGTTTTACTACCTACTTCTTTACCATCATCTGTTAGCTTATCTTTTAATTTAAATTCTACAATGTAATCTGTGTTGTGCTCTGCTGCTTTACCACCAGAAAAAAGAAATTTAGTATACCCCATAGTATTAAAATCCATTCTTACTTGAGATATAAATATAATAGTAGAAGAAATGTTTTCAGCATTTGCCTTTCGTAGCATCTTAGCCATAAGTTTAGCCTGTAGTCCTGGAAGTTCTTTCTCTAATTGAGATTCCATTTCACGTTTAGGTACTAATGCAGAGATTGAATCAACTACAATTAAATCTACTTCTTCAATTATCATGTCAAGCATAACATCAAGATACGCTTCACCATAAGGCATATTTTCAATTATAATAAGTTTATCTACATCTACATCAAGACGTTCCATATACTCTCGATTACAGCCCTTTTCTATACGTAGCCAAGCACATACTTCTCCACGTTTTTGAGCTGCTGCTACATTACGTAAAGCCATAGTTGTTTTTCCTGCTGACTTCTGACCATAATACATCGCCATAGTTCCTTTTTCAAATCCTCCCCCTAATAGGAAGTCATAGAATATAGAGCCAGTTGATAATTTAGGTCGTGTGGGAAATCCAAATTTAACTTTATTATCACCATATTTTTTAGCAGATTCAGTGATGATGAACTGCATTTTTGCTAGTTTTTCTTTAGTCATTTACTACTCCTTATAATCTTATAAAAATCCTTCTTAGATAATATTACCATTTCATATCTATTACGCTTATGAAATATAGCGTTGATACCTTTAGTTGGCATACTTTTTAAGATGTTAATATACTGTATAGCACATTCATGAGCTTTACATTGTATATTGAACGGAGAAGTGTTTGCTAAATCAACACCAGCAGCATCTAACAGTTTGTTGACATTACGTGATGTAAGACAATCCTTCCAGCCGAGCTTAATGAACTCGTGCATTATTTTACGCTCGTATACGTGACCCTTAATTCTCGCTGATTTTCCCTTTGTCGCCATTCATTTTTCCTAACTTTTTTAGTTTTCGTTTAAGAGCCATAATTTCATTTCTATATACTCTTATATCTTTATTTTTTTGTTCTATTACTGATAGTGAGGCATCAGCTATCATAACAGGTTTCATTCGTTTCAGTAATTCATTGGATGTATCTTCAACTAATTTATCGAATGCAGTTAAACTTAATAATGGTTTGGACGCTTTAGCTAATATTCTATCATTAACTAACACAGTTAATAAAAAATGTAAGTTATTTTTAGAATAATAGCCTAAAGCTCCATAGTCGTCTTCGCTTTCATCGTCTTCGATAAAATCTATTGCATTCTTCTTAGTTCTTTTTTTCATAAGAGTTATATTAAGAGTATCGATACGTAATCTATAAGTGGGTGTCAACTGTATAATAAACATTACTTACTAGCTACGAACGCTTTCCAGTCGAATTTACCATCTTCTTTTCTACGAAGATACATTACTTCACCCTTCTTACGTTTACCTAATGTAAGTGATGCTTTACAGTCTAAACATCTTACTGATGAATACTCGAAATTGTCCTCTCCTGCGAAATGTGCCTCTAAAATTAAATTATCTGACTTACATAACCCACAACCATAAACGTCACCAAACGAAGCCTTACCTAAATCTATTAACGCTTCAAATACATTATTACCCTCACCAGAAAAAGTATATTTTCTTTTACCGATAGTCTTCACTTCATTAATTTGCATTCTTTACTCCTTGTTATTTTATATTAAGTACTACTTTTAACTTACGTTTTAGTTCCGCTGCGAACTCTATATCATTTCCTGGAATAGCTGCACTTACAAATACCTGATATAAGTAAGCTAAATCCTGTAAACTTATATCAGTTTGTTGTGGTGCTTCAACCGTTTTAGCTACTGTATCAATTACAGGATTCTCCACTGAGTTTCCTTTTCCCATCTTTCACCTCCTCTTTAATATCCTTAAATGTTATTTTACCTACTGATACATATCCAGCTAGTACATATAACATACATTTCCAATCATTAAAATTTTTTATATTCATTAATTTATTGATGGTCGTAGCACTTTTGTAAAAGTATCCTCTACGATTTGTTCGTGTATAAGTTGATTTTGTATGAGAGTTGTTACTAGTGTGGTAAGAGTATCTTCATTAATCTTAGTTAGTTTACTTTCAATTAGTAGTTGGTCATCAACACTAATATCAGCATATAGCCAAGCCAGTTCTTTTCTTAATAATGATACATATTCTTTATTTATGTCAGCGATAATTTTTTCTATCAACTTATAATTTCCTTTTCGTAAGTCTTACTTACTTATTTTATATATCTATTATAGCATAAATGGAATAGTTTGTCAAGTGTTATTTTTATGGTGGAAGTACAAGGTATCGAACCTCGTGGGCAATCAATGCGATGAGGTTACAACTCACCCCGCCTCCTTAACGGTCTATACTTCCATGTGTCCCAGTATTTTACATTGCATTTCGGAAACTTCTGGGACATTGCTTAGTTAAAAGCCTAATTGGTCGTTTCCTAGTTTGGTGCTTACACACTGAATCCGCTTTTAACGATGCGACTCACCTACATCGAATGGGTCTTAGTTCACTATGAACTTACAAGCGTCCATCAAGCTTGGCTTCACACTACACATGGTAGTTGAATTTAATGGTCCGAATATCAGGATTTGAACCTGAACTGCTACGCCCCAAACGTACCGTGCTCCCTGATTACACTATACTCGGTTGGTGGAAGTAAAGGGAATCGAACCCTTGCTTCTTGGGTGCAAGCCAAGTGTGCTACCATTGTCACTATACCCCCCCACAGAAGGTATCCAGGTAGTTACTCGTGGTCTTCCGGGGTTCATACATACCATGTTGAGTATGTATGAGAGTGCCGTTTAATTACGCCAAACGACATGAAAAGCGTAGCTCCTTACTATTGAGTACGGAGCAAAAACTGATAACCTATCAGTTATTATTTATTTTTGGCTGTTAGGACAGGACTCGGACCTGTATCTTTCACCTTAACAGGGTGCAGTAATACCAGTTATACGACCTAACAAAAAAATTCGTTTATAATACTATCTCTACCAATAGTACATTTTTCATATTTTACCTATTATTTATTTGGTTGCGACGGTGGGGTTTGAACCCACGACCTTCTGGGCATGAACCAGACGAGCTACCAACTGCTCCACGTCGCTACATTATTATATATTATAACATATTTAAATATATTTGTCAAGTCTTTTAATTATAATTAATTAAAATTTGGCGGGTCTATAAGGATTTGAACCCTAACCTTGCAGGTTTGGAGGCTGCTGTGCTACCATTACACCATAGACCCATTTGGAAGTCTCAAGGGGAATTGAACCCCTGCCTACTGGATGAAAACCAGCCGTTCTACCACTAAACCATGAGACCATACTGAGAACTTACTCGGCAATGCTGTGACAGCTTCTTTACCTCACGCAAGTCTCAACATATAAACTTAAACATAGATTAGTATGTACACTACCATCTATGAATTTATTTTTGGCGTTTTGGGCTGGACTTACACCAACAACCTTCCTGCTATCCACAGGACGCTTTATTCGTTAAGCTACCGCATAAGTAAATAATATTTCAGTCATTTTTTTTCTCTTTTCTTTTGGTACTTCCTATAGGACTTGAACCTATAACCTTTTGGATGTAAACCAACTACTCTACCAATTGAGCTAAGGAAGCCTAATTTCTCCTTTAATTTGGCGGAACCGAAGGGAATTGAACCCTCACAATCTTCCGTGACAGGGAAGTGCACTACATTATGCTACGGCTCCTTGGTACACCTGAAAGGATTTGAACCTTTATCTCGCCCCAATCTAGGGCTTACTGCGTATAAAACAGCTGTTCTACCGTTGAACTACAGGTGCACAATGTACGCAAATTTGAGCTACGTACACGTTTCTTTTTGTACAACTTGGTACATAAGATTATCTATTTTGACTTCTTCTTCCTCTACCAGTACCTCTTACTGGTTTTGTGTCTCCAACTTTACCTACTCTCGGAGTACCACCACAACTACCTTTTTTAGTTGTCATATCGTTTCACCTTCTTTCGGTTTTGGGGTATACGAACGGATTCGGACCGATACTGTTCTCCTTCACAGGGAGAAGTGCTCCCAGTTACACCACGTATACCATACGAACGGTTAACCTATACACCGTAAGGTTTGCTGTATGTTCCTTACAGCTAGTTTCATTATATATTATAACATACTATATTATAATTGTCAAGACTTATTTATTAAATATGTCATCCATAGAACCATCTTCACCACGCATACGTATTTTTGAATATGCTGAACCCATAGTATCCCATACACCTATATGTCCTTCACTAGTATTAGCAAATGCTATTGTATTGTTAGTAGAAATACCATAAGATAGAGCAGTTTCAAATGCATCTTCATTAGCAGCTAGGAATGTAATACCCCAATTTTTCTTACGACATTTCTCGATTAATTTTTTAATTTGGGCATTACTATATTCTTTACTAGAGTTCTCATGCCCATCAGTTAAAATTGCTACAATAATCATTTCATTTTTCTTCTTACGAATACCTTTAATAGTTTTACCTATAGCATCTAATAGTGCTGTCATTCCTCTTGGTACGAATGTTTCATCATTTAATTTTTTAACTTTATTAATGTCTACATCATCATACACTAATTCATACTTATCGTCAAATTGTGCTAATGTGAATGATACATCTCCTTCTAATTTCTTTTGTACTTTTAAGAATGAATTAAATCCTCCTATTGTATCCTTTCTTACTGCTTCCATTGAACCTGACCTGTCTAATATAAATACTATTCTTGTTTTCATTTATTTCTCCTTATTTACTAAAGTGGTCTGCAACTGTATATGCTCCAACACTTTCTGGTTTAACTTCAGCTTTATAGCCCATACCCTGTACCCATCCTTGACATGCATCTACTACACTTCTAGATTTACCTTCATGTCCACAATCAATATGTACACAAAACTCATCTAACCTATCTTTTAATTTAGATACAGATAGTTCTGACATAACATCAATAGACATTTGAGTTTCTTTTAGTAATCGTTTTAATATATCAATTTTTTCATATACTTTATCTTCAATAATCCATAATCTTCCACCTTTAGTATCTCTATGTACCCATACAACGGTAATATAAGTAGTATACCATATAGGCTTCCTACGTATCTTATGTACCTGACTATCAGTTGCAACAACGTAACTGAATTCAGAGTCTGGGTATTCTGCTGTCCATTTAATGACACTATCTACCATTTCATCAAAAGTAAAAATTTCATCGTTAGTATTTTTAAATTTCATTTTAAGTCCTTTCTATTATATATATACATGTATAAAATCCCCATATTATTAATTGTACGTACATATAAAGAGGTAATCCTATAAATAATATTATTCTAGTTAATATAGGTTCATCTTTAGTATCCATAAATAGATGTATAAATGTATATTCTTTTAGATATTCTTTTAAGATATTACTTATTCTTCCATTTTATAACTTTAAATGTACCATTATATAATACAGTAGTATCATCAGTCTTATAAATTTTAATAGCTGTCCATGAAATAGGCATAGCGTATCCTGTATAATCTTTATCTTTAACGAAAACTTCTATAGTATTATAGTTTAACTTGTTAGTATGATATAATATAATCTTCTCTCCTGCTAAAGTAAATGTAAATAATAATATTAATAACATTGTTTTAATCATTTCAATTCCTCTCTTACTTTCATTAATAATTTACCTAAAATATTTTCTCCTACTTTATCTACACCCCAGTACCTATCTCCCCAGTTGTTACATTCTATTACACTATCTACCATTTCATCAAAAGTAAACGTTTCTCCATTAGTATTTTTAAAATTCATTTTTAACTCCCTATCTTATATATATCTGAATATATATGTTTTCTAACTTCATACGCACTATTCTTACCATACATTTGCTCATATACATCAGGTCCTAATAGGTCACATAATGGTTTCATTTTTGCAGGACTTAATTCATCACATCTTAACATGTTTGCAAATTTCTCTCTCTCATCAGTTTCAATTTTACGTCTTTTCCTTGATTTTAAAAATTCAAACATTTGTCAGGTCCTTTCTCACTATCAACTACAAATTTACCAATAAACTCACCTTCAACTTTAACATGTTTAAGTCCTTGTATCATTTGCTCTTTTAATGCATCATCTGATTTAGTATCTGTAATTATTATCTTCATCCTATTAATCCTCCAAATGGTCTTGGGTCTTTTGGTCCCATAGTTGGTTGCATTTCCTCAGCATTAAAATTCTTTACACCATTTTCAATAGTATATTCTCCACCATATAATTTAGTGAGAGTACCATCAGTATTATGTGTACCCAGTTTATGTAAGAATGCTTGAGCTGATTCTTTAGAACTACATACCTCAGCATGAAGTTTTTTAAGTGATTTCATCATTATATTATATTCATTATCATTCATTATTATATTATAGCATATACATTGGTGGGTGTCAAGTGAAAATTTGGTACGCCTAGTAGGACTCGAACCTACAGCCTTTTCCTTCGTAGGGAACTGCTCTATTCCATTGAGCTATAGGCGTATATTGGTCTCGCTAGAAGGACTCGAACCTTCAGCTGGTTATGGAGGGGCTGACAGGAATCGAACCCGCATATGAACGCATTAGAAGTACGTTGTCTATCCATTAGACTACAGCCCCATTCCTTTTTTTTGGTGCTCGGTGTAGATTCCGCCTCTACCCCTTCTGTGCTTCAAACAGACGCTTCCACTAGGTTAGCTTACCGAGCATTATAAAACTTCCAATGATAATTACCACAAGTTTTTTTATTATTTTTACAACTTTCTCTTATTCTAAATGCAAATAATTTTGTAATTTTTGCAGCATTTGTAACTGATTCATATATCTGATTCGTTTCTATACATATTACAGGTTTTCTATTACCCTCATTAATAGAATTATTATATAATCCATTTTTTATAGCATGAGACACATTTTCTTTACCAGTTGCCCACTCTAAGTTACTAATAACATTATTTAATTTATTAGTATCTTTATGATTAACTTCTGGTTTATTATCAGGGTTATCTATGAATGTACATCCTACTGCCCTATTAGTTCTAAATAATTTCTTTTTATTTCTACTTCCTAGAGACCCACAATATGTTAAGTATCCGTCATGGTTAATAGTTTGTTTAACTATATATTTGGTTCTAGAATTTCTTATATTACCATGATTAGAAATTTCATAGAAATCACCATAATTAATATTATTATATATTAAATTTTTCCAAATTTCTTTCATTATATTTCCTTTTTGGTAGGAATAGATAGAATCGAACTATCACTCTATCGGTTATCAGCCGATTGCTTTACCATTAAGCTATATTCCCATTTGGAGTACATGGTCAGAATTGAACTGACGTAAACGGGGTTGCAATCCGTCTCCATCCCAGATGACATGTACTTGGTGGGACGTACTGGAATCGAACCAGTGACCTTGGAATTAAAAGTTCCCTGCTCTTCCAACTGAGCTAACGTCCCATTTTGGCGGAAGATGGAGGAGTCTAACCCCTATCATTTCACTGACACTCTAGGGTTCAAACCTAGTTGCGGACCACCCGCAGCACCTTCCTTACGGTAATACATAATAATCAAATTTTTTACCTATACGTTTTTCAGTTATAACTCCATCATCATCTTCTCTAAAAATAAGAGGATGTTCTTTTTCAACACGTTCGTTCATTTCACGAATTAATGTTTCTAAGTCCTTTTCTTCATATCTCATAGTTACCTACCAAATAAACTTGCATCAAACATTCCAAATGGTGTTCGTGTTACATGACAACCACTATCTAATAGATGGTCGTGCATCTTTTTTGCACCATGTGGGTTCCATGAATGAATATGTATTGTAGTATCTCTATTTATTGTATTAGGTATCTCTACAGCTATCTGATACCCTGATTGTTCATCACTTGTATCTAGATAACCTGTACCTACTCCACCCAAGTCATGGTCTAATAAAATTAAATCAAATGTCATACGATTAAGTAATTTAATAGCTTCATCAGGTTTATCAGTAATATAAATACTATCACCTTTAAACATCATTCTAAATACTTTATTTCTCTCTTCTTGGTCTTCTATTATTAATATATTCATACTATAATACCTCTTTTCTATTTTGTCATATTGATTATAATAATTCATTATACTTCCTTTTTGGTACTCCCGACAGGATTTGAACCTGCACACCCGAAGGCACTAGCTTCTAAAACTAGCGTGTATACGTTCCACCACGAGAGCTTATTTTATATCTCCTTAAATTTGGAGCGGGTAACAGGCATCGAACCTGCAACATCCAGCTTGGAAGGCTAGTGCTCTACCGAATTGAGCTATACCCGCTTTTGGTACTCCTAGTCAGACTTGAACTGACACCGTTCAACGTTTTAAGCGTTGTGCCTCTTCCAATTGGGCTACAGGAGCATGGAGCTAAAGAGAAGAATCGAACTCCCACTTTCTGATTACAAAACAGACGTGCTGCCACTAACACCACTCTAGCTTAATGTATATATTATAACATATTTGAAATTGTTTGTCAAGAGATTAATTTATGGAAGCTCTGCATAGAGTCAAACTATGTATTACAGGGTCAAATCCTGTCGTGTTCTCGTTACACTACAGAGCCATGTACTAATTTTTCACGCTTACTATATTTAAGTTTGGGTATATGTTGAAGAATATATTTAGCTTCATTCATATATTGTATATATTGTACAGCTTCATTACAGTTACATCCATTATCAATTACACTTCCACAGTAACCGCAGTGGGTTATACCATCTATTTCAATAGTATACTCAAATATATTCATAATCTCCCTAATTATTATATTTGGCGGAAGAGAGGTGAATCGAACACCCGTGAGCTTTCACTCGCACATCATTAGCAGTGATGCTGTCTAGCCAACACGACAACTCTTCCTTGGTTGGAGTAGGCGGATTTGAACCACCGTGCCTGTTACACACCCACACGTACCTCATATTCACAGGACGATACATGTCACCCCAATAATTATTTTGGTGGAGCTGAGGGCATCGAAGCCCTGTCCAATAATCTTAACTATTAAATATATTACAACCATTTACCCATTTAAGGTATGAGCACCCTATTAATATTGGGGTACGTTCCCGCAACCATCGACTTTAAAGGTAATCGATACCTGAATGTAAGGTTTTAAGCCCTACTACGCTGCTAATTTACCAGTTACAGTGAAACTGTTAACGAAACTTTTTGTGTTTACATTTGTTTTTGTTAAGCGTTTTTAAGTAGCCTCGCTTCCCTACTAGTTGTAATTTAATATTTACTATCATTGTCGAAACCAGATACAGCCCCATTAAATACGGTTAACCTTTACACCGTAAGGTTTTGTCTTACTCGCAATTTATATTATACCATATTAGAGATGAAATGTCAAGAGTTAATTTATACCTAAAGTATTGATAAGCATTGTAGATTTAAATTCTATAGCTATATCAATATAAGCAGGGTCTTGGTCAGGAATACCACGTAAATGACCTGCTAATTTTTTAGTATTCATATTATAACCTAGTAATTCAATCTCAGAATTATCTTCTCCACCTATAATACGTATTACATTACATTGAGGTGTTATATTATATCGTTTAGACATTGATAATATAGGCATATAATACCTCTTTATCGTTGAACGCAATAAGTTTATTGTTAAAGTTATCTGTTACATAGTTCTGTAAGAATAACGGATATATTTTTAGTCTTATTTTTTTAGCTACGTTTACAGGTACAACTAAATAAGAATAATCACAAAAAAGATTTGTAAGATATTTCATATCATGTATCATAGAGTCACGTAAAATAGTTTTCTTTCGTGTTCTATGCTTGTTATCCAATAGTTTTAATATAGCGTTGACATCACCACTTAACTGATTCATCTTTGCCGTTATATTTAACGGGTCTACTTCTTCTGCTTCAAATGAATTATATTCATCTAATGCTCTCTGATTAGGATTGCTTTTAGTTACATTTCTAGCAGGGTTCTGAGGAACATATATAGTTTCATTATTATCTACATTTCTAAATAAATTTAATGTACCATCTGGGTTATCAACAAAGCTAATGCCATATTTCTGACATACTTTCTTAGATAGATTCATATCAACTGTTGCTTGTGGTCCTCCTTGCGGTACAAACTTAGAGTCAATTGAACCTATATCATTTATTATTGTTTGGTATCTTTCACCCGTTATCTTCATTATATCTTTTACGTACATATTTACTCCTTTAGATTTAGTGGTCGGTTAATCCGCATACACTAGGACAACTGAACTCCCTATTTCCAATTATACTTTTTATATATCCACATTTAAACACATAGCTATTAGAATTATAAACTGTGTTAGCAATAGACATAGTGTTCATATATATTTTAGCATATTCCGTCGTACTTGTCAAGCCTTTTTCTATTTCTTGTGCCCATTCGGATACAATTTGTACCGCTTTCTCTTTATCCATACCAAATTCTTTAAAGAATGATAAAAAAGATAATGTAGCTACATTTCTATCACCTGCTCTAGTAATAGAATTTTTAAGTAGATAATTAATACAGTTAGGAAACTTACCTTTAAGTTTTTTGTACTTCCATTCAGGTTTCTTTGATACTTTAACAGCAATTCTTGATTTGAATCTATCAACATATTCTTGAAACCATAATACTAATTCTTTACTTTCTTTTTCTACTATTGTAGATTTGTATTCCTTATATGATTTATACTCTATATTAACATTCTGATGTGCTTTAACATACTCAATTACACCATCAATATCTTTAAACTCTTCAATGTCAGGTATGAATGTCTTTCTTAATCCTGTTTTACTATTGATAGAGAATGGTAGTCTCCATTGTCTACGATATGAATAGATTGATTTGTAATCTATACCTTCTAGACTATAGTTATCTATTAAATCCATTGCTATCATTTTAATAATCTGATTAAGTCCTGCCATTGGTTTAATACCAAATACTCTAGGGTTAACTTCTATATGAAATCCTTTTGAACCACTGAACCATATATCTATAAACTCGGGTGAAACTTTTAATACATTATTAAAATAATTATATATACATTTAGTATCATTAAATGATACCTCTAAATCAGATGAATCTATATCAAAATAAATTGGAGAATAGACTGGCTCTCCTTCATAGGCATTTAATGAATTATATCGTTGTATAGAGGTATATAAATCTTCTCCTGAATGAATCATAATATTATCTTCTTCAATTGTAGTGATACGTTTCCATTTACTGAATGTTTTTATTTTCTTAATGTAACGAGCAAACTCTTTAAAGTTATAGTTTTTTACATTACCCTGAATATCTGAAAAGAGTGTGTTAAATTGTTTCTCACTAATTATAGTATAACTTTTAACTTTACTTTCTTCATCAACATGTATAAATAAATCATTAATCTTTTTAGTTATTGAACCAATGTAATAGTCTGTATCAATATCGGGATTATCTATATCAAATGTATCACTCCATTTAAGAGCTTTAACTTTCATCATCTTTGGCTTTACTTCTATATCGAACAATGATGTTTGTTTTTCCAGTTCTTCTTTCTTTTTTAATTCGGTTCTAGATAATGGTTTAGGTACTTCTTTAAATGCATAATAAGTAGATACCTTATTACCCATTATAATATTACGTTCAGTTTCAATTGCTAGTTCATATATTGGTAACTTTCCTCTCTTTTTACCATTCTTATCTGGTATTAGTTGGTTATCTTTATATTGTTCAATGGTATTACTTATACGAGTAATCATACTATATGATGATATAGGTAGAGACATACTATTAATTTCTTTCTTAAAATTATCATAATATATTTTAATATCTTCATAGTTAGCTTTACCAAATGCTACATCAAGTAATAAACGTGTGATAGTAAATGCAAAGCTCTTAGTTAGGTCTGGCATCTTAGTACTAGTTATAGCAGCTCCTTTATAGAACATACTATCATCGTCTCTAAGTACTGCATATGTTTTCTTTTTATATACTACCATACCCTTGTACTTACTAGATTCGATTTCAATATCTCCAGGAAGCATAGCCTGTATCTCTACATTGAATGCATCTACATCAAAGTCTTCCCCTTTAGTGTATGCTACACCATCAGTATCTAAAGCTATAACTTTAAATCCATTATCTTCAATGAACTCTTTTATCTTCATGATTAAATCACGTCCATGTCTAGTTACTGATGCACATTTAGCTTCATCTTTCCAATGAAATCCCTGACTACCCAATACTCCAAAGTATGAATTGATTAATGCTTTGTATGCTAAGTCTTGTCCTTTAACGAACTTGTAGTCAACTGATTGTTTCTTATCTTGCTTTTCAAGTGTAGTGGCTCTTTTCTTTACTACGTATCTCATATCTCTTAGGTCAGCTAATGTATCTCTCATTACATGAAGTGTATCACTCTGAGGAAATATATCATACTCTAACATAAGGTTAGGGTACATAGACTTAATATCTGAGTCACCAATATGTTTGAATACACCTGCAAGTTCAGCTTCTACTTGGGCTCCTGCTATATGTACACTTTGGTCAGCGTGCCATGTAGGAATTGATGTCATAGCTCTTAGGTATGCCCTTATCATTAGATAGTTAATACGTCCTGCATTACCAGTGTACATTAACTTATCATAATTCATAGGACACATTTGAGTAAAATAGAAATCTACTTGACATATATGTCTATGTAAACTAATTAAATCTTCTGAATCATCTATACAGTATTGCTTAGCTCTCTCTATTTTCTCAGATTCTCCCGATGACATAGCTTCAAACAATTCTTCGTAACCCATATGAGTACGACCTTCCTTCTCTAGCCCATATTCTGCGATTACATTCTTTAATTTATAACTATTTACTTTAACTGGATTAGAAAAATCATATTTAACTAATGAATAATATAGGTCAATGTTATGACGTCCAAATACTCTATGTGATTTAACCCATTCAGTATCCTTTACACCAAGTCTTACTTGAATTTTACTTTCATATGGTACTGAACCATTTTTACCTATTTTTAAATCAATACCAAGTATTTCACATCTACGTAATATAAATGGCATATCAAACATGTACCCAAAATAGGTTAATAGTATAGTAGGATTAACTCGCTGTATTTCACGAATGAATTCTTGTATTATCCATGCCTCATCGGTATCATGATATATTATATTACTATACCCACGATTGTCTACAAGTGAAACCATTTTAATAGTATCTACTTCTGGGTTAAGTCCTGTTGTTTCTAAATCCCAACCTAATGCATGAACTTCATCAAATGTCATACCTTTGAATAGAGTCTTACCTTTATCTATCTGATAATTAACACCTTTAGCTCCAACTATAAGTAGGTTACGTCTATCAAAATCTTCATCATAGAAGTGTTTAACATCTTTTAGATTTTCTAATCGATGAATAGTATTATAGAAGTTAGCTCCTTTTAAGTTAGGTTTTTCGGTATGTGAAAAATACCAAGGTTGATAATCATTTATGATATTCTCATGAATAATTCCATTCTTATCTTGAATAAATTCATGTATAGTTCCCCCCCACGATTCTATACTTACTATTCCTTCTTGGGGATTATGTCCATATAGTCGTTCATTCATCATTTTAACCTCATTGGTACTGTTGTAGCAGATTTACCACCAAATACTATACCACATCCTAATACTGGTCTATCAACAAAATCTTTACCATATTCCATAGCGTAAGAATTAATATCTATTCCACAATTACCTGTAGCATATATACAATTATTAGTACGTAATATTAACATACCGCTAGGTACAGTGAAACAGTATTTATAACCATCAATTGTAGGAACCTTTACAAATTGAGATTTTTCAGATTTGTTTGAATGTACAGCTAAAGTTCTAGTTTTTTTAGTTTTAGATATACATACCCTATAACATGTTGAAGTATCTGCTCTATCATCTATATTAATATGTGTACGATTATCTGTAGCTGTAAACGCATATTGTATGAAATCAGCATTTTCTTTAATAGTAGAATAATATATATTATCATCTATATTTCCATCCCAATGTAATACTTCATTAGTTATAGTTTTTAACTGTCCATAGGTTGCACTATACCATTCTTTACCAAATACTTTTGTAGCTAGACTAAATTCAAAAATAAATTTAGTTATATCATCATAAATATATTTATCATATTTAATGTTTAGATTATCTAATAATAGAATTAATCGTTTTATTTTTCTATCTTTTTTAAATGACATATGTACATTTTTAGTTAATTTATCTTTTATTGTACCATCAGCTTGAATGGCTAATAATAATCTTATTTCATCATCACTATAATTTAATCTATCTTCATTCGATATTATAAATCTACTTATAATTCTTCCATTAAATCCATTCTTAGATGTATTATGTCTATTGATTATATTTTTACCACTATCTTTACATAATGTATTATTGGTATTTAAATATAATACATCATGATTATCACAGAATGTCATATTTAATCCATAATTATTTTCTATATGATTTAAATATGTTTCTGGAAGTTTAATATAATTAATAGGCTTAACAAAATTAACTGTTCCATCTTGATTATATTGTCCAACTAATTCATCATTATAGTCTCCAATAGGTTTCCATCCTTCTTTAGATAAAAATTCAGTATCATAGTCTGTACATCCTACATTCATACCAAAGATTAAATCTTTATGACTTGCCATGTATTCTATGCCTAATGTTGAATGAAAGTGTCCTATGACAGTTGATTGTCTATTTTTCATTGCTCTAAGTGAATGAGCATTCTTACCACCGCCACCAGTGCCATGCATATATTTAACACCATCAATTTGAAAAGAATATCCGAATGTCCATCCTTTTGGTGCTCCAATTATTTCTTTAAATGATTTGAATAGACGTTTAGGTAGTCCATGTGTACGTGCTTTACGTTCAATCAATAGGTCATGATTACCCATACATACATATGCGTTAGGAAATACTTTATACCATTTCTGTAATGATTTAGATGCAGCTTCAAGTTCATCAGCAGCTCCTAGTCCATCTGGGTCAGACTCATGATAACTTATAGCATGATTATCAACAATATCTCCAATAAATACTACTGTATCACAATCAAATTCCTTGTATTTAGCTTTACAGAAACTTAGGTATTTTTTATGTTCAAATGGTGAATGTAAATCTCCTACTACTAATACATTACCCATATCAAACATGTTTTCTATTTTTTGAATATTAGCAGTTGATATTGGAGATTTAAATAGTTCATTATAAACTTTTCTTATAGTACGATTATAGGTTTCTATATTAAGTTTTTGTCCAAATTCATTACATGCTTCATTATACATGTTTTTTATTACTGATTTGTTTTTAGTACCTGTATCTAAAAATGCATTTTCTATCCATTGTTTTAAAATCATATTATTCTCCTATTATACTTTTTTCCTCTTCTTCAATAAATTCTTTAAACCTAGTTACAACATATTTTATATTAGTATCTCCGTTTCCAGTGAAATGAAAATCATTACCTGAGATTATAACTTTATCTCCTGGTTTAATCCTTTTAGCAAACTTATCAGCAATTTTATCAACTACTATAAGGTCATAGTTTTGAAATCTCTCACCATATACTTGACATCCTCTAAGGTATAGTGCACTACCTTTACCGAATTTTCCTATAGTCATTTTAACATTCTTAGGTATTGATAATACTTCGTTACTAAATTTCATTTTATTCCTCCTTATTTAATAGGGCTTTAAGTTTTAAAAATGGTTTAAACTTAACTCTAGTTTTTATACCTGCCATGATTGGCTGTCCAGTAAACGGATTAGTCTTTGCTCCTACTTTATAAGTGGATGTAGTTAGACTACCAACTCGTTTAATTGAAAACTTTTCACGATTTAATAATGTATTTATCATATACTTATGGTATTCATTTAATACATGTTTAACTATTAATCGTTTATTAGCCTTAGTAGGTTTATCGAATACCTCTAAAGGTAAATTATTAATCAGTATTTCTATAATGTCGTACCCAGTACTCATCGAGTTCACTCCTCATTATACGGTCTATATTATCAAATAGATGTACTTTATCTTTATTATTATCAATAGTAAAGTCTGTAACCATATCAATTATATCTATTTCAGATACATCATGAATTTCAGTTTCAGAAGGAACTATCATGTCACGTAATATTATTCTTTCAAGTCGTGTACGTTCATCAGATACTATTTTTATAGATATAGGTTTAAATTCTGTAAAGCTATTAAGTTCATTTATAAATCTAATATCATCTATAACAAACAAGTCTTCATGTTTACATTCCTTTAATCGCCTTATAACTTCATCTATATGCCATTTGATATCTATTTTACGCATATAATTTCCAAGTTCTTGCATCAACTTTCTCATAGTCTTATCATTGATAATCATATCTTTATCTATTTTATCAAGTCCATAATGTAACATAATGGTATGCTTTAACCAGTATGCCATTGAATGTTTCTTATATTTATATTCATTTACAAGATAGTCTGCAACAATTGTTTTACCACTTCCCATTGTTCCTACTATAAGTATTGGTATCATATCTTCTCCTTAAAAATAATAATGGTCATACATAGTACTTCTTATTGGTATTACTATATCATCCAGTATACTCTTATTACCGAGCCATGTCAAGTACTTTTTTTCATGCAACTGTTTACATAGTGCATCATCTTCTTCATTAGCTGAGTATACTTCGACATTAACCCCAAGTAACATAGCCTCTCTAGCGGTTTGTGACCACATTGTTATTAGTTTTTGTGTACCTAGTAGATAGTCTCCTATATTCGATACATCTTGAATCGATATAATGTGACAATTGTCTACAGTTTCCATAACCTTGTCTATATATTTAGTATATTGTCCCATTCCAAATGAGATAAGTATGTCTGATTCGATTGGTGCTAATGTATATAATAGTCGTTTATTTGTAGCGAAAGAAGGATTTTCTAAATATATATCTCCATATGTTAGAGTCTGATTTTCCTTTTTATCAGTTATAAATTCCCATTTATCATATTCACTTTCAACTATTGTAGGAGTACCTATAAAAAAATCTAAATCTTTTTCATATCCAGCCCTCTCTAACATATTAATCGTCTTATCATTGTTATTGATATATATTTCTACATGCTTATGTTGGCATTCATTATATTCTTGAGCTAATCCTATAGCTCTAGCTACATGTCCTAGACCATCGAGATAGTTACCCTCGGTTATTATAGCTATATTAGGTTTGTTAGTATGAAAGTTAACACTTTTTTGATTAACATGTTCATTTAATTTAGTTATGATAGGAAAAGTTCTAATTAAATCTCTTACATTATTGTAATTAAATTTATCATCACCTAATATTTTATTAGCTTCTCTCATAAATGCTAGGTCAGCATGGTTATCTACACTGGCTCTAAATTTAGTTAATTCATTAAGTTCTGGCATAACTCTAGATTTAAGAGCTTTCATAGATATACTTATATGCTCACCATCTTTTAGTTTTAATAAACCTTTTCTAGTTAAGACTTCGATACCTTCATGAGAATGTTTTCCAGGAACTGTAACATAATCAATATTAAATCTAATACTAGATATCATATATTCTAATAATGGGGTACTAACTAAAGGACAATCACCACATATAGTTATATAAATATCACCGTTATATGTTATAGCTGCTTTCTTAATTCGTCCTACTACATTGTTTTCATCCATATCAGGAGCATGAACACTAATAGTATCATTTACATACTTTGCATAATATTCTTCATTACCATAGGTTGTACAAATAACTATCTGATGCGATATAGGTTCTACTCTACTTATTACCCACTGCATTAGAGTCTTATTACCTATCATTCTATTATGCTTATCAGGTAAGCGTGCAGAATTTGGTCGAGCTGTTATTAGTGTTATTATTTTCACGTTTTTACTTCCTCTCCTTCAGAATCTGGGTTAATAAAATGTGTAGTTCTATCTAATGGTATATTATATGTACTTAACTCACCATGTCTATGCTTTGCTATTCTAATCTGAATAGCTTCTTTTGTTCTTCCATCTTTATCTTTACCTCTAATATCTACAGCTTTAGTAAACATAACTACATTAGCATTTTGTTCAATAGCACTTGAACCTTTAAG
>Ga0307928_10000682_pt1 | contig 25632 bp, 18 predicted proteins | sample AceLakmetagen232_FD_201815 | JGI IMG/M metagenome (GOLD analysis project Ga0307928, IMG submission 201815) | Saline water microbial communities from Ace Lake, Antarctica - #232 | ecosystem: Environmental > Aquatic > Non-marine Saline and Alkaline > Saline | place: Antarctica: Ace Lake... | reverse complement strand
ACAATATCTTAAGACACCTTTAAATCCCGGATCTTCTGAAGCTTTTTTAAAAGCACTATTTACATCTTCAACAGAGAAGTCCTTTTCAACTTTTACTGTTAGATCAACTATCGAACCGACAGGTACCGGGATTCTAACTGCCAGACCATCAAGCTTACCGTTCAGTTCAGGAATTACTAAACCTAATGCACTTGCAGCACCGGTTGATGTAGGTATAGCCGATAAGGCTGCCGCTCTGGCTCTTCTTAAATCCTTATGAGGCAGATCCAGAATTTTCTGATCATTAGTATAAGCATGTATAGTGGTCATAATACCATTCTTTATAACAAAATTGTCATTCAGAACTTTACATAACGGCGCAAGCGCATTTGTGGTGCAGGAAGCGTTTGAAATTATATTATGCTTTTCTTTATTATACTTGTTATGATTTACCCCCATCACTATTGTGATATCTGCTCCGCCCTCTTTGCAGGGCGCAGAGACTAACACCTTTTCAGCTCCGGCAGCTAAATGCTTGCTGGCACCCTCTCTGGTTCTAAATATCCCTGTAGATTCCAGAGCAACATCAACCCCCAGGTCCTTCCACGGCAGCATTCCAGGGTCTTTAATAGATGTAATCTTTATTTTTTCACCGTTAACTTCTATGTAACCATTTCCGGCTTTAACCTCAGCATCCAGAGTTCTATATACTGAATCATATTTCAGGAGATGGGCAAGAGTTTTTGAGTCGTAAAGATCATTTATAGCTACAATATTAATATTATCGTCTTTATCATACTTTAATTTTGCCCTTAAAAACTGCCTCCCTATTCTTCCGAATCCATTGATTCCTACCTTTATTGCCATTCTATTCCTCCTTTATTAAAACATAATAATTAAATATTAAACCTACTTTATACAAATAAAAAATATCTCTTATTAAACACAAACCGTGTAATTTTAACAAATTTAATTAAATCAATAAAGCAAATTTTTATAAAAATTTTTATAAAAAAAATATCTCTGATTGGTCCCAGAAACATAATTTACTTCTGGCAAGATTAATTGTTCTTACCAATATCTTTATGGAATAATTTTATAGAATAACCTTTTAACTTCAAATATTCATATATTTTATCTGACAGTACTACTGAACGGTGTTTCCCGCCCGTGCATCCTATACCTATACCTAAATAGCTTTTCCCCTCCGCAATATAATTGGGAATTAAAAAGTCCAGCATCTTCTCAAACATAAGCAGAAATTTCTTTGTTTCTTCCCGGCATAAAACAAAATCAATTACTTTTTTATCTCTTCCATCCAAATTCTTTAATTCCTCATTATAAAATGGATTTGGCAGAAATCTTACATCCATCACAATATCCACACTTTCAGGCAATCTATATTTATACCCAAATGAAGTAACTGATATCTGCAGAAGCTTACCCTTTTCAACAGCGGACATCATGCATTCTGTTATAGTCATCCGCAGCTCTTTTGAATTTAATAGCGAGGTATCTATTACAACATCAGCTATCTCTCTAAGCTTGTTCATTTTTTCAATTTCCCTTTCAATCCCACTCCCCAGATTGCCATTCTCTACCAAAGGATGTTTTCTTCTGGTTAAAGAATATCTTTTTACTATTGCGCTCTTGGAAGCTTCTAAAAACAGGATTTTATATTCTATTTTTCTATCATTAAGCTTATCCAGAGTTTTGTATATTTCATCAAAAAAATACCCGCTTCTTAAATCTATTGCAAAGGCTGCTTTGTTAATATTCCTATCCTCCATAGAGAAATAATCAATAAGATTCAATAAAAGATAGGCTGGTAAATTATCTATGCAATAATAGCCCGCATCCTCAAAGTACTTGAGAGCTTCTGTCTTTCCAGCTCCAGACAAGCCGGTAATTATAACTATTTTTATTTTACTTTCTTTTTTTTCTTTCTTTACAATCATATTCCTTTTTTAGAATATCAGAACATCCGCTTAAAGCATATACTATTTTAATCTTTTTAACCTTTTTTTCCTCTAAAGAAAATAATTTTAGAAATTACTATACTAATAATGCTGATAACTATAGAGCTCCAGACATATCCCCCGAAACCCTTTATTTCCAATCCTTCAACAATTGAATCTACTATCCACAGCATACCCGCATTTATAATAATATTGAAAATTCCCAGAGTTAATATATTAATGGGTATAGATAAGATTTTAATAATAGGCTTAACCAGTAAATTTAATAAACCAAGAATTAAGCCGGCCAGAAAAGCAATCTTAAATTCATCCCAGATAGTATTTCCTGATATATATATAAATGGTAAAGAATATGAAGCAACTGCTATAGAAAAAGTAAGTATTATCCAATTTAAAAACCACTTTAGCAAATCGATCACCTTATACCTTGTCTATGGATACTTTTATATATATTAGCTGCATCTTTATAATTTAATCCTTTTATATCCGTCAAATCCTTTATAGTCTTGCTTTTTAACTCTTCAATTGAGCTCATGTTTCCAAAAATATATTTCTTCTTTTTCTCCCCTATACCCTTTATCCCATCCAGCAGAGAATCAGTCATACCTCTGTCTCTTAGCACCCGGTGGTATTTTACAGCAAACCTGTGGGCTTCATCCCTGACTTTTATAAGAACTCGCATGTAATTATCACTTAAATCAAGCTTAATTCCATCAGCATATTTCCTGCAGAATATTGTTTCTTCTTTTTTTGCAATGCTGATGATATCAATACCTTTTATTTGCCTTTCACTTATTAATTTACTTGCAGTATTAAATTGCGCCTTGCCGCCATCGATTATTATTAAATCAGGTTTTTTATAGAAGCTGTCTCCTTTTTTTATTTCTCCACCTTCCAAATATCTTAACCTTCTATTAATAATTTCTCCCATCATCCTGCAATCATCCTGACCGGTTACTGTTTTTATTTTAAAATGTCTATAATCATTGGTCAGCAGTTTACCGTCCAGAGCAACGGACATTGACCCTACAGGAAATGTATCTTTTAGATTGGAAATATCAAAGCATTCTATTCTTCTGGGAATATTAATCAGCCCAAGTGTTTTCTTTAACTTGATAAAGCTTTTATAAACTTGACTTGTACCGGTATCTTTCTCAAACTTTTTTTTCTCCAGATATAACTTCGAATTCCTTAGTACCATCTCCATTATTTTTTTATATCTGCCAATCTTTGGGATTTTTATCTCAATCTTTTTACCTTTCTTTTCAGTCAACCACTTTGATATCAACTCTGTGTTTTCAATCTCAAAAGGACAAAAAATCTTATAGGGAATATCATTTATATTTGAATAATAATTTTCAATAAAGCTGGATAAAATTTCTTCATCTTTGAAATATCTGGTGTTATTTATAATAAAATTATTAACAACTGACAGTACTCCTTCTCTATAAGTAAACAGACTTACAACTGCGTCGTCTGCATCTCTTGTAGAAGAAATAAAATCCCATGTACTTTCAGCATTAAAGAATATTTTTTGTTCCTTATTAAGTTTGAGTTTATTAATATCCTCTATTTTATTCTTAAGTTCTGCTGCTTTTTCAAATTCTTTATTCTTTGAATACTGCTCCATTGCTGCTTCTAACCTGTCAATAATAGTTTTGTCTTTTCCCTTTAGAAATAACATTGTAAGGTTAATATTCCTTCCGTATTCTTCTTGAGAAATATTGCCGATGCATGGAGCCGGACATAATTTAATATAATAATTAAGACAGGGCATATTTTTGCTTTTACCCGGCCTGATTTTCTTGCAATCCCTTATCTGAAATATTCTTCTTAAATATTTCAGAGTTTTTCTTACAGCTCCCGCATCAGTATAAGGACCAAAATATTTTGCATCTTTAATATTCCTATTTCTGGTTAAAAACACTCTCGGGAATTTTTCGCCAACCGTAACCGCAACAAATGGATATGACTTATCATCTTTTAAATCTATATTATATTTTGGTTTATTTTTCTTAATTAAACTACTTTCAAGTATTAATGCTTCTGTTTCGTTATCTGTGACTATATAATCTATGGATTTAATTTTTTTTGCAAAATCCAAAGGCTTAGAGTACAAAAAGTTGCCACTTCTATCTTTAAAATAGCTTTTCACCCTGCTGTAAAGATTTTTTGCTTTACCAATATATATAATTTTGCCTTTAGAATTCTTAAAAATATACACTCCGGACTTCTTCGGAAGTATCTTTAAAAGTTCCTTTATTTTATCCCCTTGATGACTATCTTCATTTATTTTTTTATCTACTGCTGCCGTATTCATAAAGTTTTTCCTTAGCTAAATTTTTATCCATATACATCTTTAGAAAATTTCCGGTGTAAGAATTTTTGTTTTCTGCCACTTCTTCAGGAGTCCCCTGAGCAATAATTCTTCCACCTTTATTTCCCCCTTCCGGCCCAAGGTCTATAATATAATCAGCAGTCTTAATCACTTCCAGATTATGTTCAATCACCAATACAGTATTACCTGAGTCCACTAATCTTTCCAATACTGTCAGTAACTTACTTATATCATCAAAATGCAGGCCGGTAGTAGGCTCATCCAACAGATACAAAGTATTGCCTGTACTTTTTTTAGAAAGTTCTGTGGAAAGTTTAACCCTCTGCGCTTCTCCACCGGATAAGGTTGTGGAAGGCTGCCCTAATTTAATATACCCTAAACCTACATCATTAATTAATTCCAGTTTTTTACTAATTCTTGGAATGTTTTTAAAAAAAATCATTGCTTCTTCAACAGTCATATTCAAAACATCATTAATATTTTTCCCCTTGTACTTTATTTCCAGAGTTTCGCGTTTAAATCTCTTACCTTTGCAAACCTCGCATGGTATATAAATATCAGGTAGAAAATGCATCTCTATTTTTATAAGGCCACCTCCGCTGCAAGCGTCGCATCTTCCACCTTTTACATTAAAACTAAATCTGCCTGGTTTGTAGCCTCTCATCTTAGAATCATGTGTTTTTGAAAATAGTTCCCTGATATATGTAAAAGCACCGGTATATGTTGCCGGATTTGAGCGTGGAGTTCTCCCTATCGGCGACTGATCAATAACAACTACCTTGTCAAGATTCTGATAGTTTAGTATTCCGTCATGTGCGCCGGTACTGTGCTTTGTTCTCATCAGCAAATTTGAAAGAGACGGGTACAATATTTCATTTATAAGGGTGCTTTTACCAGAACCGGAGACCCCTGTTACTGCAATTATTTTCCCAAGATCTATACGGACATCAATATTTTTTAAGTTATGTTCCCTGGCACCTTTAATAATTATATATTTACTGTTTCCATTTCTCCTTATCACAGGTATTGGTATGAATCTTTCTCCACTTAAATATTTTCCGGTTATAGACTTATCGCAGTCATATATACCATCCAGTTTTCCGCTGTATACAACTTCTCCTCCATGCATACCAGCTCCCGGTCCTATGTCAACTACAAAATCTGAATTCCTTATGGTTTCTTCGTCATGTTCTATTACTATTACTGTATTTCCAATATCTCTTAGATGTTTAAGAGCATCTATCAATTTTTTATTATCTCTCTGGTGAAGACCGATACTTGGTTCATCAAGTATGTAGAGAACTCCTACCAATCCTGACCCAATCTGGGTGGCTAATCTTATCCTCTGTGATTCACCGCTGGATAAAGTGCTGGATTTCCTATCCAGAGTGAGGTAACTAAGGCCCACATCTTTTAAAAAATTCAGCCGCTCGTTAATCTCTTTAATCAGTCTTTCGCCTATTATTTTTTCTCTTTCAGTCAGTTTAAGCAACTTTAGCCACCCAATATCCTCTTCAATCGTTTTTTCACAAAAGTCTGCTATAGATATGGAACCAATTTTAACCGCCAGGCTCTCCTTCCGCAGTCTTTTACCCTTACATTCACTGCACGGCCTGCTGCTTATCAATTTCTCTATTTTAATTCTTTGACTTTCAGATTCTGTTTCCAGATATCTTCTACTCAAATTATTGGTAAGACCTTCAAATTTTAAATAATAATTTCTTATTTTGCCCTTATGACTTCTATAACTAATTTTTATCCGTCTTCCATCAGTCCCATATAAGATTATCCTCTTTGCATATTCATCAAGATTTTTAAAAGGAGTATTTAAATCAAACTCATATTCTTCAGCCAGACTTTTCATTAACTGAGAATAATAATTTGAATAATTCATATTAAAGAAAGGAATAGCGCCATCCATTATACTTAGCTCAGGATGCTCTACAATTAAATCAGGGTCTATATCCTTACTTATACCCAGACCGCCACACTCCCTGCAGGCTCCATAAGGGCTATTGAAAGAAAACATCCTGGGGGTAAGTTCCTCAAAATCTATTCCACAATCTACACAGGAAAAATTTTCAGAGAAGCTGTGTATTTCTCCGGAATCCAGCATTTGAATATATACAATGCCGCTGCTTTCTTTAAGAGATATTTCAATATCTTCAGAAAGCCTTTTTTTTATATCCGTTTTTATTTTTAGTCTGTCAACTATAATTTCAATATTATGTTTAACATTTTTATCTAATTTAAAATCAAAGTCTTCCCCCAGTTCGTAAACCTTGCCGTCTATTCTGACTCTTGCATATCCGTTATTCTTAATATCTGCAAAAGTCTTTATATACTCACCCTTTCTACCTCTTATAATAGGAGAAAGTACCTGAAATTTTGTTCCTTCTGGCAATTCCATTACTCTATCCACTATTTGATCTACTGTCTGCCTGGTTATTAGCTTACCGCACTTATAACAATAAGGTATCCCGATTCGAGCATATAGAACCCTGAGATAATCATATATCTCTGTTATTGTTCCTACTGTAGACCTGGGATTTTTAGAAACACCTTTCTGATTTATAGATACTGCCGGTGACAGGCCCTCTATTAGATCTACATCTGGTTTTTCCATCTGTCCCAGAAACTGTCTTGCATAAGAAGAAAGTGATTCTACGTATCTTCTCTGCCCTTCAGCATAAATAGTATCAAATGCCAGTGATGATTTCCCCGACCCGCTTACTCCGGTAAAAACTACAAACTTGTTTCTGGGGATTCTTAAATTTACATTTTTAAGATTATGCTCCCTGGCGCCCTTTATTATTATTTCTTCTTTCATAAGTATTATTTTTAAGTCTCTATATTAGTTATTTTTTTTATCCTCTTTATTTCATCCCTTATAGCAGCAGCTTTTTCAAAATTCAATTCCCTTGATTCCAGGTACATTTCCTCTTCCAGACCGCTTATTATGACAGCTGCTTTGGAAGGGTCCATGTCCAGCAATCTATCTTCGCTAAATCTTTTTTTCTGTTCACTTACTTTAGAATCAGTTCCCACTTTCTTTTTGGTCTTTATTCCTCTGTTATATAATATGTCAGATATGGTTTTATTTATAGTTTTCGGTGTAATATTATGCTTCTTATTATATTCAATTTGTAAGTCTCTCCTCCTGTTAGTTTCAGATAATGCATTTTTTATGGCATTAGTTATATTATTAGCGTACATTATAACTTTTCCGTTAACATTTCTCGCTGCTCTTCCAATAGTTTGTATAAGCGATATCTCTGACCTTAAAAACCCCTCTTTGTCTGCATCCAATATAGCCACTAATGATACCTCCGGGAGATCTAATCCTTCCCTCAGCAAATTTATCCCCACCAGCACATCAAATTCTCCAGTCCGCAGCTCCCTTAATATTTCCACTCTTTCCAATGTATCTATAGTGGAATGCAAATACCTGACATTAATTTTTCTACCCGACAGATAGTCAGTCAGATCTTCTGCCATTCTTTTAGTGAGAGTAGTTACCAGAACCCTTTCACCCCTACTCACCACTTTCTTTATCTCATATATCAGATCATCTATCTGACCTCTTATTTTTCTTACAGAGACTTCCGGATCTACCAGACCGGTAGGTCTTATTATTTGTTCTGCTATCTGACTGCTCACTTTTCTTTCGTAAGAACCCGGTGTGGCTGAAGTAAATATCACTCTACTCGCTTTTGCTTCAAATTCTTCAAATCTTAATGGTCTATTATCTAAAGCTGAAGGAAGTCTAAATCCATAATCTACCAGAGTTTGCTTTCTTGAGCGATCACCTTTATACATTCCCCTTATCTGAGGAATTGTAATATGTGATTCATCAATAATCGTCAGAAAATCATCAGGAAAAAAATCAAGCAGGGTATTAGGCGCTTCTCCTGGTTTTTTCCCTAATATATGTCTTGAATAATTCTCAATACCGCCACAAAATCCTAATTCTGCTATCATCTCCATATCATATCTTGTTCTTGACTCTATTCTCTGAGCTTCAAGCAGCTTATTCTGATTTTTAAAATATTTTATTCTTTCCTCAAGCTCTTCTTCGATTGTCTCCAGAGCTCTGTCAACCCATTCCACAGTTGCTAAAAAATGAGTGGCCGGGGATATAATATATACTTCTTTCTCTTCGTAAACCTCTCCTGACACCGGGTCGAACTCCACAATTCTTTCTAATTTATCTCCTAAAAGCTGCACCCTTACAGCTCTATCCTGATATGCCGGGAATATTTCAATGGTGTCCCCTTTGACTCTAAATTTACCATTGGAAAAATCATAATCATTTCTTTCGTATCTTATATTGACTAACCTATCTATTATCTCTTCTCTTGAAAATTCTTTTGCTAACTTTAAAATAATTCTCTGTCTTCCGTATTCTGAAGGTGAGCCCAGCCCATAGATACAGGAGACGCTTGCAACTGCTATAACATCATTCCTGGTATAGAGAGAGTTAGAAGTAGATAATCTTAACTTTTCTATTTCTTCATTTATAGAAGTATCTTTCTCAATATACATATCCTTGCCTGGGAGATATGCTTCCGGTTGGTAATAATCATAATAACTTACAAAGTATTCTACTGCGTTATTGGGGAAAAATTCCTTGAACTCGTTACAAAGCTGCGCTGCAAGTGTCTTATTTGGAGCCATGACCAATGTTGGAAGCTGAATATTCTGTATCACATTTGCTATTGAATAAGTCTTTCCTGAACCAGTAACTCCCAGTAAACTTTGAAATTTAAAATTATCTCCAATACCTTTCGTCAATTGGCTAATAGCCTTATCCTGGTCTCCTTGAGGAGAATAATTGGATACTATTTTAAATTTATGACCAAGCATTTTTTAATGCTACATTCTTAATTTACACTTAAATATTTTTTAAAATTTTTTCTACTTTTTTTAATAAAATCTCTCTAGAGCTGCCATTATTAACAACAAAATCCACTTTCTTTTTATCTATCTTTATATACTGCCCTTCTATTCTTAATTCTATATCAGCATCTTGAAAATTTTTATTCTTTAGAAATATTTCTCTTCTCCGGTCAGTAGTATTAACGAGAATAATATAATCACACATTGGATCCAATTTACAGTCAAATAATATTGCTGCTTCTATTATTATATAATTTTTATTCTGGTTTTCATTTAAAATATTTTCCACTTCACTTCTAATTAAAGGAAACATTAATCTGTCCAATTTCTCCAGTTCTGTTTTCCTGGAAAAGACTTTTTCCGCTAAAGCTTTATAAATTAAATCTCCATCGGAACTGAATACCCCATCCCCGAATATTTTTCTAATTTCATTCAGGATTTCGGGATTTTTTGAATAGATATTTTTTGCTGTTTTATCTACATCCAGTATCAGAACATTTCCCTTTATTTTTTTTATATATCTAGCTACCGTGCTTTTACCTGAAGCTATTCTTCCGGTAATTCCTAAGACTACTATTGTATATTCCTCCTGCTAACTTAATAATTTAATGAGTTCATCCTGAAATTCCTGAAACAAAAAATCAGAATTTAATAAATATTAAAAAGATAATAATATCTAAATATCTAATGATTTTCCTGAAACATTATCGTAGCTCTATGAAGCTTCAAAACATAAATTTGAATGGCAGAAATATATTACTCTATATCAGCTTCTTTTTTCATTTCTTTCAATATTTCTTTTATTTGCCTTTTTTTATTTAATTCTTTATCTGCAACTTCTTTATCTGCGACCTCTTTTTTTAGAACCTCTTTTTGGGGAATCTCTTTATCTACAACTTCTTTATCTGGAACCTCTTTTTTGGGAACCTCTTTACCTGGAATCCCTTTATCTGCAACTTCTTTATCTGGAACCTCTTTTTGGGGAATCCCTTTATCTGCAACTTCTTTATCTGCGACCTCTTTTTTTAGAACCTCTTTTTGGGGAATCTCTTTATCTACAACTTCTTTTCCCCCACTCTTTTTTTCTTCTTCTTTATCTTCAACTGGATTCTCAACTTGCTTAACACTGAAAGCCATTCTTCTCTTATCAAAATCTATATCAATAATTCTAACCATCAGCTCATCCCCGATTTTCGCAATATCACCGGGATTACTTATCTGTTCTGAACTTAATTCAGATATGTGCACCAGACCTTCAAGGCCTTCTTCTATCTTTACGAATAACCCAAACTTTACTATTCTAGTCACCTTACCATTTACCATATCTTTTACGGAATAATTCTTTATTTTTTCCAACCAGGGATCCTTTTGGGTTTGCTTTAAACCCAGAGATAGTCTTTGCTTTTCATAATCAATACCTAATATTTCTACATCTACTTCTTGATTAACCTCAACCACTTCCGAAGGATGCTTTACATGATTCCAGGAAAGTTCAGATATATGTACCAGACCATCAACACCACCTGCATCAACAAAAGCTCCAAAATCTGCGATACTTGTAACTACACCTTTTCTTATCTGGCCAATTTCCATATTATTAAGTAGTTCTTTTCGTTGCTCTCTTCTCTCGTCTTCTATAATAGCTTTTCGTGATAGGACAACATTATTCCTATGCCTATCAACTTCAATAATCTTACATGCACATTTTTTACCAATATAGGACTCAATGTCCTTAGTTTTTCTAACATCTATTAACGATGCTGGTAAAAATCCCCTCAAGCCTATATCTACAATCAGGCCTCCTTTGACACACTCCATAACCTCGCCTTCAACTGTATCTCCATTCTCATATATTTTCTCTATTCTATTGAAATTTTGCTCTACTTCAGCTCTTTTTTTCGATAGTATAAGCCGGCCATCCTGATCTTCCTTCTGAATTACCATTATCTCTATTTCATCATCAACCTTCAGGACATCTTCAGGTTTTACATCATTTCTTATTGATAGTTCATTTAATGGTACAACTCCTTCTGATTTAAAGCCCACATCAACCAAAACTTCATCTTTGTCAATTTTTACTACCTTACCCTTAACCACATCACCATCATCTAAATTAACCATAGTTATATCATAATTGGGAACCATCTCACCCTTTTCATTTTTTATCATGCAGTTTTCATCTGTTAGCTTGCTGTAAATATTATTCTCAGTCATATTTTTATAAACTAACCTCCTTTTTTAACATTCGAAAAGGATAACACGCAAGAAAAGAATAATCAATATTATAAAATATTTTCTTAAATATACCAATTCTTGCCAGTTTTTATATCCACCTTCAACCTTACTTTTAAGCTCACGCAATTCTCCATTGATTCTATCACTATTCTTTTAATCTCTTCTAAATCTCTTTCCTTTAATTCCAATACCAGCTCATCATGAACATGAAGTATTATATTGCTGTCTATGTTGTTTAATTTTAATTTGTTAAAAAGGATTACAGTAGAAAGTTTCATTATATCTGCAGCACTTCCCTGTATGGGGGTATTTACTGCAAATCTCTCTCCCAGACTTCTTATTCTAACATTACTGCTCCCCAGCTCCTTTAAGTATCTTTTTCTACCAAAAATTGTGGTGGTGTAACCTTTTTTGTATGCATCATCTATTAAAAATTTTAAATACTTTTTCACCCCGGGGTATTTATCAAAATACTTCTGAATATATTCTTTAGCCTCCTCTTCCGGTATAGAAAGCCTGCTCTTCAGACCATACTCGGTCATTCCATATATTATCCCAAAATTTATAGCTTTTGCCTTTCTTCTCAAAGCAGTGTCAACATCATCATAATTTACTCTGAATATCTCTGATGCTGTGCGGGTATGTATATCTTCTTTCCTATTAAATGAATCCAACAGATTCTCATCACCTGATAGGTGTGCCAGAACCCTCAACTCAATTTGAGAATAATCTGAAGCCAGAATTAAATCATATCCATTTCCCGGTATGAAAGCTTTTCTTATCTGTCTTCCATAATCTGTTCTTACGGGGATATTTTGCAAGTTTGGTTCGCTGCTGCTTATCCTTCCTGTAGATGTTCCTAATTGGTTGTATGTAGTGTGTATCCTCAAGTCTTCAGGATCTATCAAGGCAGGCAGGACATCAATATAGGTATTTTTTAGTTTGGTTTTTTCTCTCCAGTCCAGTATCCTTTTTATTACAGGAGAGCTTTCATAAATAGCTCTAAGAGCAACTGCATCTGTAGAAAATCCAGTTTTGGTTTTTTTTGTGACCGGAAGCTTCAGCTTTCTATAGAGAATCTCTGACAGCTGTTTTGGAGAATTTATATTAAACTCCTCGCCGCAAAGCTTATAAATTTCTTTCTCAAGTCTTCCTATATCCAGCTCATATTCCTTGATTAAGCTCGTAAGATATTTTTTATCTATATTAACACCTGTATATTCCATCTCAGCCAGCACGTTAATAAGCGGCTCCTCTATCTGCCAGTATAACTTATCCAGCTCTTCCTCTTTTATTTTTTCAAGTAATCCAGCCTCAATTTTTTTATATAGACTTAATCTTTTTAATAATCCGTCCAGTTTCATATCCGGTTTCTCTATACCAGCTTTTGTTTTCTGTCCTTCATCCTTATATAAATCGAGCGTTAGTTGTTTTTTCCCTTCTGCATCTTTAAATTCAATTAAACCACTTCCTATACTGCCCCCACTAAATTGGATGTCTTCTATTTTTACATTTAACAAATTGCCGGTTATTTCATCCGGAGTAGTTGTAGGTTTGGCCGGATTTAAGATTAAATATAATATCTTATAATCTATAAATTTTCCCCTTAAACAAATACCGTAATCCTTTAAAATCTTGCATATCCTTTTAAAATCAAAACCTGATTTTTTAATATCCTTATTTTCAAGCAAATTTTTTACAGCCTCTTTTACAGTACCTTCACTTAGACTGTCTTTTTCAATTAAATAGGCACTATCTAATCCAGAATATAAAATAATACCGTAGAACACACCGTCACTGGTAAATTCTGTAATATATATGTTCTTATTAAGATTTTTATTTAAAATTTCTAAGTTTAAACCTCCGGTTAAATGTTTTAAATTAATTTTATCTGCTCTCTTTTTAATCACGGGGGTCTCTTCGGTAAAATTAATTTTATCTTTAAGATTAGACAACCTTTTTTCCGGAGATCTGAACTCAAGACTTTCAAACAATTTCTTTACCTTGTTAAAACTAATATTCTTAAAACTTTTATTTATAAATTCACTTACATCTGTACCCCGGGGTATTTTCAATGTTGTTAATTCTTTGCTCAGTTCAGCAATATTTTTATTATTTGTTAAAAGCTCCTTAAGGTGCGGATTATCCACTTTATTAATGTTTTTATAAATTTCTTCGAGGCACCCATATTTTTTCACAAGAAACCTGGCCGTCTTTGGACCTACTCCCGGTACACCTGGTATATTATCTGAACTGTCACCCATCAAGGCTAAAAGGTCCTTTATATTTTCCGGTTTAACCCCAAATTTCTCCTCTACCTTAAGCCTGTCAAAAATTACTGTTTCTGTAATGCCTCTTTTAAGTGCCATAACTTTTATGTTACCTGAAACTAACTGCAATATGTCTTTATCGCCGGTAACTATTATTATCTGATCAAACTTATCTTTTATACTATCTACTATTCCTGCAAGTATGTCATCGGCTTCAAAACCATCTTTTTCTAAATAAATAATATTAAAGGCATCCAGAACCTCTTTAATCAAACTAAACTGTCTTGATAAATCTTCAGGCATTTTTTTTCTATTTATTTTATACTGATCGAATATTTTATGCCTGAATGTTGGAACCCTACTGTCAAATGTACATATTATTGTATATGGATTCTGTTCTTCTATAAGTTTTAACAGCATATTTGTGAATCCTAAAACAGCGTTTGTCATAACACCGGAAGAAGTGGAAATACTATCAGGAACTGCATAGAATGCTCTGTATGCAATATTATTTCCATCAATTAAAATAACTTTATTATTTATACCACTTTTCAATTAAAACTCCTGAAACCACTGCTTCAAAACCAGCCAGTAAGTAAATATTTTTTAGTTTAGTCATATTCACGCTAAAAGATTAGTTCTTTAAAGATTTTTAATAATTTTTATCAGCACCTGGTAAAAAAATGATACCTTTGCACAACTTTACATATATTACAATTGTGTTAAAGTAGTATAAGAAATATCAGCTTTTCCTGCAAAAACTGTATTACGCATATCTTGCTTGATTCTTGATAATAATCTGTATAAATTGTATTATTCCTAAAGCGCCGGAGTGGCGGAATAGGAAGACGCGCTGGATTCAAAATCCAGTGAACCGCAAGGTTCATGTCGGTTCGACCCCGACCTTCGGCACCAATAAAAATATGCCAATATATGCCAATAATTATAATACATAGTATAAATATACCTACATCATAAAATAATTTAATCTTATAAGGCCAGGATATTCGCTAATTTGTATAAATCTTTGTCTATGGTTTTCTTTGCATCGAGAATATCTTCAAATTTAGACTTTTCTATTTTCATACCCCTAATTCCCACCATACAATCACTTTCACCTTCCAATAACAGGTCCACAGCCTTTTTACCAAACTCTGCAGCCAACTTCCTGTCCAGAGCAGACGGAGAACCGCCTCTCTGAATATGCCCAAGCACTGATATTCTTACTTCATGACCTGCCAGTAATTTAATAGAGGACGCAACATCTCTTGCACTGGCTGCTCCTTCTGCAACTATAATTAAAGTATGTCTTTTGCCCTCTCTATGATTTTTAATCTGATTAGCAATTTTTGCCAAATCAAATTCTACCTCGGAAATCAATACATAATCAGCGCCGCATGAAATTCCTGTATTTACTGCAATAATTCCTGAATCCCTACCCATTACCTCTACTACAAATATTCTTTCATGGGAAGATGCTGTATCCCTGATTTTTGACATGATATCAATTATTACATTAAGTGCAGTGTCAAATCCAATGCTATAATCAGTACCTACAACATCATTATCTATGGTTGCAGGGATACCTACAACCTGAATCTTCCGCTTGTGAAGTTCATGAGCTCCCCTGAACGAGCCGCCTCCACCAATTACCACAAGCCCTTCTATCTTATTTTTTCCCAAATTATCTATTGCCTTTTTCTGTCCTTCTTTGCATTTAAATCTCTCTGATCTGGCCGAATAAAGAAAAGTACCCCCTCTGTCGATAATTCCACTAACCGAATTTAAATCCAGCACTTTAAAATCATTATTTATTAATCCTTTAAAACCCTCATAAAACCCGTAAACTTTCAGATTATTATATATTGCATATCTTGTAACTGCCCTTATAACCGCGTTCATACCGCTGGCATCTCCGCCGCTGGTTAAAAGTGCAATATTTCTTTTTCCTCCCACTAAAATCACTCTCCTATTTTCTTCTATCTTTTAATTCATCAAATAATTCATTTAAAGTAATCTTCTTCTCAACCATCAAAACCAGTAAATGATAAACAAGGTCAGCTGTCTCACCTACCATATCCTTTTTTTTCTGATACTTTGAAGATAAAATAACCTCCACGCTTTCTTCACCGAATTTCTTTATTATCTGGTCCAATCCCTTTTTATGCAGAGAATAGGTGTAAGAATTAGAAACCTTATTTTTGATTCTACTTTCAATAACGCCGTACAGCTCATCAAGTATATTTTGCTTCAAGTTCTCTTTGGAATATTTTTTAAAATCTAAATTATTATCAATATTCTCCAGAGTCCTGTAAAAGCAGCTTCTCATCCCGGTATGACAGGCATTTCCTATTTGTTCCACACTAATAAGCAAGGTGTCCCCGTCACAATCATACTTTATTCCTTTTATTTTCTGTATATTCCCCGAGGTCTCACCTTTATTCCAAAGCCTTTTTTTTGTTCTGCTCCAGAACCAGGTTGTTTCTGTGCTCAGGCTTTTTTTAAGAGATTCTTTATCCATATAAGCCAGCATAAGAACTTCATTTGTCCTGTAGTCCTGTATTACAGCCGGGATCAGACCGGTATTTTTATTCTCTTTTGTATTAATTATTTTACCCTTTTTCATAATTCCTTAATTCCTTTTTACATTACACCAGTTTCCTTATATTTATAACACATTTACAACAAAGTTTCCTGTAAAAACGACAACTATAAGCTTTTTTATGCAGTCTATTAATAATATCATATTGAAATTCAAAATTTCCATATTCATCTAATTATTTAAATTTATAAAATTATCAATACCTGGAAACTAAATATTAGCACTGCTGTAATAATACCGGACTTACATCCTTATATTTATTCCCTCAGATTTTAAATACTCTTTAGCTTCTCTTATCCTATATTGCCTATAATGGAAAATAGATGCTGCCAGAACTGCATCAGCATTACCATATTTAATTACATCTCTCAAATGTTCCAGTTTCCCAGCTCCACCTGAAGCTATAACCGGTATGTTTACAACAGATGTAACTGCGCTGGTAAGGCTTATATCATAACCATCCTTTGTTCCGTCCTTATCCATACTTGTAAGTAATATTTCACCCGCTCCAAGCTCTTCTGCCTTTTTTGCCCAGTCAACTGCATTTATACCGGCAGGAGTTCTTCCCCCATTTAAATATACCTCCCATAAATCTTTATTCTTATATTTTGCATCAATGGCAATCACTATACATTGACTCCCAAAAATCTTTGAAGCTCTGTTTATTAAAGAGGGATCCTTTACTGCAGCTGTGTTTATTGAAATCTTATCAGCGCCTTTTTGTAATATTTCCCGTATATGTTCTATCCTGCTTATACCTCCTCCTATAGTATATGGTATAAATACTTTTTCAGCAGTTTTACTTGCAAGATCAACTACTGTTTTTCTTCTTTCATGAGAAGCTGTTATATCTAAAAATACAATTTCATCAGCGCCCTCCTTATCATAGAAAGCTGCCAGCTCTACCGGATCACCTGCATCCTTTATATCCACAAAATTTATACCTTTTACTACTCTTCCCTTATCTACATCCAGACAGGGAATTATTCTTTTAGTTATCATTGCTCATTCCAATCTCTATTGCTTCTCTTAAATTAATTTTAGCTTTTTCTTCGTATAAAGCTTTTCCTATTATTACTGCACTAATCCCCATATTTTCCATTTTTTTTAAATTAATAATATCCTCCAGGCTCCCTATTCCTCCGGCAACTATAAATTTCATTTTAGAACTTCCTAAAATTCTCTTAATAAATTCAAAATTAACACCTTTAAGTGTGCCATCCCTTGATATATCTGTAATAACTACTTCTGTTACACCTAATTTTTCCACTTTATTTATAAATTCAAATATGCTGTTTGCAGATTTTTTTTGCCAGCCATTTTTAAAAATCATTCCATTCCCACCATAATCAAGACTCAAAATCACACTGCTTTTATAATCTGATATACTTTTCTTTAAGAAATCCATATCTTCTACAGCTTTAGTTCCCAGAATAACTTTGTCTATGCCGTTTCCAAGAACCTTTTTAATTGCTTTGGAATTTCTAATTCCCCCTCCATACTGTACTTTTACACCTATCTTCTGTTTTATTTCAAATGCTGCTTTTAGATTCTCTACCTTGCCTGTTCTTGCACCATCCAGATCAACGATATGCAACCATTCTGCCCCTTGTCTTTTCCATCTTTCTGCTACCTCAACAGGGTCGTCAAAATATTTTTTTTTGGTATCAAATTTACCTCTGGTCAGTCTGACACAGGCACCGTCAATCAAATCTATTGCTGGTATTATTATCATTAACCTTTTTCCTTTACTATATTGCAAAAATTTTCCAGCAGTCTTAAACCGCCAGCACTACTTTTTTCCGGATGAAATTGGACTCCATAAATATTATCCTTCTCAATACTTGCCGCTATTTTAATACCATAACCTGTGGTACTGCTTACGACAGATTTGTTCTCCGGTATAACATAATAGGAATGAACAAAATAAAAATTATCACCCTCTTTTATTCCAGAAAATATTTTGCTGTTACTTTTTAATATATTTAATTGGTTCCATCCCATATGCGGTACTTTAACAACCTTTGGTATTCTCTCAATATAACCCTCCAGTATGCTGAGCCCCTTGTTTTTACCATCTTCCAGGCTGTACTCAAAAAGCAGCTGCATCCCCAGGCATATACCTAAAAAAACTTTCTTTCTTATATTTTCTTTTAAAACTTCAATCAGATTCAATTTTTTAAGATTTCTATATGCATCCTTATATGCTCCGACACCCGGCAGTACCAGCGCCTTTGCGTTACTTATAACTCTTGCATTGCTGGTTACTCTGACATTAGCGCCAATTCTACTAAAAGCATTTTTCACACTGCTGATATTACCCATATTATAATTTATTACTGCAATATACATAGTTAATCCTGATATACTCTGGTCCGATATTTTTTTTGATTTATTATTAACGTTACTTATCTAAAAGCAGCCTTTTATTTTGTAATCTACATTAAACCTTTAGTTGAAGGTATAGTACCGGTTCCTGACTCCCTGCTTGCATTGTAAAGAACAATACCAAAAGCTTTAAAGATTGCTTCTATGATATGGTGGGAGTTTAAGCCAGTATTCTTATTTATATGAATATTTATAAAACTATTGCTTGCAAGAGCCCTGAAAAATTCTTCAACTACTGCAGTCTCCATTCCATCAAGTTTCTCATATTCTATATCAACATTATATCTTAGATATACTCTTCCTCCTATATCAATAGATACAGTTACCTCTGTTTCGTCCATTGGTAATAAGATATATCCAAATCTTTTAATTCCTCTTTTATTTTTCAGACAGTCAAAAATAGCCTTGCCCAGGCAAATGCCTACATCTTCCACTAAATGATGGCACCCTACCTCCAGATCACCGGAAGCCTTAAGCTTCATATTAAAATTGCCGTGTCTGGTAAAACTTTCAAGGATATGATCAAAAAAAGGTATTGAAGTCTCTATATCCGCATTTCCGCTGCCATCAAGATTAAATTCAAGTTTTATGTCTGTTTCCTTAGTCTTTCTAATTATCTTTGTTTTTCTTTCCATTTCTCTTTTTTTATTTTATTACATTTTTAATGTTATTTGTAAAATTGCTTATTAAATCATATTTAACTCTATAACTTGTAATATTTGCAATTAATCTTGTTGTTGAAACAACAATTTCATCCATTTCCACCAAATTATTCTCTTCCAAAGTCTTACCGGTGGAAGTTATATCCAGTATCTCATCAGCAATTCCTAAAATAGGAGCCAGCTCTACCGAACCATACAATTTTATTATTTCTACCTGTATACCTTTCCGGTCAAAATATTTCTTTGTAATGTTTGGGTAACTGGTGGCAACTCTTATAGAACCAAAATGCCCGTAATGCTCTTTTACTTTCCGGACACGATCTTTTAGAGTGGCTAAAATTAGCCTGCATTTTCCATTTTTTAAATCCAGCAGTTCATATATATTACTTTCCTTTTCCAGCAGGACATCTTTTCCTGAAAAGCCAATATCACAAGCCCCGTATTCAACATATACCGGAATGTCCATTGGACGCGAGATAACATATTGTATTGAATCCTCTCCAGAATATATAAAAAGCTTCCTGTTTTTCTCCATTAAGGGTTCTATATTATATCCTGCTTTTTTTAATATATCCAGAGACTGTTCAAACAAATACCCTTTTGGAATGGCAACTTTAATTCCTTTTTTCATTTCTAAACTCTTTCATAAATACACTTGTCTTTTTTACTCTCTTTGTATTCTTATTAAGATCAGTTATTTCAACATTCTCTAAGTCCGGTTCAACTTCAACAAGTAAATCGCAATCTTTTGCCCTTGCGAAATCCTCCAGGCGGGATATATTTTCAAAAGATAATTCTACAATAATACCACTTTCGCGCAGCTTGCTGGCCATTCTGATTAATTCTACGTAATTTTTATTGTCCTGGCACTTAAGCAAAACCTTTAATCTTTCTTCTCTCAGGTCCATTTTCTCTACAGCTTTGTGAGCTAAATCAATATCCAGAGCGAATCCAGTCGCAGGAATATCCAATCCAAATTTTTTTATTAGCCCATCATATCTTCCACCGCTGCCCAGGATATCAGTTACGCTTGAACAATAAACCTCAAATAAAAGTCCGGTGTAATAATCAAAATCTCTTATAATACTGAAATCAGTTATAAGATGGCCTCCGCAGTCCAGCTTTTCCAATATATCATATATTTCCTTGAGATAATTAAAACTTCTAATTGCTTTTTGTTCTTTTATTTTTGAAACCAAACTGCATACTTTCTCAATATTGCTCTCTGGCTGCATTAATTTCATAAAAATCTCTGCTTTTTCTTTATTTTTTTTATTCAGGAAATCTTCAAGCGCAACAAAGTTCTTTACAGAAATTGTCCTTTTAATATATTCTCTATCTTCCTGGTTGAGTTTAAACCAGTCACATAACCCTTCGATAAATTCAACATGTCCAAACCCAATTTTATAATCACCTATACTCAGCCCATTTAAAATATTTATTAATATAACCAGGATCTCTACGTCTGACATCACGCCATTTGATGAGCCAATAAACTCCAGACCTGCTTGATTACAAACTCTCCTTGCGCCCTTTTGGATTTCTGATTGCCTGAAAGAATCTGCAAAATAACAAAACCTTACGGGTAGATTGCTTTTTTTTATTCTCATTCCTGTAAGTCTCGCTATAGGTATGGTCATATCAGTTCTAAGAGACACTGGACTCCCGTTAACATCAAAAAAGTTAATTAGCTTATTTTCCCAATTTTTACCGACTCCAATTGAAATATTTTTTGTATATTCAATTGCCGGGGTTTTAACTTCACCATAACCCCATAATTTAAACTCTCTTTCTATTATTCCTTTTATGTTATTTCTCTCTCTTGATTCAGACGGAAATATATCCCGTAATCCGAACGGTAATTTAAAAACCTGATTATCCTTTTTATTCTCAAACATATTTCTTCCAAACTGCTATATATAAAAAATGTATTTTATCACAATACAATATTTCAAAGAAAGGTTCAATTTTTAAAAGTCTTCTGATATTCTTTCAAGTCTTTCCTTTTCACTTATCGGCTTATAATCCCGGTCAACTGTTAAATTTTTACCATCAATAAACATGGTCCTGATTTCACCCTTTGCTGCTTTTACTCCACATAAGTGCGGCGCATCCAGTATGCCTATCTTTATTGCCTTAGAAATTACAGCAGGAGATATTAAAGGATCCTTGTATCTATTATCTTTATCCAATTTCTTTATTTTATCAATAATCAACCCGGCATCAGAAATTAATTCTTCTTTTCTTTGACTGACTCGGCCGTCCAATTTCATATCAGGGCAGCCATACAGATAATTTTCTATAACTTTTCTTGTTATCTTTACACTTTCTATAATATCTTCAGGTTTTGCAGCGTGATCTGCTTCACAATATGCGACAACATGTACAATATCTGGATTCAGCTGCATCTGAAGCAGAGTTGAGGAAGCAAGTTGACCCTTACCCTTATCAAAATCAGTTGGATAGCTGTACAATCCCGACCTGGTTTGCCTGATTGTCACAAAATTTTTATCATGAAGAGATTCTACCAGTTCCACCTTAGCTAACATTTTTGCCAAATCCATTGTAAATGAAGTTTCCGGAGGAGTATTGAACATATATTGGGAAATATAAACTTTCACTCCCATCATTTTAGCATTATAAGCAGCAATGTAAGCAGCTGCTACTGCGATTGAATCAGGAGAGTAACGCAAGCTCCAATGGTGAGACTCATTAACTTCTACCGGTATATCTCTCTGGCCGTGCCATTTCATTACTGATTGATTTTCAGCAATTGACTGTTCTAATTTTCTTTCGCTTCTATTGTCAAGCTCATTATACCAGCAAAGAGGAACGGCGCACCACGCATTATTAATATTATCCAGAAGAACCTTTGCCATCTTTATAATATCATTTGTACCGCTATAGCACCGCAGCAGCGGATAATTACCCATCCTTGATGCAAGATAAAGACTTTTAAAGTCCTTTTCACTTCTAAGGGGGACTCCTCCAGCGCCATTTTGTTTTATATCCATTTTTCCAGGATGAAAAAAGAATTCCTGCGTATTTTGATCCGGACCAATTGATATTATATCCAACAGCCCGCTGAGCGAAATCTTCTTTATCCCTTCCAGTGTCTCATTTAACGTTGGTCTTCCGAAATGATGTCTTATTACAGGTAAAGGTTTTCTGTACTTAATTCTTTCCAAAAGACTCTGGGGAGGGATTCCACTATAAATTTTTACTTTCTTTTTACTTAAATAACTTTCAATCTCTTCTATACCTTCTTCACCTGTAAAAATAACATCAAAAATACCAAGCTTCTTTGCAACTTCAGCTACCGGCTTTGTCCCTCCCAGTATAAATTCTATTTTTGCTCCCCCTAATTTTTCTATTATTTTTTCTTTAAATTCCTCCAGTATCAGAAGAGCGCTCTCCGGTGTAAGACGATAACTTATAGCCACTATATCAGGATTATATTTTTCTATTTCTTTTTTTAATCTATCAATTGTACAGGCGGAACCTAAGAATTTAGTGCTATAATCATACTTTCCGGCCAAGTTTAAAAAATTTAATATTCCTGCAACATGTACGCAGCTCCCTACGCAGGCACCTAATATCTTCTTCATAATTTTACAGCTATCCCTTTATTTAATCAGTATATTTCTTACCTGGCTTAAATTTAATCCTTCCAGCCCCAGCCTTGAAAGATTTCTTCCACTTGCTCTGAAATCTTTTTTAAATATTGAATTGGCTATGTCAATAAGTGAATCAATTACACTTGTCTTTACCCCAAGCATTCTCCCGAATTCAGAAATAGGCACCAGACTCATGGGAATATCTTCTGTTATATATCTGACATTAATAGTTCTGGGAGCCATTATTCCCGCATAACCTGGATTACTGTGTATTGCATCAAACAGGTTATCTTCTACCACATTGTAAGCCATTGACAGCCACTCAATAGCAGAATATATATTGGTGCACTTTAATTTTCTTGCCACAGTTACTCTTTCCCTATCTACTGCCTCCAGGATTCTTGCTACGGATTGGGTAACTCCTTCTATATAAAATTGAAAATTTCCTAAAGTAGACTCTATCCTGCTCAGATTAAGTATTGTAATTGATGGATGAAATACTGCGCCCATATTATTAAAGCTTGTCTCAATAACACTGACAGCAGGAATAAATTCCGGAAATGCAACATTTAATTTTTTAACTACCATTCCAGTTTTTCTAGAAGGTATTGCGGCTACCGGTATTGCTTGTTTTATTCTAAATATTTTTGCTGCAGCCGGACCCATGCCTCTACTTGCATATATAAAAGTCTGCGCTTCAGCTATGGCAACATTCTTCTTGTTACCTTCTTCCCGCAAAACATTTAAAAATTCCAGTGCTCCACATGTTCTTCCCGGATTTAAAACTACAACATGCCTCTCATTCAAAAATGGCGCGCATATCCTGGCAATATAATTATGACCATTTGCCGGAACAACCACCATAACCACATCTACACCTCTTATTGCTTTCTCTATATCATTGGTTACTACATTAATCTTGCCAAAACCTTTTACTTCGCCTTCCAGCTCTATCCCCCCCATTTTCTTTATTGGCTGGATTCTTGAAAATGTTCTATTATATAAATTAACTGTAAACCCTTTTATTGCCAGATGAGCTGCTACAGCTTTCCCTCCATGACCAGCTCCCACAACTGCAAATTTTAAATCATGCATCGTAACTCCTTTCGACATTTTTATATATGCTTACACCCTATCCAATTTAATTTTATCTGAAAATACTTCCCTGAGGTTCTCTTTAAGAGATTGATTTAAATCTATCCGACAGCTGAACGGAAGTTTGTAAATTCTCTCAATATCCTTTCCATTCTCACCTGTTACTTTAAACTCTACCTCATCAGATCCTGGATATTTTTTTAATATATCATAAAACATATTGATAAAATTCTTATCCATATCCCTCTTTCTTACAGCAAAAATAACTTTATTATTATTATTATTATTATTATTATCTATAAGCTCTTCTTGATTTTTATCTATTCTTTTATTTTTTTTCAATTCTTCTATTTCATTGGCGATGATCTTTATCTGATCTTCTTTTTTGTCTAATTTACCTTTAATTTTTACAATCTTTTCCTCTGAAATAACTTCCCTGTACTTATCAAGAACCGACGGGAATACAATTACTTCTACGCTGCCACTTATATCCTCTATGACTGCAAAACACATCTGCTGACCTTTTTTTGTAAATATAATTTTTACTCTGGTTATAATCCCACCAACACCAATATTAGCTTTATCCTCTATACTGCTCAGGGCCTCTATTGGAGTCAGTCTGGAAAGGGAATCTTCATATTCAAACAAAGGGTGCCCTGAGATATAAAGGCCCAGCATTTCTTTCTCAAAATTTAATAATTCTTTTTTTGAAAATTCTTTAAATTGTTCCTCTGCCTTGTAGACTCCATCCAGTAATATTTTCTCTCCCTTTTCATCATTGAAATCAAATAATGAAAACTGGCCAATATCTCTATCTTTTTTAATCTTTAAAGTCTCTTCTACAATTTTTTCATAATTACCTAAAAGATATTTCCGGCTCTGTCCAAGAGAATCAAATGTTCCACTTTTTATTAAACTCTCAAGGGTTTTTTTATTTAATACGCTGCTGTCAACTCTCTTGCAAAAATCTATAAAATTTTCAAATTTACCTTCTCTCTTTCTCTCCTTTTCTACACATTCAATAACATTAGTCCCAACATTTTTTATAGCTGATAGGCCAAATCTAATAGAATTTTCCACCACAGTAAAATCGGCAAAACTTTCGTTGATATCAGGCGGTAGGACTGTAATACCCATTCTTCTGGTTTCATTAACATATTGAGCCACTTTTTCCTGGATGCTCATTCTGATACTAAGCAGCGCTGCCATAAATTCCACAGGATAGTTGGCCTTAAGATATGCAGTCTGGTATGAAATCATCGCATACGCAGCACTGTGAGACTTGTTAAATCCATATTCAGCAAAATGATTTACAAGTTTAAATATTTTCAGTGAAATTTTTTCATCTATTCCTTTGTTTTTGGCACCCTCTATAAATTTACTTTTCTGTTTGGAAAGTAAACTCCTCTTTTTCTTGCTAATGGCCCCTCGCAGGATATCTGCTTCTGACATACTAAAACCAGCCAGTTCTGACGCTATCCTCATAACCTGTTCCTGATATATAATAATTCCATAAGTACTTTTTAGAATTTTTTCAAGAGATGGGTGCAGATAGCTTATTTCCTTTC